>OIWS01002968.1_pt1 | contig 12900 bp, 10 predicted proteins | sample 1587611 | NCBI WGS metagenome assembly OIWS01 (sample SAMEA3888919, study PRJEB22519) | human gut metagenome | biome: human gut; feature: human-associated habitat; material: faeces | place: Denmark | collected 2010 | reverse complement strand
CACTTTGGGCATCAATTATTGGAAATGTCATTAACTTTATACTTAACGCTGTTTTTCTCTTTGTAATGCACTGGGGCGTTATGGGTGTTGCCACTGCAACGGTTATCTCACGTATTGTCAATCTGATTATTGTTGCCACAATGGGCGCTGTGCTCATCAAGGCAAAGAACAGTCCTGAGCGCATAGCTTCCGGAAAAATTCTCGGACAGATTATAAAGATTGGCTTTCCGTCTGCCTGTGAAACCGCACTTTACAATATCGCCATGACTCTTGTAGTGCGTTTCATGAACCAGATGGATGCTGACGGAATGAACGTCACAGCGCGTTCCTATGCCTCACAGATTGCTAACTTTTCGTACTGTATCGGTGCTGCCTTAGCTCAGGCAAATGCCATTCTGACCGGCTGGCATATCGGTGCAAAGGAGTATGACGAATGCGATAAGGGCACTCGCAAGGCCGCTATCTATGGTGTGATTACGGCATCCTGCCTTTCTATCACATTTGCGCTTTTGGGTAACTACATTGTGCGAATCTTCACGAATGACGTACAGATGATAAACCTAGTCACAAAGCTTCTCGCCATTGATGTTGTGCTGGAGCTTGGAAGAGTCACCAATCTGGTCTATGGTCAGGCACTGAAGACAAGCGGTGATGCCGTTTTCCCGGTTGTCATGGGTGCCGTTTTCATGTACCTTGCGGCGGTCGGCGGAACATACTTCTTCGGACTGCATCTGGGGCTTCTCGCAGTCGGTGCTTACATCGGACTCGCAAGTGACGAGTGCATCAGGGCTGTCGGCATGGTGCTGCGCTGGAATAGCGGAAAGTGGAAGAACAAGGGACTGGTTGATTAGAATATTCGGTGCTTTGTACCGTGTTTCGATTTTTAAACCGATTCAAAAGTCAAGTTCCTCTTAAAAATTAAATGTTTCTGGGTCAGAACCGTGTTTTTCGTTCTTGTTAAGCTCATTTATGGCATTCATATCACCCTCAGGCAATTCAAAATCAAACACGTCAAAATTAGAAATAATTCTTTCCTGATGCGTTGACTTTGGAAGTACAATTATTCCTCTCTGAAGCTCCCATCTTAAAACAATCTGTGCAGGTGTCTTACCATACTTGTCAGCCAGTGCAATAATCACCTCATTTTCAAGTGTTCCTGCTCCGTTGCCTCCAAGTGGGCTGTAGGCTTCTATTGCAATACCATTCTTCTTAGCATATTCAACATTTTCAATATTAGCGTAATAAGGATGAATCTCAATCTGGTTAACCGCTGGTACAACTGTCCAGTTTTCACTGAGAGTCTCAAGATGGTGAACATTGAAGTTACTTACACCGATTGCCTTGATTTTGCCAGCCTTGTACAGGTCCTCCATATCTGCCCACGCCTTCTCATAACCGTTAGCTGGCCAGTGAATAAGATACAAGTCTATGTAATCAAGTCCCATGTCTTCCAAGCTCTGTAAAAATGCTTCTTTAGTTCTTCCCTGTCTAATATCCTCATTCCAAAGCTTAGTTGTAACAAATATATCCCTTCTGTCAATGCCACTCATACGTATGCCTTCGCCTACGCTTTTTTCATTGCCGTAAACCTTAGCTGTATCAATATGTCTGTATCCAGCCTCAATCGCCCATTTTACTGCATTAGCTGTATCAGCTCCGTCTGGTGTTCTAAAAACACCAAGACCTATCTGTGGAATTTTAACTCCATTATTTAATGTAATATAATTCATATAATTCAAATCTCCTTTATCTGTTTTCTTTCATTTTACACCATGTAAACGTTCCACTTCAATTATAATATCTTCGTATAACATACATGCCGCTTCTTTATTGTATAGATACATTAACACCACATCAAATAAAAATAGTGAATATGAAATACTAATAATATTCCTTGCAAATTCCATTCCGGCAATTTCACTTAATGCAATAATTTTTGATTTGTTAGAAAATGGACGTCTCCAAAGCTCGACCTTTTCTGTCTGTGTGTAAATATATCTTCTCTTGTTATATTCAATCCCATGAAAAAATTCGTGAGCCCGTAAAAGGTCATATACATTTACATTTTCTAAAAGGGTGCCAATTGTTTTATCTTTAATAAGCTCCTCAGCTTTATGAACAGAATCCATAAATATTTCTATTTTCTCTGGTTCAGTATACTGTGCGAATATTACATGCCCACCACCATTAGATATGTCTAGTGCTTCTCCGGCAGTTCGGGTGCCGGTCCCATATCTTAATCAACAGTAATCCATAATCTCTATATACGTTTTAACTGTTATAATTGGGTAGGAGGTAGATAATTATTTTATCTACCGACCTCCCACACCACCGTATGTACCGTTCGGTATACGGCGGTTCTTTAGTTTTCACATATTTTCAAATAGAACTCTGTGAATGTAGGATATCCCCATTCACGGAGTTTTGTATTCTTGAAGGCAAACTGTACCATTCGATTGCTACTACAGTCTCTGAACAGCAAATACAATCCTATACCGGTTACAGATAACAACTCGTTCAAAGTTTTTGGCAAGGTTGTGGGATAAGTCCAGTTTTTTGGACACTATAAAGTATAGAATTTTATCATCGGCAGGTTTCTCATTTGAGAACTGGGCGAATTCACAGGAAAGAGGGGATAATAATGGCTGTATCTAATACTCTGAGACAAGTCAGAACCGAAAGAAACATCTGTCAGGAAGATTTAGCTATTGCTATCGGCTCCTGCGGTCGCACCATCGGTCGAATCGAACGAAGCGAACGGAGTGCTTCGCTGGAGTTGGCTCTCCGCCTCTCCAAATATCTTGATGTAGCTGTTGAAGAGCTATTTGTTCTGGATGAAGAAAAATAATACATCACTGGTTGCCAGCCCCGAATGAGGCTGGCAATTTTTATTAGTCTTCTTTTCTATGCCACGCTTCCAATACCTTTTCCACCTGTGATATAAGCTGCTCTTTATCCGGCAAATATAATACATATTTTGAAGCAAATATCTGATTTGATAAGCCACCAAGTGCATATTCCACATCAATATTATTCTTATCCGTACACAGAATAAGACCAATCGGTGGATTATCATCTACATCATTAACCTCAGTTGCATAATAATTCAGATACATATTAAGCTGTCCTGCTGCCTCCGGTGAAAAGGGAACAGTCTTAAGTTCAATCAACACATATGCACGAAATATCTTATTATAGAAAACCATATCCACATATCTCTTGGTATTTCCCACTGGCACACGCTGCTGGGTTCCTACAAACATAAATCCCCTGCCAAGTTCAAGCAGAAAATTCTCTATCTGACGGACTAAAGCCGCTTCCAAATCACTTTCTAATACCGGCTTATCTTCAGAAATACCCAAAAATTCAAATACATATGGATCTTTTATTGCATCCTCCGGTTTAGCATATTCTATACCCTTCGCTGCCAATTCAAGTACAGTTTCCTTATTAGCATCTCCTCTTGAGAGTAAAAGTCTTTCATACAAAGAACTTGCAATCTGTCTCTTTAGTTCCCGTACTGACCATCCTGAATTGATACATTCTTTTTCGTAAAAACTTCTTTTATCATCATCGGATATAGATAAAAGTTCACAATAATGTGTCCATGTCAATTTGCCAGTCACTGACTGGCAAATTGGATATTTCAAATAAAATGACCTCATATTCTGTAGGTTCGACCTTGAAAAACCTTTTCCAAGTTCTCTTGTCAGAGATTTTGAAAGTTGCAGTAAGGTCTTTTCTCCATAGGCAGCTCTAATCTGTTCATTTTGTTCGTACTTTACAATGATTTCTCCTATTTTCCAATATGTGATTAAAAGTTCATCATTAACCTGTCTTACGACCTTCCGACGAGATTCGGCGATCAAATCTTTAATTTCAGTCACTACTGATTCCATATTAGATTTATCATTAACTGCTAACTGATTATTTTCCATGTAAATGACCTCACTTTCTCTGTTATTTATATTATTTCCGATGATAAACGATAATTTACCACTTTACTCAGAAATGGTGGCTTGACCATTCATTAACATAGGCAATAACCAGTCACGCAAAGCTGTTAAGTGCTGATTTTCCCTTGTATTTTCAGCGATAATATCAAACCAATGTGGAATTTGTGAATTAAAGGTCGTTATTTCATCTGTTGTCGGAATGTAAATCGGTCTATCTTTAAGCAAAGGTTTCTGAAGGTGTTTTAATCCAGTACCTTGAAAGAATTTTTTGTTAAGTTCCGGTTTAATTGACAATAAAAGCAGATACAAATAATCACCTAGGTTTTGATTCGCTGAAATACACCAAGTATCGGTTGAGTAGGCTGCTTTGCCAACATAAAATTTAACATCGGCATTGCCACCAGTATTGAGAAAGCAGTTTCTACCATCAACAAAGTGTTCTTTCCAGCGTAGAATTGCTTCTCCACTTGTGAAAAATGGATATTCACCATCAGATTCTTTAGCTTCGCCTACCTGAACCTTTGATTTATCGTTTTCAACAAGTATGTCAGACAACTTTCCGTTAGGCTTTTTGCCATAGAAAGTGTGCATATATGTATCATAAGCCATAGCCGATAAATTATCGTTTATATTTACATTATTATCAATCTTTTCATCAATAGCAGACAATACTTTGACAATTTTATCCTGTTCAGTTCGCTCCAATAAAGGAATATAAAAATTGGGGAAATCTTCAATGGAAATTCTATTTACGGTGCTTCCCTTCACGGTATTGTTAGCAATGTAAACACTCCATTCTGGCGATAAAAAGTAATAATAAAGCCATTTTATATTGATTCTTTCGTCTTTTGGGCGAACAACCGCCAATCGTCTTCCCAAACATCCATAAAAATCTTTCGGAATAAGTGCATACCTACCTAAAGTAGCCTCATACGAAAACACTAAATCACCATACTGTGGAGTAACCCTTTTGGTCCATATTTTATAGTCTTCTTCTGATAAATAATTATACCCAGAAGGGTTTAATTTACCATTATCTGTAATGGCATCTATCCCTAAATATACCGGGCCCTTGTCTATTTTCTTAGGTGTCGCATGAGGTCCATCGTAAACATCGCACACTTCACCTATTTTTATCTTTAACATCATACACCTCCGTGTTAACCTATGTATTTTCTATGAGCAATCTTCACATTACTTTGTTTTACCATTGCATACTGCAATGTAGTATCTATTCGCTTATGCCCAAGCAACTGCTGTAATTGTTCTATAGGCATTCCCTTATCAATAGCCTTTGTAGCTAATGTTCTTCTAAACTTGTGTGGGTGGACTTTTGAAATATTCAATTTCTTACCCAAATCCCGTAACCTCACCTCGACTCCTCCAATTTCTAATCTATTGTATGGAGCTTTCAGCGATACAAACAACGCAGGGTTATCGTCTTTGCGGCTTTCTAAGTATTCCTGCAAATGAAGTTTGGTTCTTGCATCAAAATATACAACTCTCTCTTTATCTCCCTTGCCAAGAACAACACATTCTCTGTCTGCAAAATTTATATCATGTCTATCCAGTAATACCATTTCTCCAACACGCATACCCGTTGATGATAATAAATCGATCATCGCCAAATCTCTTATTTCCGAACAGTTATCTCTCATAATTTCCAATGCCTCATCAGAATATGTTTCTTTAATATTAGCAGTAGTCTTTATCTTGTGTATACGCCTAACCGGGCTTTTCAGTATATAATCCTCATCCTCAAGCCATGCAAAAAAACTCGACATGATTCTTCTAATATTATCTACGGTTACTTTGCTTAACCCCTTTTCATTCTGGTAATCCATCAGGTATTTCCGTATATCATCTGTAGTAATTTGTACTATATCTTTTTCGACATATTCCACCATAGCATCAATCGTATTTCTATAATAAACAAGCGTCTTTGCTGAACAGCCTTCTATTCTTTTGGCAGCAATAAACAACTCTATCCAGTCTTTTTTAGAAGTCTCATCATGCGTATTTTCTTTTGTAATGTGATAATGAAATAATATATGCCTCATTACCTTTTCAAGTTGTTTTAGCTGTCCATTGTCCACATGCTCTCTCATTTCAAGTAATACTTCTGTTAATAGTTCCTGTTTCATGTCAATTCTCCTTTATTTTTGATATTCAAGAGAACGACATCAACGGCAGTTCTGTTGTTTCAACTCCTGCCGTTGGTAGAAGTTTTTTATAGTATAAACGATAATTTACAATCCCAATTACGTTTGATTTATGAAAACATGATAGCAAAAGCTAATTCAAATCAAATCAAGGGTAATTTTGTCACAGTAAAAGAAATGGCAGATATCACAACTGGCAAGGAAGATGCTAATTTTTCTACAGTTAATGGGAAGTATAAGTTCTTCACTTGTTCTAATGTGCCATTACAATGCGATGAATATGCTTTTGAATCATCTTCTATACTTATTGCAGGTAACGGTGATTTCAATGTAAAATATTATTCGGGCAAGTTTAATGCTTACCAAAGAACCTATGTATTAACAGCTTCGTCTGAATACTATGCTATCTTATATTTAGCGTGTTTGTATCAAGTGAATTTGTTTAAATCAAATTCATCAGGTTCGATTGTTAAATTTATTACTAAGAGTGATGTTGAAAATATCCCTCTATTCATTCCAGATGATATCAGTTTGCTACAAAAACTAAATAATTTATTACATTTTCAAGAGCAGAATATACTTGAAAATGACAAATTAATTCAATTAAGGGATTTTTTGTTACCAATGCTCATGAATGGTCAAGCTACCATTGATAACTGATACGGTAAATTATCGTTTATCTTTCGATTTAATAATATTTTGCCATCTATTACACCAAGCAAATTAGTAATTTTATCCTGATTTTGTTTGTCAGGCACCTTAAAATTCAATCCTGTTAAATACTCAATATTTATATTATCCTGAATACTCCCACTGGCTGAATTTTGAATTGAATTTCTTATGTATTCAAACACATAATACATAAACAATTCTGATGATTCATTACTATTCGCATTAAATCCAACAACACTATCTGGAAAGCACATAGGATATGCTAATATTGCCGTTTCTGCAATATTAGCAGCTATTGTTATACATAAAGTGCCTTTATCCCACAACTTACTTTGTTTTAATCCAAATTCTCCATATTCTTGAGAGTGGCTTGTCACATACAAATTTGCTTCCTTAATATCTCCAGTTTGTATTAAAGGATATTTTCCATTTTCAAATAACCTTGTATCATTTCTTGGTCGATGCTTTGATACTCCTCTGGAAAATGTACCTAATTCAGATAGTTTCTTAGTACTCCAATGCTGATTATATTTTCCACCATTATAAATCATATCGCACCTTCTTTAACTGTTCCAATATCTCCTGTTGAAGCTTGTTTCCTTCTGCGAACAGATTCTGCAATTCAACCGTATAGTCATTCATTTTTGCATCAAACTCTTCCGGCGTAAGCTCAACATACTCTATCTTTACTTCAAAATACTGCCCTGCTGAAAAAGAAAGTTTCTTCTGCTCAATCTGTTCATAATCAACAAGAACACTGAAATCGTCTTTTTCTTCACCATTAATGAATGTACCGATAATATCCTGTATTTCTTCAGGTTCCAGAACCGTCCTTTGATTCTTTCCATCCACCTTTTCCTTATGTCCAAGCTTGGAAGCATCCATTAACAGCACTTTTCCATCTTTATTTGCCCTGTCCAAAAACAGAATCGATACATTAGTTCCTGTAGTGGCGAAAATATTGCTCGGCATAGAGATAACTCCTCGTAACATTTTCTCTTTGATGATGTACTCACGAATACTCTTCGGAATACCTGTTCCGGCAGTCAGGAAACCTGTGGGAACAACTACTGCAGCCTTACCATCTTCCTTTAACGAATAGATAATGTGCTGTAAAAACATCTGATAAATCGCCATTTTGTCTTTATCTTTATTGGGAACCTTTGGAACACCTGCCCAAAAACGTTCCTTATAATTTTCTCCGGCTAATGTATCACGGTTATCACTAAAATCTACATTAAATGGTGGATTGGATACAATATAGTCAAATTTCATTAAACCATTCTTTTGCTTGTTTAGATGTTGTGGCTCCAGCAGTGTATCTCCATGCACAACATTTCCCAAAGAATGTACCAAGTTGTTCAGTATCAGGTTAAGTCTCAAAAACTCATTTGATTTTTGAGAAATGTCCTGTGTATAGATGGTACAGTTTTCTTCACCAATCTGATGTGCCAGTGCCAGTACGAGGGTTCCTGAACCTGCTGCCGGATCATATATATTCACATTCTGGATTCCTTCAGGCACTAAAATTTTGGCAATAATGCTTGCAATGGAATGAGGCGTGTAATATTCTGCATATTTACCAAAATCCTTATTGTAGTCTTTAATCAGGTATTCAAACACTGCTGCAAAGAAATCATATTTTTGTGAAAATGCTTCTTCAAAACTAAAAGCCACAAGCTTGTCTATAATAGCTCTACAAAAATCTGCTCTCTTATTTGTCTCAGTTACAAATACGGACAGTGCATCAAACAGACGAATCTTGTCCTCGCTTCCTGTTTTAACCGCAAAAACATCTATATTGAAATTTGCGATATCCACAAGTGTTTCGTCAAACAGTTCATTAAACTTCTCTCTGTTTTTGTTATTGAATAAGAATGAAATAAAATGTTCCTTTTTCAACTGTGCTGTTGCCGGAGGCAGACTTGCCAGAAGAAACTCATACTCATCATCATCCATATTTGTAAGAGTTTCCTCAATATTCTCTGCGTTCTTCAAATTATCATCTACTTTTCTGATTTCATGAAGAAACTTATCATTTAAAAACTTGTATAAAAATACCTCTGTAATAATTTTGTATTCACTGCTGGCGTTACCCAAGCCATAATTGGCACAAACAGTTTTCAAATCGTCAATCATGGCTTTTGTTTTCGCCATTATCACTTCTGATGTCATTATGATGCCCAATTCCTTTCTGTAAAGTATTCCTGTGAAATGCACATATCAATAAATTTTACCTGTGCAATACTTATTTTCGTCTCCTGTGTTTTGCACGCATTGATAATAAAAGGCTGCAATGTTTTGATAAAGTACGCTTCGTTATCAAGCATACTCTCATTATGAGCAATCGTATCATCCGCATGATTTTTTACATCCATCAGAATCTTATGTATCGTAACCGCATCCGCAATCGGTGGCGGACTCTCCATAATTCTCTTATGAGTTCTCATATATTTCACATCACCATTGTACTTTTTCGCCAGCATCTGATCCTCGTGATTCTTCTTTTCTGCCTTCTTACGCAAGTCATCCAATTCACCCATCAAATCCTTCATCTCGTCAGATGTCAGCTCTTCAATATTCTTTTTCTTGAATATTCTCTTTAGTTCATCCAGCAACGCTACATATTCCGGGTCTTTCGGGTCCAAGCATCTGTCAACGATTTCCCGTCTCGCTTTCTCAAGTGAAGTTCGAAACGCATCTGCAATAACCAGTTCTTCTTCCTTAATCTTTCTGAACTGAAAGCTTATCTGGTCAAGTGCCATACTCAATATTCCGGACATATCATCAGCAGAACCCATGCTCTCTTTAAGATTAATAATGCTAATTCTGTTATTAACCTCATTCAGCATCTGTATTGCCTTGTCCACATCGAAATGGATATACAAATCATCATATCCGAACAGTCTGATAAGATTATGAAGTGCTTTATAATTTGTCAACGCATTCTTTAAATCAAGCAGTGTTTTCTTATCATCAATATCATTAATCTGGTTGATAAACTCCACCATATTTTCAGTATCATACAAAAACAACTGATTTTTAATTGTATTCAAGTCCTGTTCGATTTCTTCCCTACTCTTAAAAATCTCACTATAGTTAGCTACTTCATCCCCAAGCTCTGACTGCAATTCTTCAAAATATGCTTTATTGGTTTTATCAAACTCATCCTTGATGTTGGCAAAATCCACAACATAACCATAATGGTAGTCCTTATATGGTCGATTAACACGGGTAAGTGTCTGCAACAGATTATGAGCCTTAATCATTCTTGCAAGGTACTGTTTTTTCAGTCTTGGTGCATCAAATCCGGTAAGCAGCATATTGTAAACAACCAGAATATCAATCTTACCTTTTTTGAAGTCTTCCTGTATATCTTTTCTGTCCTGCTTGGTTCCTTCATCGTGAAGTACCAGGGCATGTGAATATTTTGCTGTTCTGCTCAACTGTTCAGATACAGCTCTTGCCTGTGGTGCTGAATCACACACAATCATAGCTCCAATAGAATCATCAAGAGCTGCTCTTCCTTTTTCAAAATCATGTACGATATATTCAACCATAGCCGATACAAATTTTGGATGTGCATAAAGTTCTTTTTTCTCAATGGAACCATGCTGAACTTCCAGCATTTCCAGTGTAGATGCCAGTTCTGTTTTGTATTTGGTTTCAATTTCCTCTCTTATCAGTTTTAATGTGTATCCATCGGCAATCGACTGATTATAGTAATACTTGTGAATATAATTACCAAACACATCCTTTGTATTATATCCATCTCCTATAAGAGGTGTACCGGTCAAAGCAATCATAACCGCATCTCTGTCTGATGCCATTAAGTTAGCAAGAAACGATCCCTTTGGATTATAACTTCTGTGTGCTTCATCCAAAAAGTAGACACGCTGCACACTGACATTATAATCAGACTGCTTTGTGACTGATTCATCTGAGAATTTCTGTATATTAACTACGGTTATTGATGTTTTACCGGTATTGTCCGTTTCCCCAACAGCCGCAATGTTTGTTTTAAAATCCTCTTTGGAACTTATCGTATTAACTTTCAGTCCACGAGCCTCAAATTCCGCTTTTGCCTGAGTTGCAAGGTCTAACCGGTCCACGATAAAATAAAACTTTGCTATTTCCCCCTGATTCTGATAATAATCACGCAGGAAATGAACATTTGAAAATGCCAGTGCAGTCTTACCACTCCCCTGCGTATGCCAGATTACCCCCTTCTTCACACCTTCAGATAATCTGTCTCTGATTGCTAAAGTCGCAAAAATCTGTGGATAACGCATAATATGCTTTTCTATATGCTTAACTCCATTCTTATCTACTGTCTCCTTGTAGCATAGTCCATACTGCAAAATAAAACGCAGTCTGTCCGGAGAATAAAGAGAGGTCACAATTCGATTTGTTGGCGAGTCTTTACGAATTGATGACGCATATTCCGGTGTACCTTTTATTGCAAGCAAATTGTTATCTTTCAGAATAAACCTCTCTACATCCTCATCAATTTCTTTTATCCCTTTGTCCAGTTCTTCTGCACGCTGCTCTCTGAATTTACTAAAGAACATTCGACCATAATTGCTGGAAGCATAAAAGGCTCCCTGTATCGGTTCTATATCGGTATCATCATATTCGTTGTTATTTGAAAACACCGTGTACTGGGTCAGATTAACAAATTTTTTATAGATTGGATTAGAGAATCTTCTTGTCATTCTTTCACGTTCTGCCAGAATACCCTCTCTGTTGTTTTGCCTCTTTACCTCTACAAAAGACAATGGCATACCATTTATGAGTACAATAATATCCGGTCGAAAATTATCATCACCATTTTCATATGGCAATTCTGTAACAACCACATAGCTGTTATTGTCAGTTGTTGAAGAATAATCAATCAGTTTTATTCCATTGTATCCTTTTTGCAGAATTTCAAAAAATGCCTTACCCAAATCATCATTTGACAATTTGATTTTAAGCTCTTCAATTATCTTTTTTGCCTCTTCAAGTGACAAATCGGTATTGTTAATCTTGTTTATCGCATCTAAAAATAATCCATAGAAAATATTGGTGTCCGGATCATAATCCACGCCTCGCACCATATCTTTAATAGACATATATTGATATCCCAGCCTTGTAAAATGAACAAGTGCGGGTATCTTTACTCTGGAATCTTCTGGTCTCGCCATACCAACACCTCCATAGCTAATAATCCATAGACAGCTCTATCTTTCCATCTCTACTATATCATCCAGTCCACATTTCATAACGGAACATATCCTTACTAATACATCCAAGGAAACATACTCGTTATTGCTCATCTTATGAAATGTGCTTGGAGCTATTTTCGTTTTCTCTCTCAACTCTGCTTTGCTCATATCCTTATCTATAAGCATCTTCCACAGTTTTTTATAATTAACCTGAATGCGTTTATCTTCCATTATTCTATCCCTCCACCACGAATAAAAATGGACACAAAATCTCTCATATAATCATATCATAATACATTCGTCTTTTCAAATGCTTAATCGAGTTCTCGAATGGTTTATAACAAAAAAATACAGCATACATGAAATTTCTCTCACATATGCTGCATCTTATTTAGCTGTTACAGATTATCTTATTCTTCTTCTTTTTTCTTAACTACAAAGAACATTCCAAGTCCTGCCACGATGACGATGATTCCGATGATAATAATCCAGAGAGGATTCCAAGCATCTTCTTTTGTCACCACATCTCCGCTTCCAGCTTCCGTGCTGTCAGCACTGCTATCTTCGCTGCCAGCTTCTGTACTGTCGTCTGCCTCGCTTCCATCCATCGATGTTTCATCAATCGCGATGGTGTAATCGGATGTATGTGTGAAGGTCAGGTCAGCAGTTCCATCCTCTGCAATCTCATCTGCACAGATAAACTCAAGCTCTCCCGTTGCTTCATTGTAGTAGAACAGGTTTGCATAGAGTCCTACGTTCTTTGCTGCCATGTTAATGGACAGAACCGCAGTGAAGCCAAACTCACCGTCATAGTCGAGGCTGATCTCCATGCTGTAACGTTTTCCGGTTACCCCGATTGTGGTATTGTCCTTTGTAGGCTTCTCATCCTTCGGATAACGCTTA
>OIWS01002967.1_pt1 | contig 12906 bp, 5 predicted proteins | sample 1587611 | NCBI WGS metagenome assembly OIWS01 (sample SAMEA3888919, study PRJEB22519) | human gut metagenome | biome: human gut; feature: human-associated habitat; material: faeces | place: Denmark | collected 2010 | reverse complement strand
ATTACACGCTGCAGGGGCTTGCGCAGATCAACAAAGAGAGCATCGACGCCATCCGGGAAGCCGTGCGCGAGCTGGAACGTGCCGGTTACATCAAGCGCAGCCGGGAGCGTGACGGGCGCGGCTGCCTGCGCGGAACCGTCTACACAATCTACGAGCAGCCGCACGCGCAGCCAACACCGGAAGAACCCGCGCAGGAAAAGCCTGCGTTGGATCATCCAACATTGGAAAAGCCTATGTTGGAGAAACCTACGTTGGAAAATCCAATGCAATTAAATACTAAGAGTACTAAGAAAAGAAAAAGACAAAGTACAGACTTATCAATTACCGATTCGATTCCTTTCCCTTCCGGTTTTCCGGACGCTACCGTGCAGAAGCGAATGGAAATGAAGGGATCATTTGAAAGCTATCGGGAATTGATTTTGGAGAACATCGACTACGATGTTCTGGCAAATGATCCGCACGTCGACCGAGAGCAGCTTGATGAGATCGTCGATCTGATGCAGGAGACAGCTTGCAGCACCCGCAGCCGAATTCGCGTTGCAGGTAATGACTACCCAGCCGAGGTCGTGCGGTCAAAGCTGCTGAAGCTGAACAGCGAACATCTCCGCTTCGTCACGGACTGTCTGAAGCAGAACACAACGCGGATTCGGAATATCCGGCAATATCTGCTGACCGTGCTGTTCAACGCGCCAAGCACGATGAGCAGCTATTACACCGCGCTGGTTGCACATGATATGGCAGCAGCATAACATCGCTCTGCGCTTTTGGAATGCAGTTAATCTTTCTGTGATTTTTGACATTACTGCTGGTTTTATAATACAGGAGCGTCTAGCCCGATTGAATTCGGACCGAACGTCTAACATTGAATGGAACAAAGGATAAAAGTGAAGTTGCATGTACCCTGATTGTCCGTCTGGCTTATTCCAATATGATTTTTCCGTGCTCTTTCTCATAATCCGCGATGAACTTCAGCATGAGCTGGATAATCTGTGCATTGGCAGAACGTCCTTCGAAGCCACAAACATAGCGGAATTTTGCCAGAATATCGCCGTCCACGCGCAAGCCGAAGTGCTTTTCGTTTGTTTTATCCATGTTACCATCTCCGATTAAAGTTATTATGGACTCATAATAACTTTTTGCCTTGCCCAAAATCCAAAATAGAGTTATTATAGAGTTATATTAACTTCGATGATTTGAGCGAGGTGAACACGGAAACGTATTCTTGAAACGGCATGGTTAACAGCTGACTTACAATCTATCGTATCCGAAATAGATTGGAGGTCTGAAAATGGAATATGGGTATGCACGTGTATCTACAAGAGAACAGAACGAGGAGCGTCAACTGATTGCGTTGACTGGGTTTGGAATTGTGGAAACCGCAATTTTTGTGGACAAGCAGTCCGGGAAAGATTTCGAGCGGACGCAGTACCGACGGCTGATGCGCAAACTGAAAGACGGCGATACGCTTGTTGTCAAGAGCATCGACCGTCTTGGGCGCAATTATGAAGAGATTTTGGAGCAGTGGCGCATTATTACGAAAGAAAAGCACGCTGCTATCGTCGTGCTGGATATGCCGCTGCTGGACACGCGGCAAAATCGGGATTTGACAGGCACGCTGATTGCAGATATTGTTTTGCAGCTTCTGAGTTATGTCGCGCAAACCGAACGCGAGTTCATCCGGCAGCGGCAGGCAGAGGGCATTGCAGCAGCAAAGGCGCGGGGCGTTCAGTTCGGGCGACGGCCAGCTCCAAAACCGGCGGAATTCCCGGAATGGAAAGAGCGGTGGAGCAGAGGCGAAGTCTCTGCCTGTCAAGCGGCCAAGGCATTAAAAATCACCCACCGGACCTTCCTTCGGTGGGCAAGGGACAATGCGGATACATAAGTACAGTTTGTTAACCAGAGGCAAACCGTTTCCTCGGCAACTTTGGGTACAACTAAATAATAACATTTTCATATGTATTTTGCAAGACCTGATTCCACTTTAATCTCGATAAAAATGTGTACTTTTGTATCCGAAATGTTCTGGCCAGAACTGTTCCTTCGGTATGACTTCAAAAGGGAAATCGGGAGGAAAGGGAATGAAAAAACGCATTTGTTCAGTGCTGCTTGTGCTGGTCTTGACACTGGTGGTACTGCTGCCGACTGCGCAGGCCGTTGGCAGCGGCATCGTAGAGCAGGGCATACGCGAAATTTCAAAGACGCAATACAACGTTGCGCCGGGCGTGACGGAGTATGAATGGCTGCTCAACAACAGCAGTCTGACCGAGCAGATGGTCGGTCACGTCATGGAGGTCAAGGTCGGCAGTGGCTCTACCGCGTCCATCGCAGTCGGCTATGGCGACGACAATATTCAATCCATCGTGTCCGGCAGAAACTGGGCCATGACGGAAACGACCAAGCAGGCCGGGAGCATGCAGACCCGCCGCAATATCAATGTTGTCGGCGCGATCAATGCCGGCGGCTATGATATGAGCAACGGCCGCCCCGGCGGCGCGTTTATCATGAGCGGCACGCAGATCAACGCCCCGACCGGCACGACCTTCTGGATCGACAAGGACGGCAACGCGCATATCACGAACGCGCAGGAATGCAATGTCGCCTATGCGGCCGGAAACGTTCTGGAGGCTGTTGCAAGCTTCGGCGATATTTTTGAAGACGGTCATGCCCGCAGCGGGCTTGACGATATCACTCGCGCTTCCCGCACAGCCATCGGCATTAAGGCGGACGGTACGGTGGTGATGCTGATGGTGGACGGTCGGCAGGCCCCCTATTCCGTCGGCATGACCATGGCGGAGGTTGCTGCCGCCATGGAGACGCTGGGCTGTGTGCAGGCCGTCAATCTGGACGGCGGAGGCTCGTCTACATTTGCCACCCAGCGCGAGGGCGAACCTGAGAATAGCACTTCCGCCGGTCTTACCCTGCGCTGCCGCCCGTCCGACGGCTACGAGCGCAAGGTGTCCAACACGGTCATGGTGCTCTCCACGGCGAAGCCCACGGGTCAGTTTGACCATGCGGTTCTGACGCCCAATGATGCGGTCTACACTCCCGGCAGCACGGTGCAGTTTTCCGCTTCCGGCGTTGACGCTGTCGGCGGCAGCGCGACAATCCCTGCGGGCGCTTCCTGGGCAGTCCTCTCCGGCGGCGGCAGCATTGACGAGAACGGACTTTATACGGCGAGCGATACCTGCGGCGAGGTCGAAGTCGGTCTGACTGTCGGTGGGAAGACCGTTGGTCAGACTACCATTCAGGTGCAATGGCCGGACAAGCTGGGCTTTACCAATACCAGCGTCTCTATCGATTTCGGCAAAACAAGCGATTTGACCTTCAAGCCTACATGGCAGGGCAGAGAGGTTCATTATAAGGATGGAGACTTTGCGTGGAGCATCGATCCTACCTATTATAAATTCAGCCCCATTGTTGATCCCAAAACAAACAATGGCAAAGGCGACTTTTCTATGGCAATCACACCGAATGCGCTGGGAAAAGATACCGTTGTTGTTGAGTATTATCAGTATTTCAGTACATTGACATACACATCCACTTATCGTGTGACTGATTTAAGTCAGTCAATAGAAGATGGCGCGACAAAAATCACGGCAAAGGTAGTGTATGTGTCCTCCGGCGGTACGATCGGCGAAAAGAAGCCCGCAAATCTGGAACAAACCTTTTCTGCTTATATCGGAAGATTTTCCGGGAACAAATTTGTCGCCGATGAGAAAAGCTCTCTGCGCGGCACAATCCATGTGGCGCTGGCAAACGATCCCACAGTCAATGGCGCTGTTGACGTTGCAGTCGGCATGGAACCCTATATCCTGATGGACTTTGAGGACCAAGACAATGTAGCCGCGACAGAATACTGGTCAACCCATGTCGGTCCGTCCTCTGCTGGCGGTAGCGGTCAGCTTCTCCCGGATGAGGTGAAAAGGGACCGCCTTTGGGTTCGTGATACGACCGGTAAGGGTGTGATCTTCCCTGATGGGTATAACAGGGTCGTCAGCGCCGACGAAGACGAGAATGTCCGATTTGGGCAGTATGCGTTCAAGCTTGGCTACGACTTTACCAAGGTTGATCCAACGACCGTCGGAGTTGCGGACTTTGGCTTCTCAGGCGATCTTCTTGTCAATACGATGCAGCCGACCAGAATTGGTATGTGGATCAATGTGCCAACCGCTTGTGCGGGCGATAACTCTGTCCTGAAGGCTATTTTGAAGGGCGGCGCATTTGAAGCCAATCTGAATACCGCCTACATGAAGTTCAACAACGACGGCAGTGTCAGCTATGTTGACGGAAAGCAGCTCAACGGCACGGCGGCATATGTTCAGTATTATAGTTACAATGCCGACGGCACAGTCAGCGGCAGTACGCTCGATGACTGGGCAGGAAAGGGCTGGATCTGGGTAGAAGCCGATATCTCCGCGTTCCAGATGCCGGTGGATGTATCCCGCGGCTATACGGTCCGCGTGACCTCCCCCCAAAACTGCACCAAGAGCAGCAGCTATCTCTATATTGATAATCTTCAGTTCATCTACGGCACGAATACCAACGACGTGACCCGGCCGGTGCTGGAGAGCATCACCGAGACTGGCAGCGGCACGGTGCTCGATGCAGGCGGAACGACCGTTTTGCCGAGCGGCAATCTGAGCTTCTCCGCCGTCTATTCCGACAGCGAGCTCACCGATAAATACGCTACCGGCATTGATACAAGCGGCATCCGCGTGCTGCTGGATGGCACGGACTACACCGGCAAGCTGGAGATCAACGACGGTTCGCTCTATCTCAAGGGCGTAAACCTCCGCAACGGCACACATACGCTCACCGTCCGGCTCAAGGACTTCTATGGCAACGTGACGACCGAGACCCGCACCTTCCGCGTGGAGAACACCGAGGGTGTGCGCTCCGCCGTCGATATCGTGCCGCAGCCCGAGGCACCGGAAATCGGCAAGGAATACGTCTTTGCTATCGTAAATAACACTGGCGAGACTGTCACAAAGGCAGAGCTGACGGTGGATTTCAGCGCCATGGGCAATGCCGCGAAGTATCTTACGGGAGCAACGGTCGAATCGCTTGGCAACTATAATTTGACATTGGATCAAAATGCGCTTGCCAAGGGACTTGCGAAGATCACAGTCACGAAGCAGACCGTACAGGCACGGCGGGCAATGCTGACCAGTGCGCAGGACACAGATTATAACTATGTTTCCGAGCTGGGCTATCTCATCATCAAGATCCCTGAGAATGCCGCGTCGGACAGTGAACTGAGATGCACCGTGACGCAAGGCAGCTACACCGTTGTGGACAGCAACGGAACCGAAACTGCTTATACATTCTCCGGTGAGGAGAAGGCTATCCCCTTAAAAGCGGACTATCAGCTCAACTGCGAGCAGGCTATCGTCGGAATGCCCGCCGAGCTGACGGTAACGGATGCCGACGGCAAGCCTATTTCCCGTGCGGATATCTATCAGGTGAGCAGTGACGGCAGCCAGAGGTTGGGCGGCACCAACATGAAGGGCACATTTACCAAAACCTTTGACACGGCGGGTGAATATATCTTCTATGCCGAAAAGACCGGCAGCGGCCGCTCCTGGAACCAGCGCGTGATCGTCTGTGAAAAAACGGCTGAAAACAGCGGCAAGCCTTTCGGCATTCTTACTAACGGCGTGACCGTGCCCGGCACCAAGAGCATTACATGGATCACCCAGATCGACGGCTCTGCAGCAAAGGCACAAGTAAAGTATTCCACCAGCAATGACCTCAGCGAGGCCGCCGTTGTGGATGGAACATCTGCGCTTCAGACCTTTGTGCAGAGCAGCCACGGCGATGCACTGCGGAGCAATCAGGTAACGCTTACCGGTCTGACACCCGGCACTACCTACTACTATCAGGTGGGCGACGGGACAACATGGTCTGATAAGCAGAGCTTTAAAATGCCTGCCGCAAATGCGGAAGCCACCAATTTCTTCATTCTCGGCGATATCCAATCTTCGGATACCTCGATCCTTGCTCATGTTCTGGATGTGCTCAAGACGAGCGAGACTGCCTATGATTTTGCACTCCAGACCGGCGATGCCATCGACAACGTGACGGAGTATGTTAAGAACTGGCGTCCGTTCCTCACTACGGTCAACAGTGATAAGCTCAATGGCGTGGACCTGATCCATGTGCTGGGCAACCATGAGTATTACGGAGACGCGGACGGCAAGATCAGCAAGGCGATCTATGATCTGCCAGAAAGCACGCAGAACAGCTGGTACAAGCTGGAGTATGGCAAGGTTTGCGTGGTCGTTGTGAACAATGGCACGAAACTCTCCGAGGCGCTGGCGGACATTGCCGAGAACCTGACCACCGACTGCGTGTGGAAGGTGCTCGTGGCGCATGAGCCGATCTACGGCACGGAGTCCGTTTCCGCAACGCCGGAGATCCTTGCAAGTATTGAGAAGGCAGGCTTTGACTTCGTCTTTGGCGGCGACGACCATGCCTATGCCCGCACCTATCCCATGCTCGGCGGTCAAGCGCAGGCGGAAGACAGCAGAAAGGGCGTTGTGTACTATGTCTGCGGCGACCTCAGCAGCAAGAGCAATGAGTTCCATAACCGCGACATATACGCAAATGCAATCGCGCACAATGACTACGGCGGTATGTACCTCACGGTACAGGCAACGGACGCGGCCTTTACGGTCAAGGCTGTCAAATACGACGGCACGGAGTTAGACAGCTACACCAAGACCCGCACTGACTGTGAGCAGGGTAAGCATACGATCAACGGTAGCAGCCTGTATGATATGGCCAGCCACAAGGTGCAGTGTGTGGTATGTGAGCAGTATGTCAGCGTCCCGGATACGTTTAGTCAGCTCCTGACGACGACAGATCAAAAATCTGTCATTCTTGTGAACGGCAAGCCGCTAACCAAGGTGTTCCGGCAGTTTGGCGAGACGATGTATCATGCCTGCGCAGACGGTTATGCCTATGTTGCAACAGCAAAATACAACGGCACCTGCACCACCTCCGGCACGACCACCTATACCTGCCCGTCCTGTGCGGCGACGTACAACACGCCGGCGCAGATGCCTAATGGCCACCAGTGGGACGGTAACCATATCTGCACGGTCTGCGGCTTCCACGGCATCGACATTTCGAGCAGCGCGGTAGACGTTCAGCTCGGTACGCCGGAAAAGCCGATCGGCAAGGACGCCGTAGGTTACCGCTACAACTATAACCCCAACGGTACGATCCCATACTTCTACGCGAAATACGGCGATACGCTTCTGAGCAGCAGCCGCGGCGACGGACTGGTCAACGGAAAGATCGTCGATCTGTTCATTGCGTATCAGAACAACAAGCAGGTCGGCAAGGCGACCGTCCAGATCAGCGGACGCGGCGACTATTACGGCGAGGTTGAACTGCACTATTACATCTATCCGAAGGCGCCGAGCGGGCTGAAGGCGAGCAAGGTTATGGACACCTACGCCAAACTCACTTGGGGTATTTCGTCCGGCGCGGACAGCTACGAGCTTCACCGGTACGACTCGGCCAGTGGAAAATATGTGTTCTTTAAAAATGTCGGCAACACGACGGGCTGTACCGTGACAGAGCTCGACATGCAGAGCACGTACTACTTTATCGTTCGCGGCACAAGGACCGTAGACGGCCAGGCCTACACCAGCGGCTGGTCCAACGCCCTGAAGGTGACGACAAACGCCGCCTCGGCTGACGTGCAGACCGTGACGGCCAGCGTGGACGGCCAAAGCATCGGTCTCAGTGATGTAAACGGCACGCAGTATCTCTTCCTGCCGGCCTCGGCAGACCTCACAAAGCTGCCGCTTCGCTTTGAAGCTTCTGAAAACAAGGGCGCACTGGTCCTCAGCGGCGACAAGAGCAGTCTGACGCTGGACGCGGCCGAGCAGAGCGTCGATCTGACGGCGCTGGCGAGCGAAACGGACGGCTGCTATGTTGTGACCGCGCGCATCGGCGGCGGCGACGCACTGACGGTCCGCGTGATGCAGGGCACGGGCATCCCGACGCTCTATCTGACGAGCGATGATGAAAATCAGGCCCGTGTCTGGGTGGACGCCGCTAAGACGAACAAGACCACCGGCACGGCGCTCATGACCAGTACAACCGGCACGACGCTCTATAACGGCGCGCTCAAGCAGATCAAGGCACGCGGCAACTCCACGTTCCTGCACACGGAAAAGAAGTCCTACCAGATCAAGCTTTCGAGCGGTGCGGATCTTCTCGGCACAGGCGAACAGGTCAAGACCTGGGTCCTGCTTGCCGGATACTTCGACGCCACGCAGATGCACGACAAGCTTGTCAAGGATTTGGCCGCCCAGTTGGGTATGAGCTACACGGCAAGCTGCGGCTGGGTCAACCTCTACTATGACGGCGAGTACCGCGGCGTGTATCTCCTGAGCGAAAAAAATGACATCAGCAAGACGTCTGTCAACATCAACGATCTGGAAAAGCAGTATGAACTGCTCAACAAGGACTACGGGACCGGCATGGTCACTGCGGAGGGCAAGAACAGCGTCGGCAACACCGTGCGCTACACGACCAATGTGCAGGATCCGTGGGCGGCAAAAGACAGCACCGGCGGCTACCTCCTGGAGATGAACTACCACACGATGGAAGAAGCCAGCTGCTTCATGACGAGCCAGGGCTACGCCATCAATGTCAAGAGCCCCGAGTGGTGCGGCAAGGGCGCGATGGACTACATCAGCAAGTTCTATCAGGGCTTTGAGGATGCGGTCTATGCCTCCGACGCAAGCGGCAGAAACAGCGAAGGCAAGTACTACTACGACTATGTGGACCTTGACTCGCTGGTTAGGACGTTCGTTCTGCAGGAGCTCGCCAAAAACTGCGACGGCTTCCGCTATTCCCAATTCTTCTACTTCACGAACGGCAAGCTTTACGCGGGGCCGGTCTGGGATCAGGAGATGACCTTCGGCACTGGCTGGAGCGGATACTCCAAGCCCGACAGCATGGAGTACTTTGACCTGGGCGAAGCGCTCATCCGCATCCCGCACTTCAAGGCAGCGGTACAGGCATACTACAGCACGTTCCGCAGCGCGGCAAGCGGGCTGGAAAGCCGCGTTAACGCGCAGTACGCTGCGCTTTGCGACAGCGCCGCGATGAACTACACGCTGTGGCCGTATATCCGTGTCGGCAATTCCGAGGCGGCAGGCCACATCTGGCAGGGCGCCAGCTACGGATCCGTCATCAATGACCTGCAGAGCTGGATCGCAAAGCGCCTGAGCAAGCTCGACGAGGTCTACGCGGACATCCCGGCGGTCAAACGCGGCGATGTAAATGGGGACGGCAAGGTCAGCATGATGGATCTGCTCGTACTCCGAAAGTATATTGCCGGCATTACCGAGCTTACAGAAACGCAGATGAAGGCGGCGGATGTGAATAACGACGGTAAGGTCAGCATGATGGACGTGCTTTGGCTGCGGCAGTATCTCTCCGGTCTCCGTGATGAAAACTTTGAGAAGATCAACGTCTGATGTGTCTAATATCCCTGCATGAACAGGGTGAAGAAAAAAGGGAGCCCGGAAGGGCTCCCAGCCATGGAAAAGGTGGATGCACTTTTTCCAAATCAAAAAGAAAGGTGAAGATCGTGAAAAAGAAAGTATTATCTTTATTCCTTGTGGCGCTGCTGTTGTTGGTTCAGCTGACAGCACCGGCATTTGCGGCCAACACAGGGAAGTCGTCCCCAGTACTCAAATTGGCGGCCACTTATAATGATACGGCGAAACAGGTGACAGCTACGGTTGCGCTTGGTCCGTGTGAGAGTATTTGGGCTCTCTCCTTTGAGCTGCAGTACGACAAAGCAGCGCTGTCGTTCAATTCGGCGAACGCTTCCGGCATCATGGAGGGTTCTGACATTACAAACATGGACGCTAACAGCAAGGTTAGATTCATGTTTGATGCAGACAAAAATTATGATGGTGTGAATTGTGAAGCAGAGCAGACTGTTCTGTCAGTCGTTTTTGATGTAAATGGCGGCGGCGACAGCACGCTGACCCTCGGCGGCATTGATATAATTGTCAATGAGGAGGAAGTTGCTGCGGGTGAAGGCAGCGTTCTGAGCGCTACGGTCAAGCTCCCCGGCACGGAGACTCCGTCTCAGCCGAGCACGCCGCCCACCGGTCCGACGGACCCGACAAACCCGACGACCCCGACCAGCCCGACTGAACCCACGACCCCGGTGCCTCCGGAGACCCCGCCGACGACTCCGACAACGCCGACGACGCCGACGACTCCGACAACGCCGACGACGCCGACGACGCCGACAACACCGACGACTCCGACGACCCCGACGACTCCGACGACTCCGACGACTCCGACGACCCCGACAAACCCGGACGGCCCGACGAATCCGGACGGCCCGACGAATCCGGATGGTCCCGACCATCCGACGAACCCGGACCGCACGATCGAGAAGATTGGCGAGGGCAACTCGGCAGAGTACACGCTCAGTGAAAATGGCAATACGCTGAATATGCGGAACGATGTGGCGTGCGTCGTGCTCTGGACCGTCGACAACGGTGCGACCTACACGAAGCTCACGGCCGCTAAGAACGAAACGGCTGGCTACGACTTCGACCTCACAGGCGTTCCCGCAAATGCAGTCATCAAGATCGCAATCAAGGGTGACGCAGATATGGATGGCGAAGTAGATGTTCTTGACGCCTCAAAGGTTGCATACTCAACTTTGTCTCAAACGAATAAACTGCATGTGGATTTGAACGCATTGGAGCAAGCAATTGCAGATGTTGATGGAGACGGTGAAATTGATGCGCTGGATGCGTCTGCAATCGCGTATTCGACATTGGCAAGCAAAAATCAACCACTCTCTTGGTAAAGGCAGGTAATTATAATGAATAAAAGAATCTTATCCAGCGTGCTGATTATCGCGCTTATTATAAGTGCATTTTGTGTCAGTGCTGCTGCTGTTAGCAATGAAGACTTTAAACTGGTAGCACCTAGCGATGTTACTGTTGATGGGAAAACAAACCAAACTGTAGAGGTCACGTTTGCACCTGTGAACGATATCAATGTTCGTGCAACGGCAGGAACTTTTTCAGTTGATGAAAGTGCGGTTAGCTATTTTACTTTTAGCGACTATCGATGCGCCTACACGGTGGGTGGAATCAACGAAGTTGATACAGCGTCTGGTCATTTCCAGTATATTGATATCGCTGACACAGGAATCAACGTTGCAGCAAACGGAAGTATTGTGACTGCTATTTACACTGTGGCTGGGAATACTCCAAGTGGAGATTACACGATTTCTCTTACAAAAGCGCTCATTAAGGATAGCGAAGGCTCGCAGTTCAAAAACGCAACATACACGGCTACAATCAAAGTTACCAACACCTATAAGCCCACTGTTGATGTTGAGAGCGTCACGCTGAGTGAAAGCAAGCTCGACATGTTTGTCGGTGACAGCGAGACCCTGACTGCTACGGTTCTGCCTGCTGAAGCTACAGAGAAAGATGTAACTTGGACAAGCTCCGACGCGTCTGTTGCAACCGTCGTTAACGGTAAGGTCACTGCTGTTGGTGCAGGCGATGCGACCATCACGGCTACCGCAGGCGGCAAGAGCGCGAGCTGCAAAGTCACTGTCAGCACAAAGACCCCTGAACCCGTCCTGATCACCGGCATTACGCTGAAGGACACCTCCATGAAAGTCGGCGACAAGAAGACGCTGACCGCTGTGATCGAGCCCACCGACGCGACCAACCAGGCCCTTCGCTGGAGCATTGTTAACTCCGAGATTGCTTCCATCGACGAAACGACCGGTGTAGTCACTGCTCTCAAAGAAGGCACTACGACGGTCACCGTGAAGGCCACAGACGGCAGCGGCGTGAGTGCAACCTGCAAAGTGACCGTCACGAAGAAGGACAGCACGATCGTTACCCCGGGCGATGATACCGGTGCGGGCGTCATCGCAGGCGGCGCAATCATCGGCGCGCTTGGAAACGGCTCGCTGCCGTTCAATGACGTAACTGCCCGGGATTACTTCTACGATGCTGTCAAGTGGGCCGTGGATCAGGGAATCACCTCTGGCACAAGCCGCTACACCTTCAGCCCGGACGCCCCCTGCACACGTGCGCAGGTCGTGACCTTCCTCTGGAGAGCCGCTGGATGCCCGCAGCCGTCTTCCAAGACGACCCCCTTCACCGATGTTCACGCAGATGATTACTTCTATACTGCTGTCCTGTGGGCTGTTGAAAACGGCATCACCAACGGTACCAGCGCGAAGACATTCAGCCCCGACGCAACTGTCACGCGTGCACAGGTCGTGACCTTCCTCTGGAGAGCAAACGGCCAGCCCGCCGCAGGCAACAGCGGCTTTGCAGATGTAAGCGCTGACAAATACTACGCCACGGCAGTCGCATGGGCAGTCTTCCAGCGCATCACCACCGGTACTGGTTTTGGTGTATTTAGCCCGGATGCGGCCTGCACGCGAGCACAGATCGTCACATTCCTTTACCGGGCAAGATAACTTCCTGCGTCTGTTTCTATAGAGCATTGGTTGAAGCAGAATAAGACCCGAAATCAAAGGCTATCCCCACACTGGTCAGTGTGGGGATAGTCCGTTTTAATGGATATTAAGATGCTATTTGTTGGAGGCGCAGCTATAAAGTATAGCACGAATGCAATTTACTCGAGGACGCTATAACTATAAGTATGCTAGTCGCATTGACGTCATCGAAAGAAATCCTGAATTGCTGATGGACTCGATTCAGGAGTGAAATCGGCGAGAGAAAATTTTCTGCAAAGAGTCATTGACAAACATTTGTTTCAATGTTATCATATGGAACATGGCAGGAAATCCTGCCGAAAACAGAATATTCCGAAGCGCACCATGAAACGTAATGAAGGAGCGCTGCGGCCGAG
>OIWS01002961.1_pt1 | contig 12931 bp, 5 predicted proteins | sample 1587611 | NCBI WGS metagenome assembly OIWS01 (sample SAMEA3888919, study PRJEB22519) | human gut metagenome | biome: human gut; feature: human-associated habitat; material: faeces | place: Denmark | collected 2010 | reverse complement strand
ACCGACGTAAACTGCGACCCCTGCGACTGATGCACCGTGAGTGCAAACCCCGTGTCATGCGAAGGAAGCAAAGCCGCCGGCACGTAGCGGTCACCGAAGAAGACGTCGCACCCCGCACCGTTTTCCGCGTACGTCACCACGCCGACGTCACCGTTAAAGAGTTCAGTCGCCCTGTCGTTGGCACGCACGATGATGATGCGCCCCACGTAAAACTCGTCGTCGGCCCGCGCGCGGGCGGCTTCCCTCACTTTCTGAGCCACGAAAGCATTCACCGTCGTCACGCTGTTTCTCCCCCGGCGCTGTGCGCAGAGCAGTCGGCTCTCGTTAAACGCCGTCAGCATGGCTTCGTCTAACTGCCGCCGCGTCTCCCGTTCAGTGAGATCGCGCGCTTCATGAACATTCCGTCGCTTTTCGACCGCTGCCATAAAGTCCGGCAGCGCCGCACCGATCCAATCCGCGAGGCGCTTTTCCACCGGGGGCGTCCGATCCCGAGCATAGGCACGCCCCGTCGCTTCTTCGCCCCCTTTAAAGTCCTTCGCCGCAAATTTCGTAACGGCAGGAAGATTTACTAACGCCGTATCTGCGTCCCCCTGATTCACGGCGCGGGCCGCGCACCCGATCGAAGATGTATCCCCAAAACGGAAACTGTAGGTAAATTCCGTCACTACGCCCGACAACGGCCCGGTAGTCGCCGTCAAATCCGCGAAAACCGACCCCGGCCCCACGGCCGCTAACTGATATTTATCCCCCAAGAACACTACGCGCGTCACCGTCGGATCCGTAACGCGCATCAGGCGCAGCGCCAATCGCTGATCGATCATGCTCGCTTCGTCCACGACGAGCACATCCGCCGTCAGGGGCGACGCTTCCGACGGTTTTTCCCCACTTTCCGTGGGGGTCAAAAGGAGTCGATGAATCGTTTGCGCCGTGATGCGTTTTTCTTCCAACGCCCGAACGACGGGCGCATAAAGCGCGGGCACCGCGCGGCACTCTTCTTCCACGGCTTCCAGCATACGCCCTGCGGCTTTCCCCGTGGGGGCCGTGAGAACCATTCTGAGGTCGCGCCCCGCCGTCACCAAAAGCGTCGTCAGAATGCGCACCACCGTGGACGTCTTCCCAGTACCGGGCCCGCCCGTAATGACGGAAAAGCGATGCGTCAGCGCCCGCTTCACAGCGTCGTACTGCCGCTCGACACCGGCCGCCCATTCTTGTCGTTTTGCGGCGTCCTCCGCCTCCCGAGATCGCTCAAAAAACGACCGATCCCGTTCACGGAACGCGGTTTCAAGTGATTCAGGCATGGCGACGGCTTTCTCGGGGGCCGCGGCTGCCCGAACAAACCTCCGGGCCAACTCCGCTTCTTCCGCAAACTGCCGCGAGGTGTAGAGCCGGTGACGCACCTCATCACGATCTAACACGAGCGGCGTTCCGGCCTTTTCGTTTTCAGCCAGCAACCCCGCCGCCTTCCACACTTCCAACATCGCCTCGTCCGTCGCGGGCAGCGCGGCACAAACGCTTTTTTCCGTATCGGCTTGCGCCAACGCCGTCATGGCCGACTGAAATTGCGTACGAGCTTCATCCGTGAGCACGGCACCGTTGCGCTCCGCCGTCCGCAGGAGGGCCGCTCCCATGGCAAGCCACGCCTTTTCGGTGAGTTTCTCATCATTCGCGGGATTCATCAGAGCACCTCACCTCTCGCAAAGAAATCATTTAAAGCCGATAAGAGTTCCACGGGCGGCCGATCCCGCACAATTCCCTGCGTGGGACTCCCCTCGCCCGCACCGCGCAGAAAGACGTAAAAGGCACCGCCCACCCGATCGTAGGCCGCTTCAAACGTTTCTCCGAAGCGCTGCGCCAGAAAGCGACAGAACGCCGTGAGGTAAATGAGATACTGCAGGCGATAGCCGTGTTCGCGCATGACGGCGTCCATGGCTTCCTCGGTATAGTCCTCCGGATGTCCGTTGCCTGCCACATTGCTCTTCCAATCCACGAGATAAAAGCGGTCGTTCCATTCAAACAGAAGGTCGGCCGTCCCGGTAAGGTCCCCCTGAAGCCGTACGGGATCGAGCCTCCCCACGTCATACTTCGGCCATCGGGCTAAAAGCCGCGCCAACGCCGTCGTATCGGGGCACCCGCCCGTTCCCGTACTCATCGTAAACGGCCATTCGGACGCTCGTTTCTCCCGGGGAATCGCCGAGAGCGTCAGACCTTCCGTCAAAGGTGCCGACAAAACGGCACGCATCATGGTCTCAATGTAGATGCGCCAAACGGCTTCCCAGTCGTCGCGGTTTTCTTCGGGAAAAATGGAGGCGTACTTTCGGATCATTCGCTCGATCAAGTCAGAGCGCCCCTCCTCCGTCAAAAAATCCGCCTTTTCCATGATTTCGTGCAGAAACGTCCCGACGTCCGGCCCCCTCAGACGCGCAGGATCAAACGCCGGCGCGTCCGGCTTCACCGTCGTCTCAACGTCGTCTTCCGGTACCGTTTCCGCTTCGTCATTTTCGTCGGGGGCACCTTCGGCCCCCGCAAGTGCCGGTGTTTCCGTGCGGCTTCGCATGATGCCGGAGAAACTCGAGAGCTTCACCGTGGGGTAGTAGGCCCGTCCCGGCGCCGCGACCAAGCGGGTTTCGTCCGCAGCGGCTGCGACTTCCGTCACCGGCACCGCTTCGTCGCGGTTCATTTCACGCACCCGCACAAGTTCCGGCGGAAGTTCTGCCAACCGAACCTGAAGATTTTCCAAAACGGCATCCGCCTGAGCGGTAGCTTCCGTGGATTTACGGATACCGACGTTGCCCCAAAGCGCCATCACGGTCGGATTGGCACAGCGGTAGCTCGTGGCATTGCCCTTTTTTCCTTCCGTGAAAAACATCGGCAACACCAAGCGACGGGATGCCCGCGTCATGCCGACGTAGAGCAACCGCACCGCTTCCTGTAAGGTTTCCCGCGCGCAGTCGCCGACTTCTTCGTCTTTCATCGCATCCACATCAACGCACCAATAATCCTGCGTCGCGTCATGCACATGAAATACCGCGGATTTGGTTGCCTTGGGCGGTTTCGCGGCACCCACGAGATACACCACCGGGTACTCGAGCCCTTTACTTGAATGCAGCGTCTGCACGTTGATGAGATCCTCGTCGCTTTCCACCCGCGGCGTCCGATCGCTTTCGTCGCCCACCGGTTCCTCGCGTTCAGCTTCCACGCGGCGAATGAGGCCCGACAACGTGGAATGCGTGCGGCCCCGCTCATGGAGGATTTCCGTCATCTGCGCCATATCCGCGAGATACCGCATGCCGTCTCGGGTCGGAAGGAGCCGCTCCTGCACGCGCCGGGCGGCCGCGAGTTCCGCAAAAAGCGCCGCGGCGCCCCCTTTTTGGAAGCGCTCCGCAAGGGTCTTCAAAAGAAGACTGTCCTCAATCCGCTCGGAGAGCCCCGCCCGAATGGCTTCGAGCGATCGACCGAACAAACGCGTTGCCTGCGCCGTCGCCAAAAGGCTGCGGTCTTTCGGCGATTCCACAGCCCGCAACACGGCGAGCATATCCCGTGCCGCTTCGTGCGTATAAACGTCGTCGCGGTTGCCGCGCCACAGAACGCGAAGCCCTCGTCGGGCAAGAGCCTCTACCACGGGTTCCGCGGCCCGACGATCCCGCACCAGAATCGCGATGTCCGAGGGCTTGAGCGACCGATCATCCAACGTGGTGCCGCCTGCCAACAGTTGCGCCATATCTTCGGCGGCCCACTCGGCCTCCATCGCGTCGCTCGTCCCGGCGGACGTACAGCGCCCCGCCGCATCGGTTTTCCAAATTTCAAACACCGGGAGCGGCACTCCGTCCTTCATCAATGGCGCTTTTGCCGCCTTACCTTCCACGGGGCTGAAACGAATGGCCTCCGTTAAAAACGGTCGCCGTTCCGCCGTTTCGGCAAAAAACGCGTTCACGGCTGCCACCAACGTCGGGTGACTGCGCCAATTGGCGGTAAGCTGCAACGTGTGCCCCACGTCCTTAACGGCGGCGTTATAAACCGTCACGTCCGATGAACGGAAGCTGTAGATGGACTGCTTCGGGTCTCCCACGAAAACCAAGGTGGCAGGCACCCCCGGCACGGTCATAAAGAGCCGACGGAAAATGCTGTATTGCAGACTGTCGGTATCCTGGAATTCATCGATCAGAACGGCGTCAAACCGGCCCCGTACGACGGAAGCAAAATCGTCGTTCGCAAGAGCTGCGTCCATTGACGTCAGCATGTCGTCAAACCCTTCGATCCCCGCTTCGTGCTTTAATCCCGCAAAGCGCTTCGGGGCTTCCGCCATAAAGCGTTTGAGCGCCGCCTGCAGAGCGATTGGCACGGCTTCATCTTCGTCCGTCTCGCCCTTTTTCTTTTTGGTCGCTACGACGTCCGACTTCAACCGCAGATCCGGCGATTTCTGCGTGGGGAGCACAGCGAGTTTTCTCAAAATCGACTCCCATTCCCCCGCCAACAAACGCCGCTTCACCTCGTCAGATTCGGCGGCCTGGACTTCCCGACGCAGGAATTCGTCCACCGTCTGCTTTAACCACGGCGTCGTATCGCCCGGCGTCACGTCAAAGTCGCCCCCCTGAGAAAAGACGCAGTCACGCAACATCCTTTGACAGAAACTGTGGATCGTGTAAACCGCCGCATCGTCGTAATTGTCCACGGCGACCGACAAGCGCTTGGCCGCCGTCTCTGCCGTAACCCCCTGCGCAGCCCAGGCCGCCAAAAACGGCGCAAATTCCCCGGCGTCCGTTTCACCACGTACCGCGCTCAACGCCGCCGTCAGAAGTTCCTTCATGCGCGCCGCCAATTCGGCCGTCGCGGCTTTGGTAAATGTCACAAGCAGAATACGGCCGATCGGCATCCCTTTTTCCACCACGAGCCGCAGCACGATCCGCGTGAGTGACCAGGTCTTTCCCGTACCCGCACTCGCTTCAATCACGAGTTCTCCGTCAAGCGGCGTCGTTACGGCATCAAAAGCTGCCAAAGTGTCTGTCGTCATACGTTGCCTTGATTCGAATCGTTCACCGTACCGCTGCGAGCAGAACGCCCGCGGCGTTGACCATCGTTTCGAGCGCGGCCGCCTTTTTCGCTGCCCACGCCGAAAGTTCATCATCTTCCGACGGCAGCTCCAAAAACGTTCGATACGCCTCTTGGAAAGCCTGCGCGTCATCCGACATCGCCCGCTCGTTTTCACCGCGCCACAAAAGCCGCCCCGGCGCCCGCAGCGTCCCCGTCTGCGCGTCCGCGGGGCTCGGGACGACGTCTGCCGCAACGGCAAGCGCATCAAAAAGCCGCAGCCACACATCGGTCGCCGTCTGCGCTTCCTCGTCGCCCATCTCCGGCGCTTCCGCCGTCAGCGTTTCCGTTTTGTCGTCCGCCGCCACAAACCGCATTTCCAGCTGCTCCGCCGGGAGCAGGGCATTTCTCAGACACTGCATCAGCCGCAGTCTCCGCCGTTCGGAATTGCTGAACGTCATAAAGGCCGCAAAGGGCGTGTCTTTCCCTTCCGCACGATACAGACGCATCGCCGGGAAACGAATTTCCTTAACACGGGTCAGGTCTTTCACCGGAACCACGACCGACGCGATGTCACCTGCCGGCTGCCAATTTTTAAAGAGGGCCACGGCGTCATACACCCGATCAATCTCCTCGTTAAGTACCGTTTCCCGGATACCCGGCGCCCCGTTCACGGGATCTTTAGCCGCAGCAGCCGTCACCGCCTCTTTGGGAACCCCCGTCAACGCCATCTCGGCTGTCCGCCTCTGGCGCAGGGACTTCGTGAGCGGATCGTCCGCCGCGGCGAGTGCCGCTCCGACGGACGCGTCGTCCGTCTCATCATCCTCTGCCGTAATTCCCATCCGGCGCAGCACAAAGCGATCCGGATCATTGAAGTATTTCACCAGAATATCCGCGCCGACCGTGGTTTCGTTCTCCAGAAGCACCGAAGCCCCTTCGGCAAACACGGGTTCCGCTTCGGAAAAACCCGCCTTTTGTGCGGCGTTGACGGCAGAGAGCAACATGGCGTCCGTACTGAGCCAAGGGCGACCTCCCTCGGCAACCCCCGCGAAGTTTCTGCGGCTCATCACCGTCATCGGCACCTTCACCGTCAGTTTCTCCGCCGCACGGTCGTCTCCCGTCACGGCCGCCACAAACGCCAAAAAATCATCCACGACGACCGAGGGCGGCATCGTCTGCCCCTTTTCGTACCCTTCGGAATACGACACGAAGAATTTTTCACGGGCAGCGAGCAGCAAATCAAAGAAAATGTTGCGGTTATCCATCCGGCTGTCGCGATCCCCGCGGCGGACAGTCACGCCGTTTTCACGCCCGGCCGCCATCAGGTCGAATTCTTCCGTGCGGTTTAATCCCGGAAAAGCGCTCCCCCGATCCAACCCCAGGATTGCCACCGCTTTAAAGGGGAGTCCCCGAAACGCCGCCATACCGGCAAACGTGACGCCCGACGGTGTTCGGTGCGACGCCGTTTCCGCCACATGGGCACATGCGGACTTTGCAAAAACATCGGGCGCGACCTTCGCGTCCCGCCCCAACGTGCGCTTCAATGCCTCCGTCACGGCGGTAAGCGACGTTTCAATCGCCATTTTGGCCTGCGGCACGTCGCTGAAATCCAAAAATTCCGCGGCCAAAGAAGATAGAAACGACCGGATCTTGTCAGGCGACACGTAGTCACCCATGTCGGCCAAAATCCGCCGTTTTTCTTCAAGCGCTTCGGTCAAAACGGCAAAACGTTCAAAAAGCGCCGCGTTTTCGACCACGCCGTCCTGCCAACCGGTACCGTCCGCCGCCGTCAAGTCCCCGAACACCGACGGCACCGCATCATCATAAAAGAAGGCGAGCGTAAGGCGTTCCAGCGCCTTCATGAGGGTGCCGTCCGTATCCGTGTCTTCCGCGGGATTTTTTGCGGCCAGTGCCGCCACGTGGTCGTCGGACAACCCGAAGCGGTAGCCGCCGGCGGTGAGCCACGTGTGAATCACCGCCAAGTCCGAGGCCGTCATCGACCAGCGCTTCAAAACGAGCGGCAACTCAAGCCACGCTTCAAAGGCAGCCATCTCCGCACGGGAAAACAAAAACTTCACCAACTTTTCCCAAGAGGCGACGGCAAGGGCTTCCGCCCCCGAAGCGGGCGACAACACCGTCCAGGCAATACGACGCTCGGCGGGCTGCGCGCTCATCACGGCTTCAATAACGCCTGCAGCCGCATCAATATCAGGCGTTACGACGAGAATATCTTCCGGACAAACATCGCCGGCCGCCAACACGGACTGCATCCAATCGACAAGATTTTCTACTTCCCGTAGTCGCCCCGGCGCCGCACACACGGTGACCGAACCGTCCGTGAGATCCGCGTCGTTCGCTGCAGACTCGTCAAGCGCCAAAAAAGCCGTCTGAAGAGACCTTAAGAGTGTCGTATTTCCCGGTTCGACGAAATAGCTCTCCGTATCCTGCTCGGTCGCGAGTTTCAATGTCTGCAGGCGCTGCACCACCGGATCAAAAGCCCCCGTCGTCGTTACCGCCGAAACATTCGTTTCCCCGTCCGGCGTATCTTCAGGTTCGACGCCGATCAAGGGCACCGCCGACTCCGTATTTAAAAACGCGTAAACGCGCTCGATGACGGCACGGGTACTCGCCGCGTTGCGCCGCAGATATGCAAGGACGGCTTCCGACTCGCCTTCCGTCTTCCAATCCCCGGCCCCCCTCGGCACGGACTCGTACCAGTATTCCCGCGAGGGATTCAAAAGGTAGAGGTACACGTCCGCTGCGTCCGCAAGTTCCCCTTCGGCCATTTTTTTCAACATCGGCAGAATCAAGGGGGGCAGTGCAAAGGGCATGAAGATATGGACGGTTTCCCCGCGGTTCGCTTCCCCAGCCTTCGTCATCTTATCTTCAATACGGGCGAGGTTTCGTAAGTCTTCGGCGGCGTGTTCTTCGGATAAGGAGCGACGCAATTCCTGCCACAAGGCCCGTTGCCAAGCATAGTCGGGATGCGCTTGCAATGTCGCCTTTTCCCGAGCGGTACGGTCGTCTGCCGGAAAATCCGTTTCCGCCTTCACTCCCATCCACTGCAGCACCCAATCCAGCCGATACGTGGCATACCGGGAAAATACGGCCGCGACGTGCATCGCAAAGCTGTAGCGTTCCGTCGGCGTTTTGTCCTTCAGGTAAAACGCGAGCCGGTCAAACCTCGCGGCAAATTCAGGGGTCGTGAGAATACGCCAGATAAGAAATTCAAGTTCGCTCCCCGCTTCCCCCATCCCGATCAAAGGGCGTCCGAATTTAATAAACCAGGAACCGATCGACTTAAAGGCCACCCCCGCGCAAATGCCGTCGCGATCCGCCATAAAGCGCCGCAGGGCGTCCGCTACGGCTTCCGACGGTACGACGACTTCCGTCGCCTTAAAAAGCGACACAGGGTTCTGCCGTCCTTCGTTATCCGAATGCACGTTGATGAGAAGCGCCTCTCGGAGCACCTCGTAGGAATTACTGAAGACCGTATGCAGCATGGGAGAAACCGACGGAGAAAAAGACGGGAGGATTGTACGGCCTCAACATACAAAAACGGCCGACGTCCGTTCTCTCGTAAGAGAAGTCCGTCGGCCGCTTCGTCAGTCCGAGCGTTTAAGGCTCAGACCGCATGCGCCGTTACTTCGCGCAGATCTGGCAACGGGGCTTAATCTGCTTGAAGAAGTCGTTGCCCTTATCATCGACGAGGATGAAGGCCGGGAAGTCTTCCACTTCGATCTGGTAGACGGCTTCCATGCCGAGTTCCGGCCATTCGATGCACTTGATGCTCTTAATCGAGCTCTGAGAGAGCACCGCAGCCACACCGCCGATCGTGCCGAGGTAGAAGCCGCCGTGCTTCTTGCAGGCGTCCGTCACCACCTGGGTGCGGTTACCCTTGGCGATCATCACCATGGAGCCGCCGTGTTCCTGGAAGAGATCCACGTACGGATCCATACGGTTGGCGGTCGTCGGACCCATGGAGCCGCACGGCATACCGGCCGGGGTCTTGGCGGGACCTGCGTAGAGGATCGGGTGATCCTTCACGTACTGCGGCAGTTCCTTACCCTGGTCAAGGAGTTCCTTCATGCGGGCATGCGCAATGTCGCGGGCCACGATGATGGTACCGGACAGAGACACGCGCGTCGCAACCGGGTACTTCGTCAATTCGGCGCAAACCGCCTTCATCGGCTGGTTAAGATCGATCTTGATCGTTTCGCCTTCACCCGCCTTACGATATTCTTCAGGGATCAATTCACCCGGATTCGTATCGAGCTTTTCAATCCAGATACCGTCCTTGTTGATCTTGGCGAGGATGTTGCGGTCCGCCGAGCAGCTCACGCCCATGCCGATCGGGCAGCTCGCGCCGTGACGAGGCAGACGAACGACGCGGATGTCATGCGCCATGTACTTGCCGCCGAACTGAGCACCGAGGCCGATGTTGCAGGCTTCTTCAAAGAGCTTCTTTTCGAGTTCGAGATCGCGGAAAGCGCGGCCCGTTTCATCGCCCGTCGTGGGAAGGTTGTCGTAGAACTTCGTCGAGGCGAGCTTCACCGTGAGCATCGTCTTTTCCGCGGACGTTCCGCCGATGACGAAGGCGATGTGGTACGGCGGACAAGCCGCGGTACCCAAAGTCTTCATCTTGTCGATGAGGTAGGGAACGAGTTTGGCGGGATTCAAAACCGCCTTCGTTTCCTGGTAGAGATAGCTCTTATTGGCAGAGCCGCCGCCCTTCACCACGCAAAGGAACTGGTATTCGTCGCCTTCGGTGGCTTCGATGTCGATCTGAGCAGGAAGATTGCACTTCGTGTTCACTTCTTCGTACATCGAAAGCGGAGCGTTCTGGGAATAACGGAGGTTTTCTTCCGTGTAGGTCTTGTAGACACCGAGCGAGAGCGCTTCTTCATCGCAGAAGCCCGTCCACACCTGCTGCCCCTTTTCACCGTGAATGATGGCCGTACCGGTGTCCTGGCAGTAGGGAAGCTGACCCTTGGCAGCCACTTCGGCGTTTCTGAGGAACGTGAGAGCGACGAACTTGTCGTTTTCGCTCGCTTCCGGATCCTTCAGAATCTTCGCGAGCATTTCATTGTGCTTGCGACGCAAATGGAAGTTCACATCACGGAAGGCGGTGTTCGCAAGAAGCGTCAGCGCTTCAGGTGTCACCTTCACAATGGTCTTCCCTTCGAATTCTCCCGTGGAGACGCCTTCCTTCGTGAGGAGGTAGTACTCCGTGTCGTCCTTGCCGCGCTGGAACATCGGCGCGTACTTAAAAGCAGGTGCTTGTGCCATTTGTTATTACCCTTTTAAAGGTTGGGATCTAAACACAGAGCGAACAGTACTCCCTTCAAGGTACCGTCGGTACCCGAGATAAGGTTAATTTTCCCCAAAAACTTTGCATAAAGCAAAGATCAGCTAATCAGGATTACTTACTTCTTCGGGATAATACTGAGGAACCACCGCGCGAATCCCATTCAATTTTCAGCTTTTTATCCCCTGCCGGTCCCCATAAAACCGAAGTCGTTACCCTTTTGGAGGTACTCCGCAGCAAAAAGCCGACCGCCCCATGGGAAAGGACGGCCGGCTTTTTTTGCTGAGGCAGCGGCTCGGTCAGAGCGGTGCGACGATTTCAACCTTCAATTTACCGACGCCGCTCACGCCGCCTTCAAAGACGTCTCCGACGTGCGCTTCCGGCACTTTCACAGGCGCCCCCGTGAAAATAATGTCCCCCGCCTTCAATTCCCAATACTGAGAAATCTGCGAGATGAGTTCCGCGGGCGAGGCAATCATCAGGTCGGTCTTCGCTGCCTGCATCTTCTGATTGTTCTGATAAAGGAAGATATCGACGGGATCCGGCAGCGGGCAACGCGTTGCCGGGCGGATGGCGGACACGGGAGCCCCGCCGTCCAACGTCTTCATCTGATCCCAGGGGGAGCCGTCCGCGCGATCTTCGGGCGCGAGACGCCGCGTAAAGTCATACCCCACGCACCAGCCCCAGATGCAGTCTTGGGCTTCTTCGGCGGTGAGGTTGCGTCCGCCCTTATTAAGACAGGCCACCAATTCAAATTCCGGCACCATCTTCACCGTACGCGAAGGCATCGCCCAGCGGTACGTCGCACCGTCTTCCACGGGTACCACCACGTCCGGTGACTTCATGAAAAGAGGCGGACGGAATCCCTTCTTGGCATCACGCTCTTCGTAAGTGGCAGCGTAATTTCTCGCCGCACCGTACACACGGTGAATCGGGAAAAAGTCATAACGCTCGTCCTGCACGGGAATTACGGGTTGCGCAGGCGGAGCAAAAAGAAACGTCATTGGGTACTTCCTTTCGAAATTCGTAGGTCGAAGGCTTACGCCTTCACAAAAACGGTGCATCGATCTCCGTTGCAGTCTGATCTTGTCATTTTAGCCGTGTGCCAGATGTGCCATAAACGCTTTTTTATTTTCAGCGGCCGTGGTCGTCGGCCGTCCCAAATCCGCTCTGGCTCCGATGGCGCATTTCACTTCAATAAAATAAAGTGCACCAGCTGATTTGGCACGTGCGAGCGCCGCATCAAGCGCTTTTGCATCTGCCACCGTTTCAACATGCGGATAACCGCAGGCGCGGGCTACAGCCGCAAGATCCGTTTTATCCGCCGCCGTCGGCATCCCGCCGACGCTTTCATGCGCCTCATTGTTCACTACGACATGAATGAAGTTTTTCGGAGCCAAACGCCCAACCACTGCCATGGCCCCCATATGCATCAAGACCGCTCCGTCCCCGTCGATACACCAAACGGTGGTATCCGGTTTCTGAAGCGCCACGCCGAGTGCAATGGAAGACGAATGTCCCATCGATCCTACCGTAAGAAAATCCCGTCCGTGTCCGGCGTGAGCCGCTTCCCGAATTTCAAAAAGTTCTCGGGAGGCTTTGCCCGTCGTTGAGATAATGGGGTCATTGCCGGAAACAGCCGTTATGTGACGAATAATGTCTTCCCGCCGTAAAGCATGATGATTTTTGAAAGTCATCTGCCCCTCAAACGTCAGAGCGCCCTTTCTCACGACGAAAGCCACGTCCTTCCCTGCCGACAACAGGGGACGGAACCGCGCCATCGCATCACGAACTTCATCTTCCGTCGTGTCTTTGGAAATCACCACGGATGCGATATCCATCACCCCCAACAGAGGCAGCGTCACTACCCCCTGAAAAACATGCTGCGGCTCGTCATGCACACCGGGTTCGCCTCGCCAGCCCACGACGAAAATCATCGGAATGCCATAAACCTTGTCGTTCAGAAGACTTGCCGCAGGATTGACGATGTTGCCTTCACCGCTGTTCTGCAAATAGACCACCGGCGTTTTTCCCGTCGCCAAATGGTAGCCCGCCGCCAACGCCGCGGCGTTTCCTTCATTAGCGGCAATCACGTGATGCTTCGGGTCTTCACCATAAGTTGCCAAGCACCAATTGGCCAAGGCCTTTAACTGCGAATCCGGAACTCCCGTAAAAAAATCCGCCCCGACAATTTCGACAAATTTTTCAACTTTCATATCACTTATCACTGCCTTATAAAGGATCGATCAAGGTAATGATCTGCTTTACCGACATCAAACGGTCATCCACTTCTTTTGCCCGGTGATACCGCAGAATGTCTTCCGCCGTCTTCTGCATGGCAGGGAACGCACTGCGCGTCAATTGATTCGCGTAAATCACGAGATTAATGCCGTGCCCCGCAAGTTCCGTTTCAGTCGCCGTATTAAAGGACGTCGGCACGACGACGATCGGCGTCGTCTTATCTTCCCGACGGAACGCATCACGCAGGGTTTCTCCGCCTGAAACGAGCTTTGCGGCCGCCTGTCTTGCGGCAAGACGTCCCCTGCCTGTCTCCCTCAGTGCTCTGGCTTTCTCTCCCAGAGCGACCCTGCCTGCCAG
>OIWS01002958.1_pt1 | contig 12956 bp, 12 predicted proteins | sample 1587611 | NCBI WGS metagenome assembly OIWS01 (sample SAMEA3888919, study PRJEB22519) | human gut metagenome | biome: human gut; feature: human-associated habitat; material: faeces | place: Denmark | collected 2010 | reverse complement strand
AAATGGCCGGGCCGTGGTTTTTGCCGCGTCCCGGCTTTTTTGGAAAATTGCAAAAACAAACACCCTGTTTACAGTGCGTGAAGGAGGTTTTCCCTTATGGCTATGGATCTGAATGCAAAGGCCGCTTACATCCGCGGTATGATGAAAGGGATGGAGTTTGACCCCACCACCCAGGAAGGCAAGATCATTGTTGCAATGATGGACCTGCTGGAAGAGATGGCCGATGTTGTGAGCGAGCATGACGATGCTCTGGATCAGGCTTTTGACGAGCTGGACGCCATTGATGAAGATATGGATGATCTGGTGGACAACATCTTCGGCGATGACGATGAGGACGAAGATGAGGACGAGGATGACGACGGCGCATTTGAAACCAGCTATGAAGTCACCTGCCCCAACTGCGGTACCGTGAACATTGTGGATGAAGACACCCTGCTGGACAGCGATAAGATCGTCTGCGCAGAGTGCGGCGCAGCTTTCGATGTGGAAGTTCTGCCCGACGATGCCGAGATGCCCGCCGATGCAGAAGCCGAAAGTACCGATGTGACCATCGAGTAAGCGGTTCAGTGCACAAAATAGAATAACAGATAGAAAATCACCCCTGTGGCCGGATTATTCTGGCCGCAGGGGTGATTTTTTGGTTGATGGAGAACAAAACAGTTTGCCGCGAGGCTGCAAATCATCTGTAGGGAACGGTCTTGACCGTTCCGAGACCGAGGGGCGGATGTCTTTAGGTTTGTTGCAGAGAACCACCCCTCAGGCCGCTTCGCGTCCATCGCAAACCTAAAGTAAGATATTGGCTCCCCTTTGAGGGGAGCTCCGGCGAAAGCCGGTGAGGGGTGGTTCCCCGCGTAGAGCCTAAAATTTATGGTTCCACATTTCCATCCGGGGCGTCGAGGACGCCGCCCCCTACCATAGGGCAAGGCAAAACATCAAATTTATAATGTGCAATAAGACAAAGCTCCAGCAGGACGATGCAAGCATCGTCCCCTACAGATAGGTTTCGGGCTGCGTTAAGATTGCGGCATTCAATTTACGTTTTCCCGGCGCGATGAGGGCATCGCGCCCTACAGATTGTTTTATCATTCATCCCGCATTTCTAAATACCAGCAACCCTAATATTTCCTGAGCGGCGCACCGCGCCGCGGTCCACCACAATTATTCTTTATTATTTATTCTTTATTCATTAAGCGCCCCCAACTCCTAACTCCTCCCTCCTAACTCCTAACTAATCACACAAATTCCCTCCACGCCTGCTCCGCCCCGGTCTGGAACGCGCACAGTTCTTCCATCAACTTGTGGGCGCCGGGGCTGGCCTGGGGGTAGTCGGTTTCGGCGCGCTTGCAGTCCAGCACGCCCTGGCCGCTGCCCTCCGCCAGCATGGTGGCAAGGTTGCGGGTGCTTTTGTCCAGCATGGTGCGGGTGCGGATGCCCATGCTCACACTCATGCGTGCGGCGGCGCTCTGACCCTTGGCCTGTGCGCCGATGGCATCCAGCGCCGTGTGGGCCTGCTGGTTCAGGCGGCGGTACTCGTTTTTCTGGCGCATCATCTCGTCTTTCAGCTTCTGGTCATACGTCAGCCCCATCAGCTCATCCAGGGTGTTTTTGCCCATCTCGGTGTTCTGCACGATCTCCTGCAGCATGGCTTCGTTATCACTGGTTTTTTGCATATTCTGGTTTTCCGGCATAAAAAATCCCCCTTGTGTACAGCCTTTTCCTTTGGGAATGTTCCCAAAGCTAGTATGGCTCCACAAGGGGGATTTATTCTTTTGTTTCAGCTTCTTCAGCAGCCGGAAAGGCGCTGCTCGGCCAGAGCCACCATCAGGTCCCAGCTGCCGGCTTCGCCCCAATCGGCAGAGCTGAGCGACACGGTAAATTCGCCGCGGCGGGACAGGGTGATGCCGAACGTGCGGCGGGATTCGCCCAGCGCTTCATGCAGCGCAGCCTGCAGTTTTGCCGCCGGGGTGCCAACGCTCACCACCAGGAAAATGCCGTCTTCCAGGCGGACAACAGCGTTCTGCTGGTCTGGCCCGGCAGCCAGCTGCAAAATACCGGCTGCGGTATTCAGGCAGCAATCTGCTGCGTGAGTGCCTTCCTCGCGCAGCAGGTTCCAATACTCGTTCACGCGGGCAGCAACCACGCTGACCGGCTTGCCTGCGCAGGCAGCAGCCGTCACTTTTTTGCGGTAAGTGGAATCCAGGAACGCACGGTTATATACACCGGTCACATAATCGCGGCGCATCTCCTCGCGGTACTGGCCCAGCAGGCGCAGCAGGGCGTTTGCCTCGCGGTCATTGGCGGGCAGATCTGCCGTAAGGAAATAGGTGGCAGCCAGCACAAACGGGCGGTGCTCCACCTGGATGTTCTGGTAAAACACAAAACCGGTATCCTCACCCAAAATCGGCTGCCAGCCACGGCCATCTGCATTCAGCACAGGCACAGCATCGGCATGGCCGGTGGCCTGCAGGGTGGCGGGGTCCACCTCGGCCTGGGCCAGCGGGTCGATCAAAGTAACCTGGTCAAAAAAATTCTGCAATGCGGTAACCTGCATGCCAATTTGTTCCAGAGTAAATTCCTGCATGACGCGTCTTCCTCCATGTAAAACATACAAGATCCAACAAAGCGTTTTTCGGTTCTCTATGTTGTCCTAATGTTGTAATGCTACACCTTGACATAAAATCTTTGTACATTTTACCATACCGTGCATGTTTTTCCCATACCCGCATTACACAAAGAATTGCTTAATAATAAAAGTATTTCTGTTCAAAAAATCCCTTTGCACTTTTTACTGCTTTTTTCGCCGGTGCTGTCGTTTTTTCCTCTTTTGCGTCTGCCGCCTTGGCCTTGGGCTGCGGGGCGGGCGCTTTTTCCTTTTTCGGCTCCGCTTCCGGCAGGGGTTCCGCGCGGAAATACCGTGCGCTCATCTCGTGGATCTTCCGCGCCAGCGCGGGGGTCAGGTCCTTAGCGGCAACGCGCCACTGCCAGTTGCCCGCCGGGTTGCCGGGGGTGTTCATGCGGGCTTCGCTGCCTTTTTCCAGCCAGTCGGCCATCGTCACAATAGCCAGCTCCGCCGGGCTTGCCAGCACACCGCGCAGCAGGCCGGTGATCTCACCCTCCTGCTCGGTCAGGGCGAAATATGCCTTGGCCTGTTTGCGCTGGGCGGGGGTGGTTTCGTTTTCCAGCCAGCCGCGCAGGGTGTTATTGTCATGGGTGCCGGGGTAAGCCACGCAGTGGGCCGGGTAGTTATGCGGCAGGTCCAAGCTATCGGTGCCGTTCAGACTGAACTGCAGCACCTTCATGCCGGGGAATCCGCTTTCCGCCAGCAGCACACGGACGGAATCAAAAATTTCGCCCAGATCCTCGGCCACAATGGGCAGGTCACCCAGAGCGGTGCGCAGAGCACGGAACAGGTCCATGCCGGGGCCCTGTTCCCACTTGCCGCCGCGGGCGTTTTTGTCCCCCGCCGGGATAGCCCAATAGGTATCAAAGCCGCGGAAGTGGTCAATACGCAGGATATCATAAATGCTCAGCGCATGGCGCACGCGGCGCACCCACCAGGCATAGTTGGTACGCTTGTGGTAGGCCCAGTCATACAGCGGGTTGCCCCACAGCTGGCCATCCTCGGCAAAATAGTCCGGCGGGCAGCCAGCCACGCGGCGGGGGTGGCCCTCGCTGTCCATCTCAAACAGCTCACGGCCTGCCCACGCATCGGCAGAATCCGCCGCCACATAGATGGGAATATCGCCCATGATCTTGATGCCCTTGCTGTTGGCATATGCTTTCAGGGCCTGCCACTGCTTGGCGAACTCATACTGCACAAAGGCCCAGAAGCCCAGTTCATCGGCATGGCCGGTGCGGAACTCTTCCAGCGCCTTGGGGTCGCGCAGGCGCAGCGGGGCAGGCCAGGTCTGCCAGTCGCACATCTTGTTTTCTTCTTTGATTGCCATGTACAGGCAGTAATCTGGCAGCCAGGCATCGCTCAAAAAGGTAAAACGGTACCAGTCATCGCTGTAGGGGGTATCGTACCCCGGCACCGGGCGCTGCTGCAAAAATGCGGCGTATGCCTTGCGCAGCACCTTGTAGCGCTTTTGGTACAGCAGGGCATAGTCACAGTAATTGGGGTTGGTGCCCCAATTTTCTTTGGCGTAATCTTCCGGCTTCAGCAGGCCATCCGCAGCCAGCTGATCCAGGTCAATAAAATACGGGTTGCCCGCAAAAGCCGAGCAGCTCTGGTACGGGCTGTCGCCATACGAAGTCGGGCCAACGGGCAGGATCTGCCACACGCTCTGTCCGGCCAGCACCAGAAAATCCACAAAATCTCTGGCAGCCTGGCCCATGGAGCCAATGCCATACCCGCCCGGCAGGCTGGAAACCGGCATCAGGATACCGCTGCAACGCTTCTTCATTTTTTCTCTTCTCCTTAAAACTTTTTGTATTCCGCAAAGCCCATCTAGGGTGCGCCTGTTTTTCAGGTACACCCCGGGGCATCAGTTATCGTCTGCTTCGGCGCTTTCTGCGCCAAGGGCCGCCATCACGGCGCTGCGCCAGGCAGCGGCGGCATCTTCATCCCACAGGCCATCCCGCAGGGTAATGCCGTCCGCTTCATAATACAGCCCGCGCTGGGCCTGCTGCAATGCGGCGGCCTGGGTTTTGTCCAGCGCTGCGCCAGGCAGAATACCGGCTGTCACCTGCGCCGCCTGCATGGCCGCGGCGGCGTTCTGGTTGCTGCCAGTACCCCAGGGGGTGATCAGGTCCAGGGTGTCGATCAACGCGCTTTCCCCCGCCTTGCTGGTGTACAGCCACAAAATAGCGGCGGCTGCGGCGCGGGCGCTCTCCTCATCGGCATCCGCCGGGATAGCCAGCCAGGCACGGTTGGCCAAAATGGGGTAATTCATCAGCCCGGCCAGGTTGAACCGCTGGTTGGCAATGTCGGCTTCGGTCAGGTTATTTTTGATGGGCAGCCACACCAGCGCGTCTTTCTGGGCGCTGCTCAACGCTGCGCCGCTGTCACTGATCAGGTCGGCCAGGTAGCCGCGGTAGAACAGGGCATTGCCCTGCTGGAACAGATACTTGCTGGTCCATAGGTCTGCAATGCCGGCCTGCCAGGCGCTGTTGGCATCTTCCAGCCGCAGCTCCTGCTCCAGCGCGTTCAGCGGACCGGTCAGGTTTTCTTCGGTCAGCGGCTCCCCCGCCGCCAGCAGGGCGGTGGTGTACAGCGCAGGGGTATTTTCCGCCACGCCGCCATCCCCGCTGTTGCCGCTAACCTCCGGTTCCTGGGCGGCAAACACGCCGTTCAGGTTTGCCAGTGTCTCCCGCCGCTCAGCGGGCAGGGTGTAAACATTGCCGTTCAGCGTTACCTGCACAGCGCCGGGTTCCGCGCACCAATGGGTCACAGCTGTTACGAAATCGAACCATTCCTCCCAGGTCGCAGCGCGCAGGTCGTCCAGCGCGGCATCGCTCTGCAAAAGCTCGGTCAGCACACGGTTATCCGCCCAATAGGCATACAGGCTCTGGCCCACCGGCAGGGCGGTGACGGTGCTTTCCGTATCCAGTCCGGCACGCTGCGCGGCGGCGGCCAGCAGCTCGTTCTCCGCCAGATTCTTCCAGGTTCCATCATCCTGCGGCGGGGCATCCAGAATGACCAGGTCCGCCGTTTCGGTCTCAAAGCTGTTTTGCAGCGTCACATTCTGCGCCTGGGCATACAGCTCCAGCGCGCCAACAGCAGCGCTGGTGTCCAGCAGGCCGTTCACCGTCAGGCTTTGGGGTGCCGCGGTGGGCACGGCCTGGCTGGGTGCTGCGGTTTCGCCGGTAGCAGCCGCCCCTTGGCCCGCGCAGCCCGCCAGCAGGCAGCTGCTCAAAACCAGTGCTGAGATTCGTTTTTTCATATGGTTCCCGCCCCCTTTCCGGCTCCCACCTTGCCGGGGAGCCGCCGGAATTATAACTGATTTTTATTATAACGGATTTGAACTGTTTTTTCCACTGCCGTTTTATGCTATAATGTAAAAATATTCCGAAAGGGGGATGACCTTGCATGCCCGCAACGGCAAAACTATACGAAACAGACCCATATGTTCAAACTTTTACCGCCACGGTGCTCGTCTGCACCCCGGCCGGGGAACAGTTTGCCGTGCAGCTGGACCGGACCGCCTTTTACCCGGAGGGCGGCGGCCAGCCGGCCGACCGCGGCACCCTGACCCTGGCCGACGGCACCGTGCTCCACGTTACGGATGTCCATGAGAGCGAGGGCGTTATCTGGCACACGGTGGATGCCCTGCCCGCCGGGGCCGTGCCCGGGGCCGAGGCTGCCGAATCCATCGACTGGGAATGGCGGTTCGATAAGATGCAGCAGCACACCGGCGAGCATATCCTCTCCGGCATCCTGCACGCCATGTTCGGGGCTGAGAACGTGGGGTTCCACATCGGCTCCGAGGCCGTCCGGATGGACACCAGCGTGCCCATCTCCGCCGAGGGTCTGCGGGAGGCCGAGCTTGCCGCCAACCGGATCGTCTGGCAGGATGTGCCTGTCCTCATCACCTACCCCACGCCGGAGGAGCTGGCGGCCCTGACCTACCGCAGCAAAAAGGAGATCGCGGGCCAGGTGCGGATCGTGACCATCCCGGGGGCAGACGTCTGCGCCTGCTGCGGCACCCACACCGCCACCACCGGGCAGGTGGGCCAGATCAAGATCCTGGCGTCCGAAAACTACAAGGGCGGCGTCCGGCTCAGCGTGGTCTGCGGCCAGCGGGCCCTTGCGGAAGCCCAGGCCATGCGGGCCCGGCAGGCGGACATTGGCGCTTTGCTGAGCGCCAAATCCACCGAGACGGCCAACGCCGTCCACCGGGTGTACGAGGAGTACACCGCCCTGAAATTTGCTCACTTCGGGCTGTGCAGCCAGTTGTTTGACACCATGGCCCAGCTGGTGACCCCCGGGGAGGACGCCATCCGCATCGTGAACGGACTGGACCCGGACGGCCTGCACCGGCTGGCGGTCCGCCTGAGCGAGGCCACCAGCGGCCTGTGCGCCGCCCTGACCCCCACAGACAAGGGCACCGGCTACTGTCTGGCTCAGGCAGACGGCGATGTCCGCGCCCTGACCAAAGCCCTGAACACCGCCCTCCATGGCCGGGGCGGCGGCAAGCCCGGCATCTGCCAGGGCAGCTGCGCCGCCACACCCGAAGAGGCAGCGGAATTTTTGAAAAATCGGGAATAATCAACACAAATTACAAGGAGTCTGAATTACTATGAGAATGCGTTTCAAGCCCTATGCCCGCGCTGAGCTGCTGGCCAGCGACTTCCACGTCCACGACCCCTTTGTGCTGGGCGGAAAATGGCACGCCCAGTATGCCCGCCCGGAGCAGCCCTTTGTGCTGGAGCTGGGCTGCGGCAAGGGCGGTTTCCTCTCCCAGCTGGCCTGCGCCCACCCGGAGAACAATTACCTGGGCATCGACATCACCGACAAGGTGCTGATCCTGGCCAAGCGGAAAGTGGAGGCCGCCTATCAAGCCGCAAACCGCCCCATTGACAACGTGAAGATCATGAGCGCCGACATTGAGCGGATCCACAACGTCATCTTCCCGGAGGACACCGTCAGCCGCATCTACATCAACTTCTGCAACCCGTGGAGCAAGAACGGTTCCTCCCACAAGCACCGCCTCACCTACCCCCGCCAGCTCATCCAGTACCGGGCATTCCTTGAGGACGGCGGCGAAATTTACTTCAAGACCGATGACGACGACCTGTTCCGCGACAGTCTGGAGTACTTCCCCGCTTCCGGCTATGAGATCACCTGGAAGACCTTTGACCTGCACGAGAACGAGCCGGAGTGGAACATCCGCACCGAGCACGAGGGCATGTTTACCGAAATGGGCATCAAGATCAAGGCCCTGATCGCCCGCAAGCTGCCCGGCGACGAGAGCGTGACCTGGATCGAGCCCAAGGTGCTCAAGAAGATGGCCGCTGCCGAAGCCGCCGCAGAGGCTGAAGCCGAAACGCAGAACTAACGGGAGGTGCCTTCCTTGTCATTTTTCCTCAACACCACGGTCTGCGGCTTTACGCTGTATCAGATCCTGGCGTATTTCCTCGTCTACTCCTGCCTGGGCTGGTGCCTGGAGGTGGTGTATGCCGCCGCCACGACAGGCCAGATCGTCAACCGGGGCTTCCTCAACGGCCCGGTCTGCCCCATCTACGGCTTTGGCATGGTCATCGTCCTGTTTGTCCTGACGCCGTTTGAGCACAGCACGCTGGCGCTCTACATCGGCGGCGTCATCCTGCCCAGTACGCTGGAGCTGGTGGGCGGCTGGGCGCTTTACAAGCTCTACCACACCCGCTGGTGGGACTACAGCGATAAGCCGTTCAACATCGGCGGCTACATCTGTCTGGAGTTCTCCCTGCTGTGGGGCGTGGGCACGCTGGTGATGATGAAAGCCATCCACCCCACGATCGCCGGGTTGGTGGAGCTGGTGCCGCCTTTCATCGGGTTCCTCCTGATGTGCTTCCTCTACGCTGTCTACGCGGCAGACGTTGTTGTCACGGCCGTGGCCGCCTCTGACCTGGCCCGGGAGCTGGACGCCCTGGAAAATGTGGCCGACAGCATCCACGCCGTCAGCGACGCCATGACCGAGATCCTGGGCACCACCGCCATGGAGGCCGACCAGAAGCTGGACGAGAACCGTCTGCAGTTCAAACTGGCCGCTGCCGAGGCCCGGGACGCCGCTGCCAAGCTTTCGCCCAAGGAAGCGGCTGAGGCCATGCGCCGCAAGGCCGACGAGGCCCGGGACGCCGCCCGCCGGGCTTCCGAGATCTCCCGCCTCAATGCGGCCGAAGCCGCCAAGGCCGTCAAGCTGGCGGCCAAGGGCACAGCCGAGCGGACCGCCGAGCTGCTGCAGCTGGAACAGCTGGCCGAGGAGCTGGCTGCCCGGAGCGAGGAACTGCGGGAGCGCACCCGCCGCACGGCCCACTTTGGCAAGGGCCGTATGCTCCGCGCCTACCCCAGACTGCGCCATGGTACCAAACAGCTCACGCTGGACGAACTGCGGGAGCGCCTCAAATACGAGCACAAGCACTCTGCATAAGAAGAACCAAAAATGGGCCGTCCCTACGAGGACAGCCCATTTTTTTTTAATTAGAGTTCGCCCCAGAGGTTTTCCGGGTAGAGACCCTCGGCGGTCTTCTGAGCGATGCCGGCCACCACCACGGGTTTGTCCTCCCGGTAGGTGACACCGTACCACTGATCGGTGCTGTTCAGCACCTTGACCGTGGCCTTGCCCTCCTCCAGCAGCTCGGTGACCACCAGCGGCAGGAAATACTCACACTTGAGCGGGTCCTTGGCCAGATGCTCGGTCAGCCAGCCCGCAAAGCGGCGGTCCGCCTCTTCCAAAAAGCTCTTACCAAAGCCCCAGAGGTTCATGCTGACCTGCGTTTCGCCGGGCAGGTCCACCCAGGTAGCGCCCTCATCCTCGGTGTAGTGGATGCCGCCCTCGTAGGTCTCAATGCGGGTGCGCTCGATGACGCTGTGGAGGGTGCCGTCCGGGTTTGTCTGGCAGACACCGCGGGAGACCTTGCCGTTTTCCGAGACGGTGTTCTTGAGCAGATAGCTCACCATGCAGTAATCGTACACCTCGCCATCCTCGTGGGTGGAAAGGTAATCGTACATCACTTTGAATGCCTGCGGGCCGTAGTAATCGTCCGCATTGATGACGGCAAAGGGGCCGTTGATGAACGGCTTTGCGGCCAGAACCGCGTGGCAGGTGCCCCAGGGCTTGACACGGCCCTCCGGGATGGAGAAGCCCTCCGGCAGCTCGTCCAGCTGCTGGAACGCGTATTTCACGTCCATCACCTTGGAGACACGGTCGCCGATGGCCGCCTTAAAGGCATCCTCGATCTCGTGCTTGATGACAAAAATGACCGTCTCAAAGCCTGCGCGGCGGGCATCGTAGAGAGAGTAATCCACAATGACCTGCCCATTGCGGCCCACCGGGTCGATCTGCTTCATGCCGCCGTAACGGCTGCCCATGCCAGCCGCCATGACCACCAAAACGGGTTTATTCATAATAAAAGCCTCCTGTTTGTGCCAAAGCTTGATTTTTCATAGCTCCATTATACTCGAAAAGCCCCTGGACGACAAGGCAAGCTTTAAAGCAAGATTTAATTGCTTATTTTGTAAATTAAAGCTTGCCAATCTGCGCAAAACACGGTATACTGGAGCCGCACACTTTTTCCTTTCCAAAACCAAAAATGGAGGTTCCCTTTTATGAACGAAGCCGTTACCAAGCGTTTTCTGCTCTATTTCCGCCTGATGATGCTGGTGTGGATCCTGATCGCCAACGCGTTCTTCCACGTCATTGAATTTGATTACAGCTGGCTGGTGTTTTTGAGCAACATCATGCTGTTCACCATGGAGGGCGACATCAAGGACCGCTTCATTTCCGTGGAGCTGGGCGGCCTTGTAGGCATGGTGCTCACCGTGCTGGCCATGCTGGCCATTGCAGCCCTGACCCCGGTGCTGGGCGGCCTGCTGGGCCTGCTGCTGCCGCTGGCGGTGGTGCTGTTCATCCTCATCATCCTGCACCCCTATGCCCCCAAGGTGCTCAATAACGTCGGCTTTGCCTACCTCACGGTGGCCTGCATCGACGCGGAGACCTTTGCGGCCAACCTGCCCCGGTTCTTCTTCCTGTACATCGTCGGCTCCCTCGTCTTCAACGGGGTCTGCATCCTGCTGATGAAGCCTGCGAAAGCCTTGGCCGCCAAAACCGTAAAAGCATGACCCCCCTGCAAAAGCGATGCCTCGGCATCGCTTTTGTTTTGCCCGGCCTTGTGGTACAATAAGAAAAAACGCAGAAAGGGAGTATCCCCATGTCTCACAAGACCGTCTGGATCACCGGAGCCTCTTCCGGCATCGGCCGGGAGTTTGCCTGCCGGTATGCCAAGCTCGGCTTCCGCCTCATCCTCACCGCCCGCCGCCGGGAGCGGCTGGATCAGCTGGCCGCCGAGCTGCTGGCAAAGTACAACACGTTCTGCCGCGTCCTCCCCGCCGACCTTGCCCGGGAGAGCGAGTGTACTCGCCTGTGTGAGGAGCTGGCCGAGGAGCGGATCGACATTTTTATCAACAACGCGGGCTTTGGCGTCTGCGGCAGTTTTCTGGAGACCAGCACCGAGGCCGAGCTCTCCATGGCCAAAGTCAACGTGCTGGCCATGCACCAGCTGTGCAAGTTCGCGGTGCAGAAAATGCAGGCCCAGGGCTTTGGCACGGTGCTGAACGTGGCCTCCTCGGCAGGCCTGCTGCCGGGTGGGCCCTATATGGCGGGCTACTACGCCACCAAGGCCTATGTGGTCAGCCTGACCCGGGGCATTGCCGAAGAGCTCCGGGAGCAGCACAGCCCTGTCTACGTCTGCGCCCTCTGCCCCGGCCCGGTGGACACCGAGTTCAATGACCGGGCCGGGGTGGTGTTCGCCCTCAAGGGCATTTCCCCCGCCCTCTGTGTGGAGGAAGCCATGCGCGGGATGCTGCGGGGCAAGACCATCATCGTGCCCTCGGCCCTGATGCGGGCTGCCACCACCGCCCAGCACTTTGTGCCCACGCCGCTGCTCATGCCCATTATGGCCCGACAGCAGAAAAAGAAACTGGGCGGCAGCACCCCCACACAGGAACATTGACACCGCCGGGAAACCATGTTACCCTAGAGCACAGGAGAACCGCATTTGATTGCGCAAACAGACCAAACGGAGGGATATCGAAATGAAGATCGCACTCATCAACGAGAACAGCCAGGCCGCCAAGAACGGCATCATTGAAGCCGCCCTGAAAAAAGTGGTGGAGCCCATGGGCCACGAGGTAGTCAACTACGGCATGTACGCAGCCGATGACAAGGCCCAGCTGACCTATGTCCAGTGCGGCATTCTGGCCGCCATCCTGCTCAACAGCGGCGCGGCCGATTACGTCATCACCGGCTGCGGCACCGGCGAGGGTGCCATGCTGGCTTTGAACAGCTTCCCCGGTGTCATCTGCGGCCATGTGGAAGACCCCGTGGACGCCTACACCTTTGCCCATGTCAACGACGGCAACGCCGTGGCCATGCCGTTTGCCAAGGGCTTTGGCTGGGGCGGCGAGCTCAACCTGGAGTACTGCTTTGAGAAGCTGTTCGGCTTCGGCCACGGCCAGGGCTACCCCAAGGAGCGCGTGGAGCCCGAGCAGCGGAACAAGAAGATCCTGGACGGCGTCCGCGCTGCCACCTTTAAGCCCCTCATCGATTGCCTGAAGAGCATCGATCCGGACCTGCTCAAGGGCGCTGTGGCCGGCGAGAAGTTCAGCGAGCTGTTCTTTGCCTCCTGCAAGGACGCGGAGCTGGCTGCATACGTCAAGACCCTGCTGTAATTTCCAAAACAACCGTGCCAAACTTTTTCATTCCATCATTCGGATGTGTTGTGAAAAATGACAAAATCAAGCTCCGGGTATTGACAGTTTGACCAAGGCGTTCTATACTCGTGCCATCGAAAGCAAAGGCGCTTGTGGAAGCAAAATTCCACAAGCGCCTTTTGTGTTTCGCGGGGCCGCGGGCCCCGTGCGCTCTGGGGGAAATAGAGGGCCCTCAGAACCGTGTTTTGCGCGCTGCCACGTTTGATAGAGGGACGCGCGGCGCAAGTGTACGCCTCCGCCGGGGCTGGCACTCCGGCGGGGAAAACTGTGGGAGGGTACGATCATGTTCAACTCTGTCAACACCTGTTGGACGCTGGTTGCAGCGTTCCTGGTCTACTTCATGCAGGCTGGTTTTGCGCTGTGTGAAGCAGGCTTTACCCGTGCCAAGAACACCGGCAATATTCTGATGAAGAATATGATGGATTTCTGCATTGGCACCCCGTGCTACTGGCTCATCGGCTTCGGCATCATGTTCGGCGGCACGGGCGCTCTGATCGGCGGGTTCGACCCGTTCATTCAGGGAGATTACTCGCACCTGGGGCTC
>OIWS01002956.1_pt1 | contig 12963 bp, 10 predicted proteins | sample 1587611 | NCBI WGS metagenome assembly OIWS01 (sample SAMEA3888919, study PRJEB22519) | human gut metagenome | biome: human gut; feature: human-associated habitat; material: faeces | place: Denmark | collected 2010 | reverse complement strand
GGAAGCTCCCTGGGCCTTCAGGATTTCTTTCGCTTCTTTGATTCCATCCTGATTATCATCTAATGTATCTGTATTGATACCAACAACTTCACCACCCATGGATTTGATGGCTTCGTTCATTTCATTCAGTTTGGATAATTCACCAACACACGGTTTACAACCGGTAAACCAGAAATTCAGAACAGTTACCGCATTGTTGGAAAACAGAGAGTCGTCTACTTTATTTCCGTCATAGTCGGTAGCACTGAAGTTCTTGAATGGGGTATCTGCATCAGAAGAGTCAGCTGCTGTTTCTGGGGTTCCTGCACTTTCCAGTGCTGCAATTTTTTCTTCGATTCCACGAATAGTTTCGATATCTTTATGGAGAACTTCAAGTTCTTCCTCTGTAAATTCATCTTTGTTGGAGTCTACAAGATCAGCAAGGTAATCCCCATAGTTTCCGCTTGGGTCTGCAGAGCTTTTGTTTGCCATAGCAAATGCTTTGTTCCATTCATCCTGATGATCTGCAAACAGCTGGTTTTCCTGCTGGAATAAATCGTTGATCTCAGAACTGGATTCCGAAGTCGATGCTGCATCTGTAGTCTGTGTGTCAGTAGTGTCTTTTGTTTCCTTGCCTGTACATGCGGTAAGTGATAAAGCTGCACAAAGAGTAAGTACAGTGATGATATTTTTTCTTGTTTTCATGATAAAATCTCCTTTTATATATGTTATTTTGTAACTATTCTATTTTGCAATTTTAATAAAGTTAATCAGTTAATACAAACTTTACTTTGTTTCTTTATGTTTGTGTATGCACATGTCTTTCCCCATAAATTGATAGTGGATTGCATCCTTTGGACATACCTTCATGCAGGCTCCGCAACGGATACATTCCGGATGGTTGGGTGTCTTGAGCACATTTACGTCCATCTTACACGCTTTTGTACACTGTTGGCAACCGACACATTTATCATTTTCGATTTTAATCCCTAAAAATGATATTTTGTTAAATAAAGAATATATTGCTCCCAGCGGGCAGATCCATTTGCAGAAAGGTCTGTAAAACAGAATGCTTAGCACCACAACCGTAATAAGGATGATGCTTTTAAAAGTAAATAGTTTGCCAAGTGCCGACCGGATAGCTGCATTGCCAAGAGAAAGTGGGATGGCACCTTCCAATACACCCTGAGGGCATATGTATTTGCAGAAGAAGGGATCGCCCATTCCAATCGAATTGGTGACCAACATTGGCAAAAGGATTACGAATACCAGAAGAATCAGGTATTTCAGATAACGCAGTGGTTTCAGCTTTTGTGTAGAGAACTTTTTGCCTGGTATCTTGTGCAGCAGATCCTGGAACCATCCGAAGGGACAGAGGAAACCGCATATAAATCTACCTAAGATTACACCAAGTAAGATGATAAATCCCGTGATGTAATAGGAAAATTTGAATTTTGAAGACCCAACCACTGCCTGAAAAGCACCGATGGGACAGGCTCCTGAAGCGGCAGGGCATGAGTAACAGTTCAAACCGGGAACACATACCGTTTTCCCATTACCCTGGTATATTTTTCCTTTGAAGAAATTCGGCAGATGTATATTTGTAAGCAATGTGGCTGCTGCCTGAACCCAGCCACGAAATCGTGCTATTTGTTTTGAGATGATACTTGTTTTTTTATCCAATTCCTACACACTCCATACATAATTTTATTGCCTTGGCAAGTACAACAGCTGCCTCGCCTCTGTATGCTCCGAATACGATCATGAACACTCCAAGGGCAGGTAGTACAATCTGTGTGATACGTCTGTAATTCAAGATACGGATACCTCCTTCTACTGTATAATTTTATAACTGTCCGCCAGCAAACCCTTTGTTTTGGATAACGCATGTTACAGTTCACACAGCAGCCAGACACTTGCTGTCAGGCTGCGTAAGAACATGATTCAGGAGTGAGCAGGCTTCTTTTGCAAAGCACAATTTCAGATGAGCCTGCGAATCGTTACTGGAACGAGGTACGAGTGAACAGTAACTAACGCTTCACTGCATAAGACTTTGTTGACCTGTTGACTTGGCTATTATACAATAGAGGGTGTAAAATTTCTGTTAAGAAACGAAAATGGAGAAAAAATATTTTGAGATTATTAATTGTGGAAGATGAAAAAGAATTATGCAACACTGTAGCAAAGAGCCTATATAGTGCCGGGTATGAGGTTGATACCTGTTATGATGGTGAAGAAGCCCTGGATTATGTTCTGACGGAAGAATACGATCTGATCGTACTGGATCTGAACTTGCCGGGGATGGATGGAATGGATATTCTGAGGGAACTTCGTATGAAAAACGAGGAGACAAAGGTGCTGATTCTTTCTGCCAGAAGCCAGATTGCCGATAAGGTAGAGGGCCTGGATGCAGGTGCAAATGATTATATGGAGAAGCCTTTTCATCTCCAGGAGCTGGAAGCCAGGATTCGAAGCCTGACGAGACGAAAGTTTATACAAAAGGATGTATGTCTTAGTTATGGAGATATCAGATTCGACACGAAGAAGAGGGAAGCCTGTGCCAATGGTGAACCTGTGTCTCTGACGCGTAAAGAAAATGGGATTCTGGAATATATGCTGTTGAATCAGGGGCGTCCCGTAAGTCAGGAAGAACTTATTGAACATGTATGGGACGCATCTGTAGACAGTTTCAGCGGTTCCATTCGGGTACATGTGTCTTCTCTGAGAAGAAAACTGAAGGCAGTACTTAGTTATGATCCCATTGTGAACAAGATCGGAGAGGGATATCGGCTGGAGAGGAAGGAAAAATGAAAAAATTGTCATTACAGTGGAGACTTACCCTGATCACAACTCTTTTTATTGCGATCATCTGCGGATGCCTTACCATGTTTGTCTACGGAAGTGGAGTATATTACATGGATTCTCTCCAGGAAACTGTAGATGCCCAGAATACAGATGGTGACGACAGCCATCAAAACGAAATCTATATCAGTATACCCGACGACAAATGGGATGACTTCGCCAATGATTTTTCTGTACAGGTATACAATAATAAAGCGGATTATAAAAAGAAAAGCCTGTTTTTTTCCATCTTTCTGGCGATTCTTGGAGGAGTTGCCACTTATTATTTCAGTGGCAGGTCTTTAAAACCACTGAAAGAGTTTTCTGAAAAAATAGAAGAAGTGGAAGCCAGAAACCTGTCAGATTCCAGAATCGAAGAAAATAAAGTGAAAGAACTGAATCAGCTTAGCATTTCTTATAATAAAATGCTGGATCGTCTTTCAGAATCCTTTGAGATGCAGCGTCAATTCACAGCCAATGCAGCCCATGAGCTGCGCACACCTCTTGCAGTGATGCAGGCACAACTGGACCTATATCATACAACCGGGCATCCTGCGACAGATGCCTGTACCGAGAAAACAATACAGATGGTAACGGATCAGAACGAACGTCTCAGCAAGATGGTGAAGACACTGTTGGATATGAGTGAATTGCAGACCGTGGCCAGAGATGAAAAAATTGAAGTGGATGCACTGGTTGAAGAAGTGCTGGCAGATCTTGATCCTCTTGCCGAGGAAAAAAATGTTATTCTCGAAAGTGTTTGCGATGCAGTAACGATGATGGGAAGTGATATCCTGGTCTATCGGGTCGTATATAACCTGGTGGAAAATGCCATCAAGTATAACAATCCCGGCGGTAAGGTACAGGTTACGGTTGGCAGTGATAAAGAACAGATCTGTATACAGGTTATGGATAACGGAAGCGGAATTCCTGCAGATATGAAAGAACGAGTCTTTGAACCATTTTTCCGGGTGGACAAATCCCGCAGCCGGGCTCTGGGTGGCGTAGGTCTTGGACTGGCACTGGTCCGTGAGATCGTGAGAGTCCATGATGGAGCGATCCGTGTGCTGGATAATTCTAATGGAGGCACAACCTTTGAGATTCTCTTTCCGGAAACTGTGTAGCGTATCATTTGAAATGAAATAACGTACCTGAACAGTTATGACTACTGTAAAGGTACGTTATGTGATTGGTTTGAGAATGAACGACGATTTGTGATTATGACTACAGCAGCCAATGAATCTATAAAGACTTAAAACAAAAACAGAAGAGTGCAATAGCGGATAAAACATACAAAATATACTTGAAGTTTTATCTTGAAAATCAGCGAATGCCGGATGTTACTGAAATGAATGATATATGCAAAAGTTTGTTTACGGCAGTTCAATCGCTTGCTCCTAAAACGGAATATGAAGAATTTTATAAAGAAGAAATATATCTTTGATCCAAAGTCTGGCGTAATTGAAGAGGCGACACCGGAGACTTATGTGGAAGATACATATTTGACGAAGAAATAAGGAAGTGAAAATATGCAGTTAGGATGGATAGATTTTTCAAAAGAAGACCGGCAGAAGGCATTAGATGTGATTAACCTTCTGAGTGAACAGGGAGCAGTCGATGAACTTGGAATCGGCATTATTCGTGATGCTTTTGCCAATTATTTCTTTCCAGGGACATCTACCGTCCAGACCAGAGCAAAGTACTTCCTTATTGTTCCATATGTGTTAAGGGAAGCTGTTGATGGCAAGTATGGAAAGGATGCAAATAGAGTTTTAAGGGCTATAGATTCTGCTGAAAAAGATTGTGGCATCAGATTGTTAGAAGCAGATCCCAAGGCAGAAGGTGTTATTGGAACCCGTGTATTACCAAAGGGCTGGGTAGCAAGAAAACCATCAGATATCTACTGGAATGGAATTCGTACCTTTGGAATATTCTGTGATTATGGTCTGTCTATACCAGAGTATGTTTCATTGGCAGTAAAATTAAAAGAACAGAGGTCTGTCAGCTGGTTAGGAAACAGGAATGATGATGCGGATGAGAATGACAAGGATGATTCTGATGCAGGAGATATCGGCAATATTAGATTCTGGAATCTTCCGATTTATCATGATGACTGGCGAGACAACCTTACGATAGAGTTGACACAGGAGGAAGCTTTCTATCTGGATAAGCAGATTCAGAAGTCAACGAAAGGGTCTCTTTTGGAATATGTGCTGAAAAATCACATTGATTTGAATGAATATGATGATTTTGCTTCTTTAACGGCTGAACTATCAGAAAAAGTAAGTGAAAAGCTGGCATATATGATGAAGCTTGCCTGCAATTTTAATAATCTGGTGTATATGGCAAGAGTAAGATACAATGTCATGCTTTCGGAAGGCGAGAATACATACGCAAATGATGAATGGAGCAGGATACTTCCGGATATAAAGCATAATGCGACAGTCGATCTGGATGCAGTGTTTGGAGAATTGCAGTTGATAAATCCAAGGGCAAAGAGCTTCCTGTGTGGGATACAAACAGCATTTATGGCATCGGATACTCATATGGCGGATGAACTGATTCGTAAGAGGGAACGGAGCCTGAAAGGAGCAGCCAGAGCGAAGTTAAGCAGAACAAAGGAATTTGATCACTCAAAATGGGTAGGCGGAGGAATGCTTGATTACAGATTTTCAAATGCCAGGAGAATTGTGAATGACATATATGCCGGGGAGGTGAGTGCTGATGTTTAGACCGGATTCAAACCGAGATAGAACGGATTACAGCGGTATTTTGATACCTCCAGACGGATATAGACTGGACAGAGCAGTAGGCACTACATATTCACTTGACCTGGAAGCACTCACAGCAGTGGCGATATGTCTTGGATTATCTGAAGAAACAGATAGTAAGCTTATGCAAAATCCAATTGGTATGCTGAATGCATTGCAGAAGGTATCAGATAAAATCGTGCTGTTTTGTGAAGCAGGACAGATTAAAGTGCCAACAAAACCGACTGCACTATCTATTTTATTAGAGAAAATGGTAGTAGAAGTTGCACTGCCAAAAGATAGACAGCTTGGTCGATACCCTTCATTTCATCCGAAAACATGGGTATTGGCATATGTAAACGCTGATGGAGATAAAAAATATCGTTTTGTGGTAATGAGCAGAAATCTGACCTTTGACAGGAGCTGGGATATCAGCTTCGTGATGGATAGCAGTAAAAATGTCAAACAGAAGAAAAAAACACAGCCTATCTGTGATTTTCTGGATTATCTTGTAACGAATGTACATAATACCAGCAATAATGCTGGGAAGAAAAGAAATCTGATTCGTGGATTATGTGCAGACATTAAGGATGTATCCTTTTCACTTGATAGTAAAATATTTGGCGAGGATTTTGAAGTGCTTCCGCTTGGAATTGGGGAAAATGCCTACCAGATGCAGGATGACATTCTATTCTGTACGGAAAGAGGAAATGCCAATTCGACATTTAATGAGCTTGTAGTGATGTCTCCGTTTTTATCAGAAAGTGTGATTGCTGATTTTAATCTTACAGACAGGGCATTGTCAGACTGTAAGAGAACACTTATTACCAGACGTTCTGAGCTTGGAAAACTCAAAGCATCAGATGTAGATAATTTTACCATCTATGCATTAAAGGATGAGATTATAGATGGTGAGGATGAAATCTCAGATGAGCTTGCAGATAAAAAGAAACAGGATATTCATGCAAAAATTTATCTGAGAAGGAAATATTCAGATGTTGACCTGTATCTTGGTTCCATGAATGCTTCCTATTCTGCAATTAATAAAAATGTTGAAATGATGCTGTGGCTTGGTACAAAGAATATGTATCTGAATGGGAATAAATTCTTAGAGGATATATTCTGTGGTCCAGCAGGAGATGTAAAAAATCCATTTGAAGAAGTTACAGTAGCGGATGCAGTTTTGGAAACAGAAAGTGACAATAGAGATCTGCTGGAGCAGAAAATCAAGGAATTGTGCCGTGTGAAAAGGCAGGCTGTAATTCAAAAGGATAGTGAGAATGCCGGAAAATATAAGATAGCGGTTGCTTTTAGCGGTATTGAATCTGATAGTACAATCACAGTATCGCCCTTTAATTCAAGGCAAGAGCAGACATTGTCAGAACACATAGAGTTTTCAGAACTTGAGATATTACAGTTATCTGAGTTCTATGAGATTACTGTAAGATCAGGTGATGATACAATCCGCAGAATTATTATGATCCCTACAAGTGGTTTCCCAGATGACAGAGAAAGTGCAGCAGTAAACAGTGTGGTAAAAGATAGGACATCATTTGTGGAATATATAGCTTTTGCCCTTGGCGATGATTATGTAGCATCTATGCTTGAAGGAAAGCAGATGGGAGAATCCGGATTTTTTGCTAATTCGAGTGATGCAATGCCGGCACTCTATGAAAAAATGCTTAAGACATCCGTAGAAGAGCCGGAAAGAATAAAAGATATCGGATATGTGCTTAAGATGGTTACAGATAAGGATATTATACCTGACGAATTCCGTGAACTGTATGAGACTTTTTGTAATACTTTGAAAATCAGAAGATAACGAGGTGATGTTATGTCACAATTTAATATAGATGAAATTGAAAAGCACACCCTCTCAGGTCTGAAAGATTTTCAAAGAGCAACTGTTGAGAGAGTGGATTATCTGTTCCGGCATAATCAAAATCGTGTGCTTGTAGCAGATGAAGTGGGGATGGGAAAAACTCTTATTGCCAGAGGAGCAATTGTAAAGACTGCAAGGCTTAAAATAGAAGAGAAAGATGATCTGTTTAAGATAATTTATATCTGCTCTAATCAGAACATAGCAAATCAGAATATCAGAAAGCTTGATGTAACAGGAAAGAATGCCATCGGTTCAGTATCAGATACCAGACTGTCTATGCAGCATTTAAAGATTACCGAGCAGGAGAACGATCCGCAGATAAAGGAAGGCTATATACAGCTTATCCCGCTTACGCCGGAAACATCTTTCCGTATGACTTCCGGAGGCGGAAGTGTGCAGGAAAGAGCACTGATGTATGCCATTTTAAGGAGAATGCCGGACTTTAAAGGTCATGCAGCTTCTCTTGAAAAATTTATGATACTGGATGCTGTAAAAGCATGGGATGGATGGGCAAAATGGAGCTTTGAAAATCGTGTGGTTGAATGTGAAAAGATGACGAATGGTGTCTACCCACAAAATGTAATTGATAAGATTTTAAATTATTCGGAATATAGTGAAATCAAGGACATGCTACTTAATCATTTACATGAAAGAAGATATAATAAACAGCTTACATATTCCAATTATTATGTGATGAATAAGCTTCGTGTGATGTTTGCGAGAATCAGTGTATCCATGCTTGAACCGGATCTGGTAATCATGGATGAATTTCAGAGATTTAAATTTCTTCTGTCATCTGATGACAGTGAACTTGGCATCCTTGCACATAGTTTTCTTAGCGGACATGATACAAGAGTGCTTCTGTTGTCAGCAACACCATATAAATTGTATTCTACGCTTGAAGAGATTGATGAAAATCAGCTGGACGAACATTATGCAGAGTTCTTTCAGGTTATGAACTTCCTTTTTGATGATGAGGTCAAAGATACAAGTTTTAAGGAAATCTGGAAAAACTATTCAGTTGCTTTAAGTGAGTTAAAAGCTGGAGACAGTGCAATTATCCGTATGAAGGAATTGGCAGAGAATGCGATGTATCAGGGAGTCAGCAGGACTGATGGATTCCGGTGATTATACGGATGACAGCAGCGTGAAGCATCATTTGCAGATAGATGAAAATGACATAAACTCCTATATACAGATGTCACGATTATTGTCAAAAACGGATTCAAATCACTCTTTACCGGTAGATTATGCAAAGAGCTGTCCGTATCTTATGTCCTTTATGAAGAAATATAAGATTAAGGAGCAGATTGAAAAATATTACACAAAACATCCTGATGAATTTGGAAGTGAAAGAGAACAAAGTCTCTTGTGGCTGAATCGCAATAAAATCAATCAATATGCTGAATTGCCGAAAACCAATGCAAGGCTTGAGGCACTGAAAGAAAAAGCATTTATCGGCGGTGCTGAAAAATATCTGTGGATTCCTCCATCGCTGCCATATTATGAGATGCAGGGAGCATATAAAAACAGCAAAGGCTTTTCAAAAATACTTGTATTTTCTGCATGGGAGATGGTTCCACGAATGATAGGTGCACTTGTGTCTTACGAGGCGGAAAGACTTACAGTTGGAAAACTGGTACATCAGATAAAGAACCAGGATAAGAAGAATACAGGTTATTTTGCAGAAGGTTCGAGAAGATACCCGGTGGCAAGACTGAGATTTAATGTCTCAAATGGAGAAGTAAGAGGCATGAGCCTGTTTGCACTGCTTTATCCATCAAAGACACTTTCGGATATGTACTTACCGATTGAATCATTGAATAACCATGAATCGTTAGAAGCTATAGAAAAATCTGTACGGCTGAAACTGAAAGAGAAGCTTGCAATAATCGAAGAAAAATATGGTGATTCGGGTAACAATAAGGAAGATGCCAGATGGTATTATCTTGCACCGATGCTTATGGATGGAGTCATCTATGCAAAGCATTGGATAGAGGATATTGTGTGGGAAATGAATACAGACGAAGAGGATACAACATCTGAAGTCAGAAGCAGTTCAAAGGATAAGAGAAATAAAGGCTTTATTGCTCATATTGATAAGCTAAGAAGTTATTTGGATGCCCCAGAGGAGATTCATCTTGGAAGAAAGCCGGATGATCTTCTGGAAACATTGGTAAATATGGTACTGGGTTCGCCGGCAATATGCATTTATCGCTCTAATGGAAGAAGCACAGCCAGAGCAACATCGCTTGCAAAGGTATTTGTCAATAATTTCAATTTGCCGGAGTCAACAGCTATCATTGATCTTGCTTATGGCAGATGCAGGGATGATAATTCTCATTGGCAGAATGTTCTTAAATACTGTAAGGATGGCTGTTTTCAGGCAATGATTGATGAGTATATCCATATGCTGAAAGAAACAGCAGGTTTTCAGTCGGATGGAAATCAGTATCAGATTGTGCATGACATGATGATGGATTCATTGAAAATACATACAGCCACCTATATCGCTGATACTTATCCTGATTTCAAAAAGCGTATTAACGGAGCTGACAGGAAGAGCGATGGGTGTCGAATCAGGTCGAGCTATGCAGTTGGATTTACAAAGGATGCAGGCGATAATTCCAAGGTAGTCATGCGTAAAGAAAATATCAGAAATGCCTTTAACTCACCAATGCGTCCATTTGTGCTTGCCACAACATCAATCGGACAGGAAGGACTGGATTTTCATAATTACTGTCGAGTGATTATGCACTGGAATCTTCCAAGTAATCCCATCGATCTGGAACAAAGGGAAGGCAGAATCAATAGATTTAAGTGTCTGGCAATAAGACAGAATGTTGCTGATAAATATGGTAAGGCGGATGATATTACATTTAAGCGGGACATATGGACAGAAATGTTTGAAGCTGCTAAAGCGGAAAAGCAGAATGACCAGTCAGAGCTTGTACCATTCTGGTGTTTCGGGAAAAATCAGAGTGTAAAAATAGAAAGGCTTGTGCCAATGTATCCTATGAGTAAGGATGAGGTTAATTATGAAAGGCTGATAAAGGTATTGTCTCTTTACCGGCTTACATTAGGGCAGGCAAGGCAGGAAGAACTTCTGGAGTATTTATTCAAGGAGTTCAAGGACACAAACGGATTGAAGAAACTGTTTATCGACTTGAGTCCATTTTCAAAAGGAAAAGAAGGTTGATATGATGAGAATACTTTTTTGTAATATAGCGTGGATGAAGGAGTATCGAGGAAATGAAGATGGAAAGGATACTCCGTTAAATGGTGGAAGCTATGTTGATGAGACAGGAGATGCCCATGAAAAATATAATTTTACACCGGTGAATATGGAGGGCAGAGAAGGCTTATATTGTCTGGGATTTTTTGAGACAAAATCACATAATGGTAAAGATGTTAATCAAATGCGGATTGAGAATATTGCAGGTTGTGAGCTATTAAAAAAAGAAGAATCCGTAGATGATGTGCTTGTTGTGTACTGTGCAAAGCATCCGGCACATAAGTTTACGACAGTCGTGGGATGGTATAAACATGCTACAGTTTTCAGACATTATCAAGAGGCAGTGTTTGCTCCGGAAGATATACAATATTACAATGCAATGGCAAAATCGTCTGATTGTGTACTGCTTCCTGCAGGCATCAGATCAAGAAAGGTTCAATGGGAAGTTCCAAGAAAATCAAGTGGTTGGGCTTATGGTTTTGGACGAGCGAATGTCTGGTATGCCAGTGAAGAGGATAGCAGGTTGCAAGATTATCTTAAGAGATTAGTAAAACAGATTGATGAATATAATGGTGAGAATTGGATCGAAAAGTACCCTGAGTAGGTGTTAAACCAAGGATAGAACAGGGAGGAATAGCAATGGCATATGGAAAGTCTATAGAGCTGTTTTTGGTCAATGGAACAGCGGATAGCTTGACTATAGCGGAGTTGTCAAATTGGAATGGAAAAGCAATTAAGATACCAAGAATTGAGGTGTCTTCGTGCCATAGAGAGGATATTGCTCAAGCGGGAGTATATTTCCTCTTTTGCAAAGAAGATGATGGAACAGATTCAGTATATATCGGAGAAGCGGAAAATGTAAAAGAACGTTTGTTGCAACATTTGCGAGATTATCAAGCTGAAAAAGAGAAATATTATTGGACCACGGCAGTGATTTTTATAGGGAGAGACCTGAACAAGGCATTGATTCGTTATCTTGAAAATCGATTTGTGGACATTGCAAGACAGTGTAAACGGTATCTGGTGCTTACAAAAAACACTTATCGAAATACGGTGATGAAGGAATCACAAATAGCAGTCATGGAAGAATTTATTGATAATGTTAGAATTTTGATAAGTGTTTTAGGATACAAAGTATTGGAACCTGTCAATAAACCAGCAGCTATAGAAGAAAATGATGGTAACGAAATTGAAAAAGAAGAAATAAAGTTGCACTTGGAAAGAACAGTGAAGGGAATAGGAAAGATAGAAGCTGATGGTATCCGTACATCTGAAGGCTTTGTAGTGCTAAATGGGAGTCATATTGCTCAAGAGTATGATGAGACAATCTCAGCAGGTATTAAAGAAAAAAGAAGTAAAGCTAATATTGTAGAGGGTATTCTACAGGAGGATGTTTTGTTTTCAAGTCCATCTGGTGCAGCAATGTTTGTGGTAGGTAAGAGTGCTAACGGATTGACAAGCTGGAAAAATGCAGACGGTATTACACTTAAAGATATTGAAAGTGATGAAACAAAATGAAACTAATGTTATTGCAAATCAGATGAGAATTAGGAGATAAGGAGATATGTAATGCCATTTAAGATAATTCGCAACGATATAACAAAGGTAAAATCAGATGTAATCGTAAATACTGCTAATCCAAATCCGATATGTGCAAGTGGCACGGACTTAGCAATATATGAAGCAGCAGGAAAAGAACAGCTTCTTGCCGAAAGAGCAGGTATTGGTAAGATTGCAAGAGGTGATATTGCTGTTACCGGTGCATATAATCTAAAGGCAAAATATATTATTCATACAGTAGGACCGGTATGGACAGATGGAAAGCATCATGAATTTGAAATCCTTGAGAATTGTTATCGAAAATCATTACAGAAAGCATTGGAACTTGAGTGTGAGAGTATAGCATTTCCATTAATTTCGACAGGAGTATATGGATTTCCGAAGGATAAGGCATTGCAGATTGCTGTGTCAGTATTCAGCCAGTTTCTTACTGAAAATGAGATTGAAATCATACTGGTAGTGTTTGATAAAAGGTCTTTTCAGCTTTCCGGTCAGATTGTGGGTGATATTGATTCCTACATAGATGCTAATTATGTCAGGGAAAGTCAAAAAAAAGAATATCCAGTGCGAAGCAGAAGTGGTGCTCGCATGAGAGAATTGTCAGAGGAAGCGTTCTATGAGGAGATGCTTCAAAGAGAGGCAGAAGATAACTATCCAATTAAGGAAGATACAGGGTTAGCAGAGCCTTGTATGCTGTCAGCAGACATTTCTTTGGA
>OIWS01002955.1_pt1 | contig 12967 bp, 13 predicted proteins | sample 1587611 | NCBI WGS metagenome assembly OIWS01 (sample SAMEA3888919, study PRJEB22519) | human gut metagenome | biome: human gut; feature: human-associated habitat; material: faeces | place: Denmark | collected 2010 | reverse complement strand
ATCTGTTCAAAGTCCGTCACCTGCTCACCTCCTTGTCCCGTTCACTTATAAGACTACGCAAAAGCGAAAACCTTACAAGAAATCTTACAAATTTTTTTGATTTTTTTGCCGCCCGTCGGCAGGCTTTTTCGCGTCTATTGGAATGAGCCACATATAGCCGATTTTTGAAACGCCGGGTATGCGGTTTTCCTCGCATAGCTTCTGTACGCGCCGCTCTGATATGCTCCATTTCTTTGCCGCTTGCGGACAAGACATATATTCCATGTTTCATACACCCTTTCACATAATTCTACAAGTATAATTATATACGGACAGCCGAACAAAAATCAAGGGACTATCTGTGAATTATATGCTTTATTTCGGTCAAGTCTATGATATGTGTACTCATATCGAAATCGAAAGGTGAACAGTAAAATGTAGTAGGGTGAAATGAGATGAAAAGAGAAGTCGCAAGATTTGATTTTAAGGCTTTCGGTCAAGCCATAAAAGCAGCAAGAAAGGCAAAGGGCATATCACGCAATCAGTTAGCGGATAAGATGAACATCGCTCCCCGCTATATCGCGTCCATTGAGAATAGCGGACAGCACCCAAGCCTGCAAATCTTTTATGAGCTTGTTACGCTTTTAGATGTTTCGGTAGACCAATTCTTTTTCCCAGACAAGGAAACAGATAAGTCCACACAACGGCGGCAGCTTGAAACATTGCTTGACAGCATGGACAACAAGGATTTGACAGTTATCACTGCCACAGCGAAAGCAATACAGGAAGTCAAAAATGAAACTGCGGGGGAATAAAATCCCCCGTTTTTTCGTGAAATACAGCCATTGGGAACACCGCAAATTGCGGTGTTTTTTCTTTTCTGCGTTAGGTTTTGGCATTTCCTCATTTTTACCGTGGAAGAAAGCAAACAGAAGAATAGCAAGCACAGCAAGCGAGTACCCGCTTGCGGATTTTGCGCTGTTCAGGTCCCTTGCCCGAACAGTCAAAATTGCTTGCTGGGATATCCCAGACCCTTATGAGAAACGGAGGCGGCGCATGGCGAACCGAAAGCGGAACATTCAGATGAAGTTCTATGTGACGGAGGAGGAAAAACGGCTCATAGATGAAAAGATGGCGCAGCTCCCCACACGGCGGTACGGCGCGTATCTGCGGAAGATGGCGATAGACGGGTATATCATCCAGCTTGACACCACGGATATCAAGCGGATGAACGCTGCCCTGTCCGCCATCGGCCGGAACATCAACCAGATCGCCAAGCGTGTCAACGCCGGAGGCGGCGCATACAAAGCGGATATGCGGGAGATACAGGAGAGGCTGGATGAGATATGGCAGTTACAAAGACGCATCCTATTAAGTCAACGCTGAAAGCGGCCATTGACTATATCTGCAACCCGAAAAAGACGGACGGAAAGCTGCTGGTCTCCGCCTATGGCTGCGCCGCCGAGACCGCGGATATCGAATTTGCCTGGACCCGCCGCCACGCCATCGACAAGGGAACGAACCTGGGCCGCCACCTGATCCAAGCCTTTCAGCCTGGGGAGGTCACGCCGGAGCAGGCCCATGAGATCGGCATGGAACTGGCGCGGGAGATCCTGGGCGGCAGGTATGAGTTTGTACTTACCACTCATATAGACAAAGATCATGTTCATAACCACCTGATCTTCAATGCCGTCAGCTTTGCGGATCATAAGCACTACCATTCCAACAAGCGCAGCTATCACTTCATCCGCCGCACCTCAGACCGGCTCTGCAAGGAGCACGGCCTGTCCGTCATCATCCCCGGCCAGGACAGAGGCAAAAGCTACATCGAGCATCAGGCGGAGCGAGCCGGCGTCAGCTATAAGGCGAAGCTGCGCGCCGCCATCGACCGGCTGCTGCCCGGCTGCCATGATTTGGAGGAGCTGATGGTGCGGTTGCAGCGGGAGGGCTATGAGCTCAAGCGCGGCAAATACATTTCTGCCAAAGCGCCGGGACAGGAGCGGTTCACAAGGCTAAAGACCCTGGGCGCGGACTACGCCGAGGACGCCCTGACCGCACGGATGGCCGGACGCGCCAGACCCTCACGCCAGCCGAAGCACCAGAGCGGAAAAATCAGCCTGCTCATTGATATTCAGAACAACATCAAGGCCCAGCAGAGCGCGGGCTACCGCCATTGGGCGACCATCGAGAATCTGAAACGCATCGCCGAGACCAGCAACTTCCTGACGGAACACGGCATCGGCAGCATGGAGGAGCTGACAGAGCGCTGCGAGGCGGCGTCCGCCTCCGCCGCCCGGCTGAAAGCGGAGCTGCGGGAGACCGGGGTGCAGATCGAGGAGCTGACGCTGAAAATGAAGCACGTCGCCGCCTATCGTCAGCTCAAGCCCATCTACGACCGCTATCAGGCGTCGAAGGACAAGGAGAAGTTCCTGCGGGGCTATGAGCGGGAGATCATTCTCTTTGAGGCCGCCGCCAGAGAGTGCAAGCGCCTGGGCGCGGTTCCGCTGCCTGCCACAGAGCGGATGCAGGCGGAAATGGACGCGCTCACCGCCCGGAGGGCGGCGCTGACCGCCGAGCGTCAGAAGGCGCGGCGGGAGGAGCAGGACTACGCCGCCGTGCGCCGGAACGTGGAGGAGTTCCTATCCCCGCCCCGGCAGGCGCCGGCACGGCAGAAGGATATGGAGCTGGAATGACCCATGAGACAAACTTTTTGCCGCGATCTGCGTTTTCCCCTGGGCTTTTGCCGAAACGTCAGATATAATGAAGGTACAAACGATTTTGAAGGAGGCGAACCCCATGACAAGAGGCGAGGCCTTAAAAGACTTTTTCCGCAAGACCATCCTGCCGGTGGCGTCGTCCGCGCTGCTGTACTGCATCTTCCGCTCCGCCTGCGTAAAGAACGGGGAGCTGGATTATCTCTGGCTCTGGATCCTCTGCGGGCTTCCGTTTGGGATCTGGCGGCTGCGGCTCTGGATCATACCGGGCGGCGGCTCTCTGGGCGGCGGGATCGCCCTGTTCCTTCTGAACTTCGTCTTTGCCGGCCTTATCGGCGGCTGCGTCCTTGTCTGGCGGCTGCTGGTGGCGGCGTGGTATGTGCCGCTGACGCTGTACCGCCTGCTGACGGCAGGCGGTACGTGTATCATCACCGAGGATTAGGCCCGCGCTATGGAACTATGGAAAACGGCCGCTTTGCCGATGGAAAAGCCATTCACCCCCTGATGGAAAAGGACAGGCCTTTCCCACAGGACGGCAAACCGCTTTCCCACAGCGCCGCCCGGCTTGGCCGTTTGCCCACAGTCCCACAGCGCCTACGACTGCTGCTGCCGCAAAATCGCGTTTCCTGATAGAAAAAATCATCATTTCATGGTAGAATGGGGACAGCCCATCGAAGGAGGGAAAAGCCCATGGACGAAAATAACTCCATCCAGCTTTTTGAAGATAGAAAGATCCGTACCGCCTGGGACGAGGAAAAGGAAGAATGGTACTTCTCCGTGGTGGATGTGGTGGCAGCACTGTCGGACAGCGCCAATCCCACGGATTATCTCAAAAAAATGCGCAAGCGAGATGAACAGCTCGCAAGCTACCTGGGGACAAATTGTCCCCAGGTAGAAATGACCGGCTCCACAGGCAAAAAGCGAAAGGTGCTTGCAGCCAATACCGAGGGCATCCTGCGCATCATCCAGTCCATCCCCTCGCCGAAGGCAGAACCCTTCCGGCTCTGGCTCGCCGCCGTAGGCCGGGAGCGCATCGAGGAGACCATCGACCCGGAACAGGCCATCGACCGGGCGCTGGAGACCTACCAGAAGAAGGGCTATGATGCCGACTGGATCCACCAGCGCATCCTCTCTATCCGCGTCCGCAACGAGCTCACCGCCGAATGGCAGCAGCGGGGCGTGGAGAAGGGACGGGAGTACGCCATCCTCACCGACGAGATCACCAAAGCCTGGTCCGGCATGACCACCCGGCAATACAAAAACCTGAAAGGTCTCAAAAAGGAAAACCTCCGGGACAACATGAGCACATTGGAGATCGTGCTGAACATGCTGGCCGAAACCACGACCACGGAGCTTTCCAAGGTCCACCAGCCGGAGGGCTTTGAGGAAAGCCGGATCGTCGCCCGGCGCGGCGGCAAGGTGGCGGGAGACGCGCGGCGCGCCATCGAAGCGGACACCGGGCGGCCCGCCGTCACAGCGCAGAACGCCGCCCAGCTCAACGCCGTGGTGACGGATGTGATCCAGGGCGTGGCGGAAGCGGACAAGCCCAACGAGGACGAGAAATAAGCAAAAAAAGAAGCGGGGACGCAGCCAACGGATATACCGAAGGCCGCGTCCCCGCTTTCGCTATGGGCGCATATCGGAAAGTGTCAAAAACGTCTGTTTTCTCGCCGCAGGAGCGCGGAGAAAGGCGCGGATGGGAAATCATAAGGGCATGGTCTGAAAACGCCACCACGGGGGACTATTTTGCCCGTTTCCCACCCTTATCCACGCCTTTTTTCACACGCTGGGACTGGAAGTGAGGGCAGTCCAACACCACCGCCCGGAAGCTCTGCTTGCAGGGATGGACGCAGCCCTTGCAGAGCCGGTTGTACTGCCGCCTGCCGTTTTCCCCCAGGAAGAAGGCCCATTCCAGCCGCCACTTCACGCCCCGGCTCATCGCTCCCCCAGCTCCGGGGGCTTTTTCTCCGTGGCAGGCCTGGGCTGCTGCTTCGCGCACTCCTGCTTTGCCGCCGCCAGCCGTTCCCGGATGGAGGGCTTTTTCTCCGGCTGCGTCCGCTCCGCGTGCTCCTTGGCCTTCTCCAGCTCCTCGCCTCGCCGGCCGTTGTTGATAACGCCGTCGATCATACCGTAGTCGTCCTCCAGCGTCATTTCAGCGGTACGGAGGGGATTGTCCTTTTCCGGCGCATCAGCTCTGACCGCATACGCCTGGGTCCCATTTGCCATAATGAGATATTTTCCATCCTCAGAGGCGTGATGAAAACCGTATCCGTCCGCCTCCATCTGCTCCCTTGTCATGCCGCAGAGATAGAAGCTGCCCCTGGGTGTCTGGATACGCTCGGTGATCTCGCGGCTTTTCTGCGCCGGCTGCAAAAACTCCGGCACTTCGGAAAAACCAGTGCGGTCGCAGTAATGGGCGGTGTCCTTCCCGTCCTGATGCAGCACCACGATATCCGATACCGACAGGGAGTGCCCCGTGAAGTCCGCCGGACGGTCCACATTGAACCGGGTATAAATGCTTTCCAGATCGTCCTTCGCCGTCAGCGGCGCCGTATAGACCAGCTCATAGTTTTCCGGCTTCACGGAAAGGCCGTTGCGGTGGATGCTGTCCAGCGGTTCAAAGCGATAGTCCAGCGTTTCATTGCCGCCCTTGAGCTGGTAGATGGAGAAGCTGCCCACCGGCTCGCCCCGCGCCGCCCGCGCCTGCTCCACGATAGCAGCGGGGGTCTGCACATAGGCGGCGGCCTCCGCCGCGTACTCCCGTTCCGCCTTTTCCGCGGCGGCCAGCATTTCATCCACACGGGATCTGTTCGGATCCTCCAAAGCCGCCTTGACCTCGGCAGGGTCGAAATCCAGAAACTCCTCGTATCCCGTGGCGTCCTTGAACTTTTCGATCTCGGAAGGAAGATAGTCCTCCTGCGTCTGGCCCAGCGCCGCCAGCCTTTCCTCCAAAGCGGAGATGCGTCCTGCCATCAGATTTTCATAAAGCACTTCCTTTGCGGCGTGCGCCTCCGGGTGCTCCGCCGCGTACTGCGGATCGTTCTGACGGAAAAACTCGTCCATATCAAAGGCGATATCCATGGCCCACTCGGATTTTTCTTCTTCGGGAAGATCGTCCTGGAAGGCCATCACCCGGTATTCGTCGGGGATGCTGCCGCGCTCGCCGTCGTAATACTCGCAGAAGCGGTCCCCCGTATCCCGCACATAGCCCTGATCCGTAAAGCTGCCGTTTTCGTCCATCGCCACGTCCCGGCCGTAGGCCTCATAGTCGATGTAGTTTTGCAGGTGCTCCGGCACCTGCATGACCTCCAGCTCCTCGATATAGTACCGGCCCAGATCGTCATAGTCCTCAATATGGGGATAGACCTCATAGCAGTCCAGATTTTCCGTCAGGTTGATGATCTCCTGCAGGCTGCCGCAATGGTCGCCCATTTCCATACCGGCCTGAAACTGCGCGTATTCGCTGTCGCTCATTTCATCCAGCTTCGACGCCAGATAATTCAGCTCGTCCAGATTTTCATATTCGCCCAGCTTGCTATAAAGGCCGTCCACATAGCAGTCATAGTCCGTGATGAACCATTCCTCATAGGGCTGGCCGAAGTCGTCCCTCTGGCCGATGCCGATACGCTTGAATACCTCCTTCAGTTCCTCGGCGGTGGTGGGAAACTTCACCCACTCGCCCACAAGCTCGCCCTCGTTGTACTTGCCAAGATTGGTGATGAAGGCGGCAAAGGGATAATTCTTGTCGTGATCGTAATATGGCATATTTGCACCTCCTTACAGTTCCGGCGCAGCCTTTTCCTTGTGAGGCTGCGCCTTGTGCTTTCCCGCACATTCCTTCTTGCCCTGTTCCAGCCGTTCCCGGATGGTGGGCTTTTTCTTCGGCTCCGCAGGGCGTTCATGGTTCCACTCGTCGCCGGAGAGAGAAATATATCCGTGCTTTGTGAAGTGTCCCTGTTCCTCCTGCATGGCATAATTGCCGAACGGAATGGGGTCGATGGCGTTCAGCAGTTCCGGGGGCAGCAGCATATCCATGTGCTGCGCCAGATACCGCCAGCCAAGATCATTCAGGTCGTGGATATTGGGCTCAAATACGAAATAGTCGATGTTGGCCGCAAACTCCTTGAACTGCTCCGGCGTTGTCAGCTTGAAGGGTGACGCCTGCACCGCTGCCAGCAGCTCCCGGTCCTCTGGGGAGAGGACGGCGACTACCGCCCTCACTTCGGGTAACTGTTCTAAAGTCTTATTTTCTGCCATTCGTTCGCTCCTTTCTTTTCGGAAATTCCAGCTTGAAATTGATGTACTTGCCGCCCGTGTCATCCAGGATCACCGCAGCGTCATAGGCGGTCTGTTTCTTTTCAGACCACATCCCCTTGACGTTGGTGCGGCCCTTTTTCAGAAGGTCCGCCGCCATCTTCTTTGTCAGCTCCTTCCTGCGGCTCGTCCAGAAGCGGTCATTTTTCCAGAGGACAAAGCCGCAGGAACGATCCGAACAGGCAAAGTTTTTCTTCCCCTCATAGACCGGCTGGCCGCAGCGGGGGCAGGCGCCGATGACTTCCTTCTCCGGGGCAAACAGCTTTTTGCCGTCCTCGGAAATACAGGAATAGGTGGAAACGATCTCCCGGACCATATCCCGGATGCCATCCATAAAGGCGTCCGGGTCAGAACCGCCCTTTGCGATCTCCGTCAATTTCTGTTCCCATTCCGCCGTCAGCATGGGAGAGGTCAGCGGCTCCGGCAGGACCGTGACAAGGTTGATACCGGCTTTTGTGGGGATCAGGCTCTTGCCCTTGCGCTCCACAAATCCGGCCGCCACCAGCTTTTCGATGATGGCTGCTCTGGTCGCAGGCGTGCCAAGTCCTTTTCGCTCCGCCTCATCGGGGATATCATCCTTGCCCGCGTTCTCCATAGCGGACAGGAGGGTATCTTCGGTGTAGGGCTTCGGCGGCTGGGTGAAATGCTCGGTGATGGAAACCTCCGCGCCGTCAAAGGTCTGCCCTTCGGTGAAGTCCGGGAGCGTGCCGCCGTCCCCATCCGCGGGCTTTTCTTTCAGGGAGGCGCGGAAAATGCGGTCGATCTCCCGCCAGCCTTCGGAGAGGACGCGCCTGCCTTTTGCGGTGAAGGAATGGCCGCCGCAGTCAAAGGCAGCCGTGACCGTCTCATACACATAGGACTCCGCCGACGCGCACAGCAGACGGCAGCAGATCAGAAGAATCAGCTCACGCTCGCCCAGGGGCAGGGCGGGGATATCCGCTTTCTCGATCTCCATCGTGGGGATAATGGCGTGGTGGTCGGATACGTCCTTGTCGGAGACCATGGCCTCCACCAGCGGGAAGAAGTTTGTGCAGCCATCAAAGGGCGGCAGCTTCGCCGCCAGGTGGATCACACAGGAGGCCGTTTCCGCCATATCGGAGGTCAGATGCCGGCTGTCCGTGCGGGGATAGGTCAGCAGCTTTTTTTCGTAGAGGCTCTGAGCGTAGTCAAGGGTCTGCTTCGCCGTGTAGCCAAGCAGCCGGTTTGCCTCACGCTGCAAGGTGGTGAGGTCATAGAGCTTCGGAGGCTGTTCCTTCTTCTGCTCCTTCGTGACGGAAGTACAGATGACGGCCGCGCCCTTGCACATAGCCGCCGCCTGCTCCGCCTCCGCCGGATCGGTGAATCTCTCCGATACCGCCTCCGCGCCGGCCAGGGTCAGGCGCACATGATGATACTTCTCCTTCTGGAACAGCGCGATCTTCGCGTCCCGCGCCGCCAGCAGGGACAAGGTGGGCGTTTGGACGCGGCCCACGTTCAGGGTACGGTGATAGAGGACGGAGAAAAGGCGGGTGGCGTTGATCCCCACCAGCCAGTCCGCCCTCTGGCGGCAGAGGGCTGATTGATACAGGGCTTCATACTCGGCGCCGGGGCGCAGCTCGGAAAAGCCCTCCCGGATGGCGCTGTCCTCCATGGACGAGATCCAAAGCCGGAGGACCGGCTTGCGGCAGCCGGCCAGTTCATACACCAGACGAAAGATCAGCTCACCCTCCCGTCCGGCGTCGCAGGCGTTGACGATCTCCGTTACGTCCTCCCGCGCCATGAGGCGCTTCACATTGTCCAAAGCCGCCTCCTTGCCGGGGATGGGGGCGTAGCGGAAGGGCTCCGGCAGAAGGGGAAGATCCTCATAGCGCCATTTTTTGAAGCGTTCGTCATAGCCGCCCGCGTCCAGCGGGGACACCAGGTGCCCCACGCACCAGGAAACGATCAGGCCGCTGCCCTCATAAAAGCCATCGGCCCTGGATGAAGCACCCAGGGCCGACGCGATAGATTTTGCCACGCTCGGTTTTTCCGCGATGATCAGCTTACTCATGCTCCGCCTCCGTTTCAGCCTCCGCAGGCTCATCCTCGTTGATATACTCCTCGTCAGGGAAATCGTACTCGTCGGGATCGGCGCTGACCTTCACGCCGCTGCGGTTCGGCTTGATGAACTTCACATAGGCGAAGGCTCCGCCGCCTGCCAGCACCAGCAGCGCCACCACGGCCAGAAGGCCGCTGCCGCTCTTTTTCTTCGGCTGCTCCGGTTCCGGTTCCGGCTCCCTGGCCTTCTCCCTGCCCGCGCACTCGGAGAGGTTGGTCTTGCAGACAGGGCAGGATGTATCCACCGCGCCGGCCGCGCATTTTTCCTTACAGGTACACACCGGGGCGGCAGGCGTCTCCTCGTCCATCAGGGCCAGCAGGTCGCGCTCGTCTACCTGGTTGAGAAAGTGGACGGTGTTCTCGCCGTCCTCCGCCCGGTCGATGATGATGTAGAAATAGTTGCCGCCTTTTGTGACCACGGTGATGAACTGCTTGTCCCCAGCGCTCTCACCGGCGATATCGTCCACCAGGGTCATGTTGCCCTCCGGGGTCAGGGGCTGGGGCTCATAGCCGCCCGTGGTCTCCTCCCCGGTGTAGTAGGGCTCGCCGTCCCCGCCGCCTGCGAAGGCCACGGTGGAGGTGGCCGCCATGCAGAAAAGCGCCAGGAACACGGCGGCGAAACGGCGAAAAGCTCTGTTACGCTTCATCTTCCGCACCCTCGCTTTCCTCCGTCTCCATCAGCCCGTCCGGCAGGGAGATCATGCCGCTGGCGTAGGCGCGCAGGAAGGCAGTGAGTTCCCTGTTGTCCATGCGGACAGCCTTCACCATGCGGACGATCTCCAGGTTCTCCTCCTCCGTGAGCTGGGCTTCCAGCGCGCGGAGACGCTTCTGCTGCTCCGCGATCTTTTCCCTCGTTTTCTCAATATCCTTGCGGATCTTCTCAGTCGTTGCCATGATTGCATTGCTCCTTTCCAAATCGTTCTTTCCATGAATAATTGCGCCCAAGCCCCCGAACGGTTTTCAGGTTGGCTCGTGCGTTATCCTCCAATGCCAGCGCGCGCCGGAACAGATCCGGGTAACGCTCCCGCAGGTCGATGATCTCCTCCGCCCGCATACTAGGGCAGAAAAAGCAGGAGGACTTTCCCGGCTGCGGCAGGCCCGCCGCCTCGATTGCCCGGACACACGCCTCCCGGTCCCATCCCCATTCCATCAGGGGATACCATTTGCTGTACTTCGGGTCTGCCAGATCACGCAGAAGGACCTTGTCGCTGCGATAGTGTTCGCCAGCGTCATAGCCGATGAACTTGACCACCTTTTTCCCGCTGTTCCAGACCTCACGGCATGGAGGATGGTTGTTACAGAACTTTTCCTGCGGTCCGATCTTGTGTTTCAGAGAACACCGCTTGAAGCCGTAGGCGATGGAGGGCAGCGTACCGCTTTTCAGACATTCATCCTCCAAGGTCAGCCGCCTGCCGTCCTTCGTGGTCTTATAGACCCGCGTGATCTCCGGCATACCGTGATCCTTCAGCCAGCGATCCATAATATCCAGATAGGCGTAGGTATGGGGATGCTCACCGCCCGTATCCGCAAACAGGATCAGGTCAACAGGGATACGGTGCTGGTGCAGCCCAACAAGAAGGGCGGTGCTGTTCGCACCGCCGCCATAGGAAACAATATTGATATGCTCACCTCATCTCAAAGCCTTTTCGTATCGGTATTTCATCTGCGCCGGATACAGCGGTTCGGACGGGCGGCGCTTGCCGGTCCACTCCCGTCCGCCCGCCAGCCCCGCGCACTGCCAGCCGGAGGCCCGAAGGCTGACGCCGCTCTCCGTGTCCAGAATGTAGGTGACGATCCTATGGTAGCCCAGGACCTTCGCCGCCCGCGCCGCCGCGCCATAAAGGAAGCTGCAAGCGTTTTTTGTCCCGTCCGTGCAGAGGCGATTGACCTCCAGGGTCAGCCCATCGTCCAGGTATCGGCTCACCGGCCGCCCCACGATGGCGACGCCCGCCAGATGGCCGTTCGCCATGCAGCCCAGGGAGAACTTATGCCCTCGCACCGGCTTATGGTGGCGGTGGTGCTCTGCGACAAACCTGTTTGCGTCGGCAAGGGACATCGGTTTTACAGTCAGCATCGGCTCCGCCTCCATCAGTTGTACGGCGGTCTGCCGTAGGCATAAAGGTGGGACTGCCAGTAATTTGTGTTGAGGCTGGTGTACTGGATGGGATCGCCGCAGTGCAGGAGCATCCCATCCCCCACATAAAAGCCCACATGGCTGACCCCCGGCGTGTCGTAGGTGCCCACGAAGAACACCAGATCCCCCGGCCGCGGCTCGGACACGGGCGTGGAAATGTTGTAGAGGCCCTGCGCCCCCAGCCGCCCGGTATCGCACAGGCCGCTGTTGGTCAGGACATAGCTGACAAAGCCGCTGCAATCAAAGGAGGTGGAAGGGCTGCTGCCGCCCCACACATAGGGAAAGCCCAGATACTTCTCCGCCTCTGTAATCAGAGTGGCAAAGCGCTCGTCGGACAGGTACTCCGCCGGGATCTCGTACTTGGCGGGCGGGTTGGTCACATACTTGGGAACATAGCCGGAGGACGGGAACAGGTCGGGGCGGTTGCCCAGGGTGGACATATACACGGCGTACATGGAAAGCGTCTCCTGATCCATCATGTAGACCGGCAGATGGGAGAGGTCGAAGTTTTCCAGCTTCACGGTGCAGATATAATAATCGTAATAGACCCGGTAGCTCTCCGTATGGGTGTTGCCCTCCTCGTCTGTCCAGGTATCCGTCTCAATGTAGTACCGCCGCTCCACCTCCACCGTCTCGGTGAGGATGTATTGCCGGTCAAACAGCATTTGAAGGTCGCCCTGCACCTGGTCTATGGTGAAGGTCCCCTCATGGAGCGCCGACAGGATGGACAGCAGCACATAGGGATCGTGCTCAATGTCGTCCAGATCGTAGTGATACTCGTCATAGTCGTGGGTCTGCTCATAGGTATCCAGATACCGCCGCAGCTCATCCTCCTTGGCGCAGTAGGCGGCCTCCGCCGCCAGCAGGTCAGCATCCTCGGAGAGATAGGAGGAGGCCACAATGTTGGACACGCCTCCGCCGAACATGGAGGAGCAGGATTGCAGCAGGCCCAACAGCAGCACCAGCACAAGGCCGATCCCGCCGATGATAAGGAACGTCTTTTTGTGCCGGGCTATGAACTCGCCGGCCTTCTTTGCTGCCTCCGCGCCTTTCTTTGCGCTCTTGGCTGCCGTCTGTGCCGCCGCCTTTGCACCCTCCGCGCCGCGCGACGCCCGGTAGGCCGCCGCGTACTGCCGCTGCATCCGCTTCTTCTGCCAGATGCGGGAGATGGGGCTGCCGGACGCAAGCTGAGGGTTATCATGGAGCGCCTTTTGGTAAAGCGCCTCCGCGTTGGCCCTGACCGCCGCCTGCTCCGCCTTTGCCGCGTCCCGCCAGGGCTTCACCTGCCGCTCCGCCCGCCAGTTTTGCAGCTTGCGGTTCCCATAGCCCACGGCTTTTTCCATGCCGCGCTCGGTGAGATGGCCCGCCGCCACGCCGGAGTTCTCCTGCTCCACCTCCCGCACCTTGGCATGGGCGGTGTGGGCGACCTCCTGCAAAGGCCGCGCCAGCGGGTTCGACCCCGGCTGCCGGATCGAAGCCGGCTTATCCGTCTCATGGAATACCAGCCTTGTACGCCCGGTGCCGGAAGCCTCGTCAAAGACACGCTCCGTGCCCAGGACGCGCTTTTTCGGAACGGCGGCTCGTGCCGCGTCCAGCTTGTCCGCCGCCTTGTCGGATTTGCGGATCGCTTTTTGCAGCTCCGGCGCGGCGCGTTCCTCCTCGGTGAATTGCAAACGGGAGGATGGGCGGCTATTTGCCGCCGTACCCTCCCGGTAGGCTTTGCGGCGGTTCCGCCGCTTTTTCTTCTGAG
>OIWS01002954.1_pt1 | contig 12969 bp, 6 predicted proteins | sample 1587611 | NCBI WGS metagenome assembly OIWS01 (sample SAMEA3888919, study PRJEB22519) | human gut metagenome | biome: human gut; feature: human-associated habitat; material: faeces | place: Denmark | collected 2010 | reverse complement strand
TTTAAGTACTATTACGTATATCTTTTCCTTTAAGATACTCACTCTAGTGACCACTATATCAAAAATATTCAATATTGTAAACAACTTTTTCATGTTTCATTCATTTTTATGGTTTATTTAATAGATTTAAAAAATAAGATAAAAACTCTTCATCTTTTCTATATATTTATGGAATTAAATTTACATATTCAAATACGAAAGATTTAGTCTATGTATGACAAAAGCCGAGGCAGTTTGTGCCTCGGCTTTCGTCATATGATATAGTCTAAATTTTATTGAATTGTAGGTGTATTAATCGCTTTGCGAAGGTCTACTGTAGGAAGTTCATCCACCGTAGGACCCATTTTTTCTTCCACAGGTTTCACGCGATTATTGCCGTCTTTCATAGCTTCGTTCAAGCTGAAGATCACCATTTCGTTCATGTAGAAACGCAATTCATCATCATGTACATTGGCCGTATTGCGATCCAAGATATCAATGATTTGTTGTGCATAGTCCCTTTTTTCATCGTCAGACACAGTCACATGATTCATAAAGAAGTCTTTATAATCATAATACAAACGATCTAACGCCATGCGTGCATAGCTGTCTTTCTTATAACGATGACTCACAATGTACCAGCTACGACGAACGTTCATATAATACAATGCATTATTGCGGTACCGTTCTTGGCCCTTCATAATACGAGAGTCGTCCATGATATATCTATCTTTTTGATCCAATTGGAATTGTGTGAAAGCATTCACTACTTCACGAACTTCTTCGCTAGGTACAGGAATAGCCACTTCTGCTTCAATCACGTTTAATGGTTCAGCTGGTTGTTCTGGCATCATCAAAGTATCCCGAGCCGCATCCGCCTGACCAACTGCACATACACAAGCAAGCGCCAATACAGGCATAATTTTTTTGAATTTCATACATCCTCCTTATGATGAGCCGCCCCCCGAAGGGCGGCTTTCACAATCCTTACATGAGCCATGAAGAACTCGAATATTCAGATTCGATTATTTTGTAAGACCTGCTTGTTGCATCAACAATGCAATTTGAGCCTTCATTTGTTCATTATCTTCCTTCACAGAGGATAATTCATCAATACGTTTTTGCATACGTGCATTATCATCCTTAACAGAAGACAACTCATGGAGGCTTTCTTGCATGCGTGCATTTTCAGCTTTCAACGCTGTTACTTCATCTTGCAACACATAAATAGAGCTGATAGGACCGCCCTTATAACGTTCAGGAACAGCTTTCTTCGCATCGGAAGTGCCGAATTTACGAGTTACACCAGCATTCACCATGTTATGGTGGCTACCTACGGACATCCCTACATGGAACATTGTATCTTCCGCCGTGTAATGTGCAATGCCTAGAGCCGCCGCCGTTTCACCGCGATAGTTGCCGATGCCGGCCATCACCTGAGTCGGTTCCAACGGATCATACTGAATAGGTTTCAACGCTGAAATTGCCGCCGCATGAGCGCCCACACGTTGCGTTTCGCCCGCTACCGCATTAATGGCATTTGACAAGCCGCCAGTAGCATCTTTCAATTGATTTACGTTAACCGCATCGGTACCATTTACGCCAGGGCCGACATTGGTAATTGTATTACCGCCGTTATCCAAACCGTTTTTAGTAAGGCTTACAGTATTTCCGTTAGCAGGTGTAATCGTTACACCGCCACCGTTCATAACTATAGTATTACCTGCAGCATCTTTAGTTGTGACTGTTTCAAGACCTTTCAAATCTTTCGCCATACGAACCTTAAGGTTGCCAGCACCATCAGATACGACACCTAAATTATCTTCTGTAGTCAACTTGCTAGCATCAGTGATACCGCCGATTACATTTACTTGTTCGTTAAGCTTTTTCTTGATAACATCACCGGAGTCACCACCGTATTTCATACCGTCGTCTTTAGTCGCCACTTGATGTGTCTTACCGTTTTCGTCTTGGTATTTAATGCGAGTGATTTCTTTACCTTCGAGATCAGGATCTCCTTTTTCAACAGTGATATCTGCGCTGCGACCATCTTTGCCGTTTAAGCCAATGTGACCAATGCCGTCTTTACCGGACATGGATACAGCATCTTTACCGTCTTTGCCTGTGATACCTACTTTGCCGTCTGTACCGTCAGCACCATTAGGACCAGTAATAGATACGCCATCTTGACTGTTTTTACCAACTTTTACCTTATCAGTAGTTAAGCTGTCAGTCTTAAGGTTTTTCGCCATCTTGATATTAACATTACCATCTTGGTCGGCTACTGTTTTAATATTTTCGCCGGAGTATTTATCGTCAGACTCTGTACCTTCACCTTTGATAGTAACCTTTTGGCCTAGATTACGGTGGAATTCACCTGTATTACCAGCAAAATCCATACCTTTTTTCGTGATTTCATCACCTATGTTATTAATCTTATTATCTAAGGATTTGTGAGATTTTTGCAATTGATCTTCTGTAGCCGCACGACCGCTTGTGATGTTGTCAGGATCCCAATCTTTGTTTTCTAGGCCTGTCACATAGCCGTCTTTACCATCAACAGAGACTTTACCTGCTGCAATCTTACCATCTTTACCATCGATAGTCACCTTATCACCAGCTTTAATTGTACCGTTTTCACCGTCAATTGTTACGTTGCCAGCTTTAATAGTACCTTTGTTGCCGTCGATTGTAACTTTATCACCAGCTTTGATAGTACCTGTAGTACCATCCATTGCGATTTGTTTCGTAGCATCAGAGCCCAATGTCACTTGATCTTTAAGACTTACTTCATAGTTCTTGGAACCATTCGCATTGGTGCTAGGTGTCACAGTAATATTATTACCTGCAGATACCGTTGTGGATGCAGCTGCTGTAGCTTTATCCAATTGAGATTTATTAACCGCATCTTTAGGATCCGTACCGTCGGCTACATTCGTAATCTTATTACCGCCGTTATTGAGGCCGTCCTTTGTGAGGCTCACCTTATTACCGCTGGCAGGATTGATTGTCATACCGTCACCGTTGATAACAGTGTTATTACCCCCGTTTGTGAAAGTTGTAGACGTTAAACCCTGTAATTCTTTCGCCAATTTTACATTCAATGTACCGTTACCGTCGGATACAACACCGATATTATTGTCGGATAATTTAGCTACATCAGCACCGCCTTTGATAGTTACGGTATCACCTAATTTTCTGTTGCTTACGGCACCGGTATCACCGGCAAAGTTCAAGCCTTTTTCAATAGTTTTATTGATATCGGAGATATCCTGTTTATTCTTATTGATGTTCTGCGTATTGTTGGCGATATCTCCGGCATTTTTAGTGATGTTCTGTTTGTTACCCGCAATATCCTGTTTATTTTTGTCGATGTCGGATCTATTCGTATTAACTTTGTCGTTAACCTTCTTCAACTGATCTTCCGTAGCACCACGACCGGATACAGCCACTGGATTATCCACATTCCAATCCGTATTCGTAAGACCTGTTACATGACCTGTATCACCATCTACAGTTACAGGGTGGGCAGCACCGACATTGATTTTATTGCCTAAACCGACAGTAAATTCCTTACCGCCATTCGCATTCGTACCTTCCGTTACGGTTACATTCGCATCCTTTGCTTTCACAGTGGATGCCTTCGCAGTACCGTTGATAGCTTTTTGTAACTGACCGTAGTTAACTGCATCATTAGGATTACTACCATCCGCCAAGTTGGTAATCTTCTGATTGTTCGCATCAATACCATTCGGCGTTACATAAGTCTTACCGTCTACAGTCAAGCCGTCATTGTTGATAGTCGTACTGCCGGCAGTAACGCTTTCTAGACCGGTTAACGTTTTCGCCAATTTTACATTTAATGTATCCGTTCCGTTGGATACAACGCCGATATTATTATCGGATAGTTTTGTCGGATCGGTCACACCACCGACAATATTCGTCTGTTCACCAAATTTACGAGTAAATTTATTAGCTGTAGCCGATGCAGCTTTCACATCACCAGCATATGCCACGCCCTTATCCATCTCCGAAGTAACTGCATGCAATTGACTGCCGTTGATAGCATCCGTAGAAGTATCGGAAATACGACCTGCCGCTACATTAGTAATTGTCCGTTCCATGCCTGCCTTGCCGACACTTACGGTGGATGCCGGATTAATACCTGCAAAGTTATGTACAGCCCCGTTAATGGTTGCGGAAGGTGTCGCTACAGCTGCTGCCGTTTCAGAACCGGTCCCCAGAGCTACAGCGCTTTCATTATCTACCTTTGTATTATTACCGAGAGCCACAGCATTTTTCGCCGTCACGGAAGCATTGTTCCCGAGAACCATAGCCCCATCAGCGGAAACATTGGAGTTACTGCCCACTACATAAGAATTATCGGCCGTAATACTGTTCTTATAGCCGAATGCACCAGACATATTACCTTTAACAGTACCGTCTGTAACAGTTGTAATTTTATCCTGATCGGCACCTGCACCACTACCATTTGCTTCCGTCGTGGTCATAACAGTAGCGGAACCGATGGTATTTCCTGCACCGATAGCATACGCCTGATTACCGTAAATCGTATTCTTGGAACCAACAGCAGCAGACTCTTTCCCGGATTTAGAACCGTCTTTCATATCTAAACCGACCTGGTTCGTATCACCGATAGAGGATGAACGATCACCGTAAGCACCAACCTGCGTACCAAGAGCAAGAGAATTTGTTCCCCAACTACGTGTCATGATACCGATGCCGGTGCTGGCTACACCTTTAGTCAAAGAGTTGATACCGATTGCTGTAGAGCCTGTACCATAGGCTTCGCTCAATGTACCGATAGCCGTAGTTGCATCACCGATAGCCGCCGTATTTGCATATTTACCTTTTACATTAATAGATGCCGAACCAAGAGTGCCGGCGAATTTATCTTCAATTTCCTTGTTAAAGCTCTTTTTAATACCGTTTCCAGCAGCCAATTGAGGCACAGTTGTTTCCAATTCAGTACGAGCCATATCGATATCATCACCGCCGATGGCAACGGATGAATTACCGATAGCTCTTGTATCTGCACCGAGAGCAAGAGACTGTGTACCATAAGTTTTCGCAGTGCTGCCGATAGCTACACCTTGCGCATATTTAGGGTTAACAGTACCGCCATCATTCTTAATTTTTACATTTGTTTCCGCAGATGCACCGATAGCCACATCACCACGAGCACCGTAGGAAGCAGCATCCGCCCCCATAACAACAGCGCCGGATCCAGGATTACCATGATGCGTAGAAACAATACTCTTTGCGGAACGACCGATAACGATATCTCCGTTTTCCAAAGCTTGTGCCCCTTGACCTATAGCTACTGTACTTGTCGGGATATTCGTGCCTACAGTACTTTCACCGGCTGCTTTTGCACCTGTACCGATAGCAATAGAATTAGTACCCCGAGCATTTGTGCTATCACCAATTGCGATACCACCGTCATTTTCAGCTTGTGCGTTGATACCATTTTTAATCGGTGCCCCCAAAGCATCCGTAGGCATCATAACGCCCGTCAACATAACGGCAAGCGCAGTAGCACCTACCATTTTAGAAAATACAACCGACAAAGAAGAACGTTTCGTCATGTTCTTTGCTGTTTCCGCTACGACTACGTAACACCCCTTTGTACGATTCCAAATTACTTTAAAAACTCGATTCATCAATCTTACCCCTTTAAATTAAACTAACTATATCCACTTACATAAAAATTACAGTAACCAATCGATAATCACTGAGACTATATCGATTTTCTCAAAATCATATAACTAAAATACCACATTTTACTGTATAAGTAAATTTTTTTTCATTTTATTTTCACATAATTATGCGTTCAAACTATCAATTTTTCGATATACAAAAATATCGAGGCACCGTCACTCGAACAGCCCTCGATATTCTTATATATACTATTAAATTATTCTATTGAAAAGAATATTCATCATTTAATACTTTTGTAGTAGCGATAGAAGAATATATTAACTATTACAACAACAAAAGGATCAAAAAAACAAAATGGATGCCCCCTGTAAAATACAGGGAAGCATCCATGTGTTTAGATTACTATTTATCACTCTTTAGTTTTGACTGAATAATCTGCTCTACCATAAGCGCTGTACCCATAGTTAACGCTATAGGGAACAACATTTCTACAGAAAATCTTGAAAGCTCAAGCATAAATACACATGAGGTCATAGGCATCTTTTGAGCAAGGCCTAAAAATGCTACGGCACCGATAAAGGCAGCCATCCCCAATGATATAGGAGCCACGGCAATAGACCAAAAAGTACCAAATACTATGGCTAACGTACTTCCCAACATCATAGATGGAGTAATACGCCCACCATAAGCTCCAGCTGCTAATGCGAGTAATACTGCTACCCACTTAGAACCAAATAATCCTAATGCATAAGTCCATGTAATATCATTGGTAAAGGTTAATTCGTTCCCGGCCTTACCATTCCCAAGTATTTCAGGAAAATACATAGCTAACGCACCAATAAGTGTAAAGGCTACGATAGAAATGGGAATCATAACAGGACTGCTGCGATGAATAGATGGTAGCTTACCTTGAGTAATATTAAATAGAACCACACCTAAAGCAACAATAGCGCCTAAGGCAATAGAGAATTCTACATAGTGACTGCCCAAGCTAGGTTGAGCCATTGTATATTGAATGACATCCCCTACACCAGCTTGTCGAGTTACAAAAGTTGCTAATCCACAGCATATAAGTGCAGCACTCATGGCGCGTATATTCCAAGTAAGGAGCAAGGTTTCTAACGTAAATATTGCCGCCGATAATGGTGAATTATAAACTGCTGCTAAGCCCGCGCCTGCAGCACAAGCAATCAATAATTGGCGATCTTCTTGTTTTATGTCAAAGTGCTTAACTAAAAAAGTTGTAATCCCCGCACTTGCTTCACGAGGGGCCACTTCTCGCCCTAAAGGTGAACCTATAGCTACCGTAATAATTTGTAAGGTTGCATGTAAAACAGTAGTGATGGGATTCATGTCCATCTTACCGGAAACCGCAGTTTTAATATCTACAACACCTTTACCATATCGGTGAATAAGAAACCAGCCCACACCACCTATGAGACCACAAATAATAAGTGGTATCAATCGTTCTACTGGAGATACTCGTGCTACAGCAGCACCAAAGCTCATATGATCTGCAGAAGAATAATTATATACAAAATGCTGAATACTATGCATTAAATGTGTATAAGAAGCCCCTACTAATCCCGCTATAAATCCAACAACAATTATGAGACCTATTAAACGTTTATCAAATGCCATACTTACTCCATTGCTAACACAACTTCATCAGTTTCTAATGTTTTCTTAACATCTATAATACGTTGATTAGATGAACCTCTAAATCGTAATGCTGGATCTTTAAGTTCATCTACAAATCGTCCATCTACGAGGATATCAATTTCGTGTAATAAAGCACTTCTCAACTCATCTTTTAAGATATCATCTATTTCATACCCTGAATAGGCCCAAATTTTCTTTTCCGGTGCAGCCCCTCGTACAGCTCTTACTACAGGTAATAAACCTTGTACATTTTGGAAAGGCTCTCCACCCAATAAAGTTAAACCTGAGCAGTTAGGATTCTTAACATAAGAGACAACTAGATCTGTTTCAGCTTGTGTCCATACTTTACCGGCATTAAAATCTTGGTATTCTTCGTTAAAGCAGTTATAACAACAATGCGTACATCCAGTCACAAAGATAGATGTACGAATTCCTTCTCCATTGGCAATATCATATTGTCTTATTTGCCCATATCTCATAATTACCTCCATAGTAGTGCATATCAACTTTGATCAACACTATATAGATATATTTCAATTTTTCACATGTATAGTAAAAGCTGTGCCCTAGGCACAGCTTTTACCATGTATAGAATTATAATAATAACCAATGATGCTATCTATTATTAGATATGCATTACACGATCTTTGATTTCTTTCGTACGGCCTTCATTCCAGAAGTTCTCACCCAAATAACCACAAGTACGACGAATAACAGTTAATTTATCACGGTTTGTGTTATGGCAACGAGGACATTCCCACTCATTATTTTCATTGACCTTAATTTCACCATCAAAACCACATTCGTGACAGTAGTCAGACTTGGTATTAAATTCAGCATAAGAAATATGGTCATAAATATATTGAATCATAGTCAAAACAGCTGGGATATTGTTAGTCATATTCGGAATTTCCGCATAGGAAATACAACCACCGGTCGATTTCTTTTGGAATTCAGATTCAAAATTAAACTTATCAAATACATTGATTTCTTCACGAACATTAACGTGATAACTATTAGTGTAATACCCTTTATCTGTAATATCTTCAATTACACCAAAGCGAGCACGATCTAGAGAAGAGAATCGATTTGTTAAGCTTTCAGCAGGTGTACCATATAAACCAAAGCCAAGATTATGTTTATCATGCCATAGATTGATGGCATCATTTAAACGATCCATAATTTTCATGGCAAATACACGACCTTTTTCACCTGTGTTAGACTCACCGGTAATCAATCGAGTTGCTTCATAAATACCGATGTAGCCAAGAGAAATTGTTGCATAACCACCAGTAAGGAAGCGAGCGATTTTCTCTCCTTTTTTTAGGCGCGCAATAGCACCATGTTGCCAATGAATTGGCGATACATCACTCACTACATCCTTTAATAAGTTGTAACGTAATAGTAATGCTTTTTCCGCTAATTCAAGACGTTTATCTAAAATTTCAAAGAATCTTTCTTCACTACCGCGAGCTAAGATACCAATTTGAGGTAAGTTCAAACTTACAACGCCCATATTAAAGCGACCATCAAACTTATAGTTCCCCTTTTCATCCTTCCAAGGAGATAAGAAAGAACGACATCCCATTGGGCTAAATACATTACCTTCATAGTTTTCCTTCATCTTCTTAGCGGAGATGTAATCTGGGTACATGCGTTTAGCAGTGCATTGTGCAGCGAGCTCAGTCAAGTAATAATATGGACTATCAGGCGTTACATTATGTTCATCAAGAACATAAATCAATTTAGGGAATGCCGGTGTAATATATACATCAGCTTCATTTTTTACACCTTTAATTCGTTGACGCAAAATCTCTTCTGTAATAAGAGCAGCTTCCTTAGCATATTCATAATCAGGTTTAAAATACATGAACAACGTAACAAATGGAGACTGACCATTTGTGGTCATCAATGTATTGATTTGATACTGGATAGTTTGAATACCATCCTTAACCTCTTTACGCGTACGTTTCCATGCGATTTCACGAGCCTTTTCCATATTTGGCTCCATACCGTAAATCTCAACTTGTTCTTCAATAACATTGTTAAGAATCTTTTCGTAAGACTTACGTACAAATGGTGCCAAAATGCGATCAATGCCATTAATACTTTGACCGCCATATTGACCAGATGCAACTTGAGCAATAATTTGTGTTGTCACTGTACATGCAACCTGGAATGACTTAGGTGTATCAATCTTCTTACCATTGATAACTGTACCATTTGTAAGCATATCTTCCAAATTGATTAAGCAACAGTTAAACATAGGCTGGATAATGTAATCCATATCATGGAAGTGAATGGCACCACTATCATGGGCCTCTAAAATATCTGTAGGAATTAATTTACGACGCGCGATATCCTTAGATACTTCACCGGCAATTAAATCACGTTGTGTAGATACAATAGCAGCATCCTTATTAGAGTTTTCATCGAGAACGCTGACATTACTGCGATCTAATAAACCGATTACATCATCATCAGTAGTATTTTGACGACGTTTAAAAGCTTGAACAGCTTTGTAACCTTCATAGGCACGTGCCGTTGCAGGATTATGATACTCAATCAACTTATAATACACTTGATCTTCAATAGCATAAATTGTCATGTCCTTTTGGAGCTTTGTAGCATATTCTTCAATTTCATCAGCAATACGCTGTGCCAACCCCTCTTCGTACAACCCTGTACTACTATGCTCGGCTTTTTCTATAGCCAAAGCAATTTTGTTTTTGTCGAAAGGTACCTTTGTACCATCCCGTTTAATGACCTGCAACATATTGGCAACCTCCCCATTTTGTTACCGCTGAAATATATGTTAAGACATAGAAAAAAGTATGGAAAACCATACTTTTTATAAATTTATATGTAAAAATGTAAAGAATTATTAGTAAACTCTCTATTTTTACCGCTAACTCAGTATACTATATATGGTGGTTGTTTTCAAGAACAAATACTATATAAAGTAAAAATAGGTTCTTTCAGCCATGCTAATATAGCATGAATAAAAGAACCTATTTAAATTATAATGTAAACCCAAATAGACGAGTCAAGAAGTTAGATTTTTGACCTACCCAACTAGAAGGAACAGTAGGATAGAATGTGCGATCAGCTAAAAGATCGCGCTCATTGAGATGAATATTTGGCAACAAATCTTTTTTGTATGTACTGTCTAGTTTAGAAATAGCTTCTACATACCCTTGATGCGCTTGTACATCACTTTCACTACAATAACCAGTGCCAAAGAAGTGAATTAATCCATTACGATATAGTTCGATTGCTCTATGATAATTAGCATTACTATGATTAAAGGATGCCATGTTACATTGAATTAAAATCCCTTTATCTACCCATTCCAATAACTGTTCTGGTTTTGTAAATAATTGGCGATGCGTTTCTACTTCACTAATGATAGGAACAATGCCCATATCTAGTAAGCTTAGCAACCATGCATTAATATGGTGAACCTTACTATTTTCAGGTAATGCTACTAACATAAAATGGCTATTACCCAACAAATACTGATTGCGATGAGCAACGATATATTCAACCATTTCATCACAAAGTAAAACGCGAGCACCACTGTGAATAGTAACATCTACTTGTTGCTCACCTACTGCAAGTTTTACATCATTCAATGTTGTTTCCATTTCATCCCAAGTATTCATATCCATAGATACTATTACATCAGGTGTACTGAAAATATCTGTAATTCCTTGTTCAGCCAAGGATTTTATCATTTTTACTGATTCTGCCATTGTTTGTGGCCCTTGAGGCCCTAACACAGCTGGCAAAATGCAACCATGTAAGTCAACCACGCGATTCATATTCTTTCCCTTCTACTTACGATAATCCCTTACAGAAATCGTTCCCTTTATAAAGTTCATGTTTATCTCATTTATTTTTCATTTTCTATTCATGATTATATCAAGGGGAAAGTCGCTTGTACAGTGGTTTTTATATAAAAATAGATAAATTATAATATGTTCATTTAATTTATTTTTTAAATTTTCATTTTATCTTCATTAAAAATACCTCATAATCGCTAAGATTATGAGGTATTTTTCACTCATCTGTATATTATTAACAATTTAATTTTTAAATGTCCTTCTCTTATACCTGATATAATAGACTAATTTTACCACTAGAATACCAATAACAACACCTACTGTGTCTATCAAAATATCAGAGAACTGAGAGCTACGACCTGGTGAGAATAATTGTATAAATTCATCAAGACAAGCTATCAACATTCCTAAACCTATCGTTTTTATTACTGTACCATATGTAATATATCGACGTAGAATTGCATATAAAACACTACCAAGAATTATAAACTCTGTGAGATGTGCTAATTTTCGAACAATCCTATTCAAGATCCATATATTTCCATGAAAGCCTAATTCATTTGCTATAGGAACAAAAGTCTCTGCAAAAAGCAAACTAAATCCATCTGATGATCCACCATTCTGCATCGAATTATCCCATATAAAAAATACTATTAGCCCTAACAGGATATATAGTATCCAACGTTTCATAGTACTCTCCTAAACGCCACAATACATATACTCATATTAATCGCGGTCAAAAATGTCTCTTGTGTAAACTTTATCCTTCACATCTTCTAAACTCTTATCCCAACGGTTAGCTACTATGACATCACTAACACGTTTAAAGTCTTCAAAGTTACGAATCACAGGGGAATTAAAGAAGTCTTCTGCATCAAGAGTCGGTTCATAAACAACTACTGCAATCCCCTTAGCTTTAATTCGTTTCATTACACCTTGAATTGCAGATGCTCTAAAGTTATCAGAGTTCATTTTCATAGTCAAGCGATAGATGCCAACAATTTTTGGGTTCTTTCCTATAATAACATCTGCTATGTGATCCTTGCGAGTTCTATTAGCATCAACAATAGCAGAAATCAAATTTTGTGGAACATCATTATAGTTAGCTAATAATTGCTTAGTATCTTTTGGTAAGCAATAACCACCATAACCAAAGGAAGGATTATTATAAAAATCTCCAATACGAGGATCTAAACAAACCCCTTTGATGATTTGACTTGTGCTAAGGCCACGTACTTCAGCATAGGAGTCTAACTCATTGAAATACGCTACACGTAATGCTAAATACGTATTAGCAAACAATTTAATTGCTTCCGCTTCCGTAGAATCAGTATATAATTGTGGAATATTTTCTTTAATAGCACCTTCCGCTAATAATTGTCCAAAACGACGTGCTCTGTCAGAATCCTCGCCCACAACAATACGGGATGGATATAAATTATCGTATAAGGCTTTACCTTCCCGCAAGAATTCTGGCGAAAAAATTAAATTCTCCGTATTAAATTCTTTACGCATTTGTACCGTATAGCCTACCGGTACAGTTGATTTAATAATCATTACTGCATCAGGATTAATCTCTAGCACAGTTTTAATAACTTGTTCAACAGAAGATGTATCGAAAAAGTTTTTTTGAGGATCATAATTTGTAGGTGTCGAAATGATAACATAATCTGCACTGTTAAAAGCTTCTACTGGGTCAAGTGTAGCTTTGAAGTTTAACTCCTTAGTAGCTAAATACTCTTGCAATTCAGCATCTACAATAGGCGTCTCTTTGCGATTTAACATATCTACTTTTTCTGGG
>OIWS01002948.1_pt1 | contig 12977 bp, 8 predicted proteins | sample 1587611 | NCBI WGS metagenome assembly OIWS01 (sample SAMEA3888919, study PRJEB22519) | human gut metagenome | biome: human gut; feature: human-associated habitat; material: faeces | place: Denmark | collected 2010 | reverse complement strand
CCGCTTTCGCTGCGGCATCTTCCCGACTTTATTTTAAAACATCAAATTCAGGACACTTTGTGTTTCGTGCTTTACTTTTTATCAATCTGTGTATATAATATCACATCAACAACTTTGTTACAACGGGAAAAACAGAGAAAAAAGATGGACTTTCAAGACAACAAGGCCAGAACGATCATCGACCCTGTCCATTATTTCAATCCGGAAAAGCAGGAGAATTTCAAAATTCGTACCATTCTGAATAAGATCCCCTGCCAGATAAACTGCGACATTGTCGAATCCGGAACAACAATCGGCAGAAAAGGAGCATTCCATCATCCCTACCCCTTTTTCACCCGGGTTTTCGTCATCGAGGAAGGCTTTGCAAAGTTCCGTTCCGCGGGGGAATCCTGCACCTTGAAGGCCGGCGGCATTTATCTGCTTCCCGCCGGAAAGCCCTTCCTCATTTCGTATTCGGAACGAAAGCTGTACTACTTTCACCTGAATCTCTGCGACAAGGGCGGGCGGAGTCTGTTCTCCCGAAACGATCCTGTCTACAGCATGACAGCACCGGGTCTGTTCGAACTCTTCCGGCAGGGCTTCGCGGCAGACAACGGCCTGGCCAAACAGGCGGGACTCATATGCGTGCTGAATCAGATCATGCCCGAAAAATCACAGACGTTTCAGCAACAGGCGGAGCTCTCCATGGAATTTTCCCTGTTGTTCCAATATCTGGACTCTCACCCGCTGGCGCAGGTCACCATTGAAAAACTGGCAGAACTCTATGGCATCGGGACTTCGGCTCTCTCAAAACGCTTCAGCCGGAAAATGAAAATTCCGTTAAAGCGTTTCCTCACGGAAAAACAGATGTCGCAGGCCTGTGAAATGCTGCTTTACAGCCCGTTGAAAATTAATGAAATTGCCGATAAACTGGGCTATCAGGATCTTCAATATTTCTATCGATTCTTCAAAAAAAATGCAGGGCAGACGCCGGGCGCGTTCCGAAAGAATGCCCTGGCGCAAACCTCGCCATCCCCTGCCCCGCACTCTTCCTGAGCCCCCGGGAAGCATTTTGAGGCAACGTACCATCGGAATGTGTCCGAGGCGGGCGGAATGTGAAATCTCCAGACCGGACAGGGCGCAGGGAGACGACCACGCTTCGCCCGATTCAAGCCCGCCTAGAACCGCCGCTCAGCTGCGCCAGATTGCGTCCGAAGCGTCGGAGGGCATCCGCCAGTCGCCGCGCGGCGAAAGCGCAATTGTCCCCACCTTCGGCCCGTCCGGAATGCAGCTGCGTTTGAACTGCTGCTGGAAAAAGCGCCGCAGGAAAATCTTCAACGTCCGCTCGATCGTCTCCTCATCGTACACCCCGGCGAACGCCGCCCCGGCCAGCGCCCGGATCTTCTCCGGCTCCGCACCGTACTTGATGAAGTGATAGAGGAAGAAGTCGTGCAGTTCATACGGCCCGATCAGCTCCTCGGTCTTCTGATTGATCGAACCATCCGCCGAAGCGGGCAGCAGTTCCGGACTCACCGGCGTATCGATCACATCGCGCAGCACCGCCGCCAGTTCCGGCGCCGAACGCTCCGCCGTCGTCTCGATCAGAAAACGGATCAGCGTCTTCGGAATCGAACAGTTCACCGCGTACATCGACATGTGATCCCCGTTGTAGGTGCTCCACCCCAGCGCAATCTCCGAGAGGTCGCCGGTTCCGACCACCATTCCGCCGGCCTCGTTGGCGATGTCCATCAGGATCTGGGTCCGTTCCCGCGCCTGCACGTTCTCGTAAGCGGTATCCAGTTTGGCCGGATCGTGCCCGATGTCCTCGAAGTGGCGGAGGCACGCCGGGCGGATATCCACCTCGCGCAACGTCACTCCGAGCAGTTCGCAGAGCTTCACCGCGTTGCCGCGGGTCCGGCCGGTGGTGCCGAAGCCGGGCATGGTCAGCGCGACGATGTCCGACGCCGGCCGCCCGATCAGGCGACAGCACTCCGACGCCACCAGCAATGCCAGCGTCGAATCCAGTCCGCCCGAAATGCCGATCACCAGCTTTTTCGCCCCGGTATGTTCCACCCGCTTCGCCAGACCGGCGCACTGGATGTCGAAAATCTCCGTACAGCGCTCGCGCCGGTGCTCCACATCCCCCGGCACAAACGGGCGCGGTGGATTGTACGCAAATGCGAAATCCGGCGAACCTTCCACCCGGTCGAGCGGAATCGTGCGGAACCTCTTCCCTTCCGGCAGCGGATTGTCATGAAAACTGCTCTCGCTCAGCCGCGCCGCTCCGAGCCGGTCGAAGTCCACATCCGCCAGCAGCAGCGACCCTTTCCGCGCGAAACGGCGATTCTCAGCGGCGAGCCGCCCGTTGTCGGCGATGAGTGCATGGCCGCCGAACACCACATCGGTAGTCGATTCATGCACCCCCGCCGAAGCGAGCACGTAGGCCGCCAGACAGCGGGCGCTCTGCTGACGCACCAGTTCCCGCCGATACTCCGCCTTCGCGGCAAGTTCGGTTCCGGCCGAAGGGTTGAAGATCGCCCGCGCCCCGCCGAGCGCCAGCAGCGAACTCGGCGGCAACACGCCCCAGAGATCCTCGCAGATCTCCACCGCGAACTGGAATCCCCCGCCGCAGTCGAAGAGCAAATCCGTGCCGAACGGCAGGCTCCGCGCACCGAACGCCACGCTCTCTCCGACGATTCCCCGCCCGGAGCGGAAGTGGCGCTTCTCATAGAACTCCCGGTAATTGGGCAGCAGCGTCTTGGGGACCAGTCCGCGCAGCTCCCCTCCCTGCGCCACCGCGGCGACGTTGTAGAGGGCGTCTCCGCGGAGCAGCGGCAGTCCGAAAACCGCCACCGTCCCCTTCCCCGCGGTCAGCGCGGCGAATTCGACGGCCGCCTCCGCCGCCCGTTCCAGCAGACGGCGCTGGAAAAAGAGGTCGCCGCAGGAGTAGCCGGTAATGCACAGTTCGGGGAAAACCACCGCCGCGGCTCCCGCTTTCGCCGCCTTTTCATACCCTTCCGCAAGTTTCGAAAGGTTGAAGTCAACATCCGCCACCCGGAGTTCGGGGACCACCGCCGCCAGCCGATAAAATCCAAACATCGTTACACACCGTTATCTCGAACATTTCAAACTGTTTCAACGGCATAATGTACCCGGTCAAACGGCCGGTTGCAAGCAGAAGCGGCGAAAAAATCGTTCAGCCGACCAGGGAACGGAAGTTGCGCACCTTGTGGAACGTGGTCAGATTGTTGTCATGCGCGCTCTTCGCCCGCCGGTCCCCGGAACGGCTGAGAACCACCAGATCCTCCCCGAAGAACGCCAGCGTCGCGTAGTGGCGCGAACCGTTCTCCGACGGGCCGACCGCCACCATGCCCGCCTCGGTCCAGTTGAGGCAGTCCGGCGAATAGAGCAGCCGGAGGCGGCGACGGTTCGAATGGATTCCATCCGCCTGTGACGCGACCATCCAGTAGAGGCGCGACACCGGGTCGTAGTCGAGGTGAAACTTCATGTTGCCTCCCGGGAACGGGATCAGAAACGGCACCCGTCCATCCGGCAGAAGATAGCGTTCGATCTTCAGCGAGCCATCTTCCAGCTCCACGCCCCGGAGTGCGGCGGCGAGATTCTCATATCCGGTGTAGGCGCGCATCAGCAATAGAACCGAGCGGCCGGAGGGGTCGTAGAAACAGCTCGCCGGATTGTGCATGCGCACCACGTTGGTTTCCAGAATTCCCGGCGTTTCGTACGCGGCGGGGAACCGTGTCGCGCACAGCCCGACCCCCGCCGCCATCGCCAGCGCCGGCCGGGGATCGAACCGTTTTGAAAAGGTCCAGTTCGCCGGGTCGGCCAGATCGGCGTCTTCCGGAGCCGACATCAGGACCGGAGCGACATCCGGCCAGGAGTGATTTCCAAGTGACTGCTCATAGACCGCGTAAACCCGGCCGTTGTGGATATCCACCCGCCCGCAGCTCTGGTGGTGATGATGTTCGCTCTCCAGCACGGCGGGGGCGCTCCAGCTCTCGCCGTTGTCGGTGCTGCGGCTGATCAGCAGTGCACCGCTGTGGCCGAGCATCCACAGACCGCTCGACGTGCGGAACAGCGTCTCGTGCATCATCGGCAGCCGGGAAGCAGATTCGCGCCAGCTCACCCCGCCGTCGTCAGAGAGAAAAATCCGGATCTGGTTGCCCGCCTGATAATCACCTGTCCGGGAACGCGGACCTTCCAGCGCCGCGGTGCCGGGGCCGCCGAGATCCACGGCGGCGATCAGGCGGCGGTTTTCCCCGACCTGAATCGCCGGCGTATAGCAGTAGATTCCGGCGGGATCGGGGGATTCAAACAGGATCTGTTCATCGGCAATCAGCTTCATTGGTCGAGCCTCATAGTTGCAGGTTGCGGTTTTCCGGTCCGGGAAAGAGTATACTCCCTCCCCCGCGCCTTTGCAACAGGAGCGGGAGATTTTCCCGGAAAAGAGCGTTGAAACATTTCAGAACGTTTCAATTCTCCGCCCCGGCGTCGGCGTCGCGCGAGGCGATGCTCCGCCGGAATTCGGAGGGGGACTGCCCGGAATATTTCCGGAACGCGGTCGAAAAGTAGAAGGCATTCCGGAACCCGAGGAGTTCGGCGATCTCCTTGAAGGAGAGCTGTCCGTCGCGGATCAGCTGGCGCGCGCTCTCCATCCGCTGCCGGATGAGATACTGCTGCGGCGACACGTGCAGCCAGGTGCGGAACAGCCGGTCCACTCCGGCCCGGCTGATCCCCAGTTCCTCCACCAGCCGGGAGACGTTCATCCGGTTGCCCCGGTCGGTTTCGATCAGCGTCACCGCGCGGGTGAGCAGCGGCGGCAGTTCCGAACGTTTCTGGCGGCCGACCTCCTCGGCGAGCGCGGTGAGCAGTTCGAAACCGGCAACCGAATTCGCCGCCGCCGTGCCGGGCCGCTTCTCGCGCAGCAGAGTGCCGATCCGGCGCAGCCGCTCCTCGAATGCGCCCGGCTCCTCCGGACGGATCACGCCGCAGCTGTTCATCCCCAGCGACTCCATCAGCAGCTTGATCGTTCCGCCGGAGATGATGAGCTGCAGCTGGCGGGCGTAGCGGTTTCCCCCGTTGCGGAACCGGAGATCGCTGCCCGGGGTCGTGAGGTAGATCTCGCCGGGCCGGCGGAGATGGTATTTTTTCCCGTTCTGCTCGTAGATCACCTCGCCGTCCAGCAGGAACTCCACCGCGATATAGGCGTAGTTGAGCTTCTTGATCCACCAGGAGCCGTGCCGCACATTTTCGCAGTAGTGATGGGGCCACAGCGTCAGCGAATAGGGATGCACATCGTACCAGCAGGAGAGATCGCGCCGGTTCAGTGTGTCGACATAATTCCGACTGTAGAAGTCGCAGGAATTGTTGGAAATCCGGGTCGCATGCCCCGACTCGGTTTCACTCGAATTCGCCATCTCTGCCGCTCCGTGTTTAAAACAGAATATGTCTGATGCAAAAGTATATGTTTTTTGGAGAAATACAAGTTGTTTTTCAATTTCTTTTGAGGTAAAATATAGATAAAATAAGCTTTCGCGGCCCACAACAAAACAGGAGGCAACCGGAAAATGAGAGGCAAGAATTCATCGCGGAATTTCACCCTTATTGAACTGCTCGTAGTTATTGCGATCATCGCCATTCTGGCGGCGATGCTGCTGCCGGCGCTCAATCAGGCGCGGGAGCGGGCGCGGGCCGCCACCTGTCTCAATCAGCTCAAGCAGACGGGTACCGCACATCTCTTCTACGCCGATACCTACGCCGGGTACTTCATGATGCGCGGACCGAATATGAGCAACACCACGATGCATCCGTGGGCGCAGTTTTTCGCGGGGAACCGGCCCGACCTGATGCCCGCGCTGCTGCCGTCGGAGAAGAGCCCGAATTTCGGCGGGACCACCCTGATCTCCCCCATTCTCTACTGCCCGTCGGCCCCCTACCCGGTCCTCACGGGGGAGGATTACAGCAAGTTCGTCTGGCGTACCTACGGCATGGTCGCGTGGAACTACGAAGGGACCGGCACCCTCGGCGCCTTCTACAAGGTGGTGAAGAACGGCTCGACGGAGGTCGGCCAGTATCTCTACATCACCCGGATGAAATATCCCTCGCGAACGATCTTCCTGTCTGACTCCGGCGACTCCTATGCGGAAAGTCCGACGACCGGAAGGCTGCAAAGTTCATACATGTTCCCCTACAGCGGCACGCAGAAAGCGAGCATGATGCTCCGCCACGGCGGGCGCGCCAACGTACTCTGGGCGGATGGGCACGCCTCCTCGGAGGGCGCGCGCGATCTGGCCGAAAACAAGGGCAAGCAGAACCGCTATGTCGTCGACAACAACGGCGCCTGGGTACCTATTCTGTAATCGTTCTCACCGGTAAAAAAAGATATCATGTCACTTTGGAAAGTGATTCCGGTGCTGTTCTGCACCGGAACAATGCTCCTCTGCGGCGGCGAACTGCCGAAATCGTTCCAATTCAGCAAAAACCGGAACAGCTGGCGCTGGCACGGCGTGAAGTTCGGCCTCGAATCCCGGTTCAGCGGCTGGAAGGAGGGGCGGTTCACCCTCCGCAGCGAAACCGGAACCGCCGACGGCGGGCACCTCTTCCGGTTCGCGGTGGATTATGCGGGCATCTTCGGCGAAGCGCAGGCGGAAATTCTTCCGCAGGGGGAGGACGCGTTCCAGATCAAACTCGCGTGCCCCTTCCCGGCCCAGGTCAAACCGGGGCTGCGCTACCTCTCGGTCGAACTGCCGCTCAATGAGGCGGTCGGGCTCCGGGTCCGGAACGGCGGGAAAACGGAGGAGCTCCGCTTCCCCGCCCGGTTCGGCAAGATGGAACTCGGTCTCTTCACACGGAGCGAAGGCGGTGAAATTCTGCTCACCGACGGGCGCGGCATCGAGTTCTCCGGCAGGGGCGCAGTCTACGCGCAGGACAACCGCAAGTTCAACGTGCAGAGTTTTTCCATCCGCTTCTGGTTCAACAATGACAAACTCGCGCTCACCTTCCGCCGGCACGCACCGGTGCTGACGCCGGTGCCGCTGGAAGGAGCCGCCAATCGCTCGTTCCGCGATGATTACGCCGACGACCGGAAGGGAGGCTGGACCGATCAGGGCTCCTCCAACGACCTGCGGATGCTTCCGCCCGGTCCCCTCAGCGGCGGCGGCATGCGCTTCCGGATCGCCGACGAATCCTCCGGCGCCCCCGGTGCGATCGTGGTCGCTGGGGATAAGCGCGGCTTCGCCCCCGCCGAAGCGGAACTGCTCCTGCCCGCCGGGAACAACGCCCGCTCCGTGCTGCTGCTCCACGCGTCGGCGTGGACGCCGCAGAAGAAGGTGGGCGAACTTGAAGTCACCTATCCGGATACCGCGGTGGAGACCTTCGACATCATTCCGGGCCGCGACGTCGGCAACTGGTGGGGACCGAATGATCTCCCCAACGCCAAAGTGGCGTGGCGTTCGAACAATCCGGAGACGCCGGTGGGGCTCTACGCCTCCGCCTTCGCGCTGGGCGGGAAAAATCCGATCCGGGTGAAGTTCCGGATCGCCTCGCCCGATGCGGCGTGGATGATCGCCGCGGTCACGCTCGCCGACCGCCCGCTGGTGCTGCCGGCCCACACGCCGCACCCCTTCACCACCGCGGCGAACCGCGACTGGATCCAGCTGGACTTCCGCCGCAAAATCACCCCGGCAAGTCCGCTGGACTTCTCCTTTCTGCTGACCCCCTTCGCACCGGCCGGGAAGTTCGGCCGGGCGCTCCCCGCGCCGGACGGTTCGCTCACCTTTGAAAAGGCGCCCGGAAAACGGTTCCGCGCCTACGGGACCAATCTCTGCGACACGATGATCTATCTGGAGAAGGCCGACGCCGACCGGCTCGTCGAATTCCTCGCCGCGCATGGATACAACACCGTGCGGTTCCACCATCACGACAACCGGCTGCGCCATCCCTCCGACCCGGATCCCGCGGTGCTGGACCCGAAGATACTCGACCAGCTCGACTATCTCGCCGCCCGGCTGATCGAACGGGGCATTTACCTCACCTTCGACCTCTACACCAGCCGGAAACTCCGCCCCGGCGAAACGCTGCTGATTCTCAAAAAATATCCGAAGCTCGATCTCAAATCCGCTCTGGAACTCTCGCCGGAGGGGGTGGAGAACTGGAAGTCCTTCGCCCGGGCGTGGATGCTTCACCGCAACCCCTACACCGGACGCACCTGGGCGGAAGAACCGGCGATCCTCTTCGCCAATCTGGTCAATGAGGATACCGCGACCTATTCACTCTTCAGCAATCCCGACACGGTGCGCTGCTACACCGGCCTCTTCGCCGCCTACTGCGACGAAAAGAAGATCGCCGACCGACGCGTCTCCTTCGCCAACAAGGAGTTCACCCGGTTCGTGATCGAACGCCAGCAGCAGGCGACCGGCGAGATGATGCGGTTCCTGCGGCAGGAACTCGGCGTGAAGTTCCTGCTCACCTCCGCCAACTACAACGGCAACGCGCTCACCACGCTGCTGCGCGACACCTATGACGCGGTCGATGACCACGGATACCACAACCATCCGAGCTTTCCGGAGAGACCGTGGTCCCATCCGTACCGCTTCAGCCAGACCTCGACGATTCCGGCCGAAGCGCCGCTGCCGGTCAACCTGGTCCGCGGGCGCATCTGGGGCAAGCCGTTCTTCGTGACCGAATTCAACTTCTGCGCCCCGAACCTCTTCCGTTCGGAAAGCGGTCCTTTAATCGGCGCCTACTCGGCGCTGCAGAACTGCACGGGACTCTACCGCTTCAACTTCTCCGGCAACCGGAGGCGCTTCCTTTCGGACAAGGAGGGTATCATCGTCTTCGAATCGGTCAACGATCCAGTCATGCAGCTGGCGGACCGGATCGCCGGAATCTTCTTCGTGCGCGGCGATGTCTCCTCCGCGAAACAGCGGTACGCCTGGCAGCTTCCCGCCGACTACTGGTCGAAAAACCGCGACAGCGGCTACCCGGATATCCGCCGCCTCGGGCTGATCGCCGGAATCGGCGCCCTCCCCGCCGGGAAATCCCTCCCGGGCGTGGAGCCGTATCAGACGATCCGCGACGCCGGGGTCCGCAAACGGCTCGACATGTGCCGGCAGACCGGAGTCGCCCGCAGCATCACCGACGAAATTGAACTGGACTCCCGAAAAGGCACCTTCCGGGTGATGACGCCCCGCTCGGAATCGGTGACACTGGCGAAGGGAGCACTCAAAGCGGACCGGTTGGCGGTTTCCGGCGCCGACACCTTCCAGACCATCGCGGCGATCGCTCTCGATAATCGCCCGCTCGCGGAGAGCCGCTCGATCCTGATCCTCCAGCTCTCGAACGTCTGTGCCTCCGGAGAGCGCTACACCGACACCGACCGCCGCCAGCAGCAAAACTACGGCCACGCGCCGCTCCTGCTGCGTCGGGCAAAGGCGAAGATTTCGCTCGCGGTTCCCGGCGTCTTTCAAATTGCCGCAATTGACATGCAGGGAGATGTTGCCGGCACGCTGCCGGGCAAACGGCAGAAAGACCGCTTTGAATTCCAGGCGGACAACGGCGCGTTCCCGGGTGGAATTGCCGGGTATCACCTGACCCGATAAAAAAAATCCCGCCCGGATTCACGCCGGGCGGGAGAATCATTGCATGAGGCGCCGTTATTTCTTCTTGAGTTCCGCGGCAATCCGTTTCATCTGCGACGGGATGTCGATCTTCTGCGGGCACTTCTTGAGGCAGACGCCGCAGGAGACGCAGGAGGCCGGGCCGCCCTCGTTCGGCAGAGCGTCGATCGCCTTCTTGAATGCGGCGAAATTTCCGTCGATCTTGTACTGGTTGTACGCGCCAAACACCCGCGGAATCGCCACCTCAACCGGACACGGCACACAGTAGTTGCACGCGGTGCACGGCACCGAATCCACCTTCTGATAGGCGGCCAGCGCCGAAGCGAGCGTCAGCCGTTCCGAATCCGAAAGCGGACGCAGTGGCGAATAGACCCGCAGATTCTCCTTGAGGTGATCCATGCGGTTCATGCCGGAGAGCACGCAGATCACGTTCGGCAGTGAGGCCACATAGCGGAACGCCCAGTCGGCCGGACTCGCATCCGGAGCGGAGGTTTTGAGGATCTTCGTCGCTTCCGGCGTCAAAGTCGCCAATGTACCGCCGCGCAGCGGCTCCATCACGATCACCGGAATTCCGAGCTTCGTCACGATCTCGTACTGCTCGCGCGACCGGTAGTTGTGCCAGTCCAGATAGTTGATCTGAAGCTGGACGAAATCCCACGGATGCGCCTCCGCAATCGTCTTGAGCACATCCGGCGAATCGTGGAAGGAGAAGCCGACGTAGCGGATTTTTCCCTCCTTCTGCATCCGTCTCACGAAATCATACAGTCCGCACCGTTTCACCGTCTCCCAGTTGCCGCGGTTCAGCGCATGCAGAAGATAGAAGTCGAAATAACCGGTCCGGCACTTCCGCAACTGCTCCTGAAAGATGCGCTCCGCATCCTGAAGGCTCTTGATCGAGCGGACCGGCAGCTTGTCGGCGAGCAGATAGGACTCCCGCGGATACCGGCTCAGCGCCTCGCCGACGAAGAGTTCACTCCGTCCGCCGTGGTAAGGCCAGGCGGTGTCGAAGTAGTTGAGTCCAGCCTTCATGGCGTAATCCACCAGCTTCTGCCCGGCCGCGCTGTCGATGGCGCCGTTCTTCTGCGGCAGCCGCATCATGCCGAAGCCGAGCAACGGCAGCGTTAGGTCGGTATCCCGGAAACGGCGCCGGGTCAGTTTGCCACTTTCCGTACCGGCGTCCGCTCCCGCCGCGGCGACACCGGTCTGCGCCGTCAGCCGGGCGAGCGGAGCAAGCGCGGCCAGCGTCAGCGTGCATTTCAAAAAATCGCGTCTATCCATGATTGTCTCCGTCGTTTTCGAAGATTGCTCTTTTCTATAGTATACCCCTTCAATCGGTATGCCGTCAATCCCTTTTTGCGAAAAAAAATCATTTTTTTTCCCATCCGGAGAAGCTGTTTCGGTAAAATCCGCCAGAGGAAAAGCTCACGAGAGCTCTTCCTCCTCGTCCGCCGGCTCCGTACATTCTCCCGGATGAACCCCGATGACGAACTCCCCGCGCCACTCCCGTTTTCCAGCCAGAGCGGCCAGTTCCGCGGCGCTCCCGCGCAGAACCTCCTCATGCAGTTTGGTCGCCTCGCGGATCACCGCGACCTGCGCCTCCGGCCCGACCGCCTCCGCCAGCTCCGGCAGAGTCCGGGCAATCCGGTGTGGAGACTCGAAAAAGAATACCGTCTTCCCCTCCCCGCGGATCGATTCAAAAAACTTCCGGCGCCGCCCCGACTTCACCGGCGGGAACGCCAGAAACGTGAACTTGTCCACCGGCAGCGCCGAAGCCGTCACCGCAAACGTGAGCGCCGAAACCCCCGGAATCACCTCCGGTTCAATTCCGGCCCGCACCGCTTCGCGCATCAGGAAAAATCCGGGGTCCGCCAGCGACGGCGTGCCGGCATCCGACACCGCCGCCACCGAGAGCCCCCCCAGAATCTCCTGGATCAACCCCTCGGCCTTGCGGTGTTCATTGAACGCATGAAAGCTCATCAGCCGGGTGTGTATGTCGAAGTGCGCCAGCAACTGACGGGTATGCCGGGTGTCCTCCGCCGCGATGAGATCGACGCTCCGCAACACCTCCAGCGCCCGCAGAGTGATATCATTCAAATTGCCGATCGGCGTGCCGACCAGATAAAGTTTTCCGCAACAATTTCCGTTTCCCTGCTGGATATCCATTGCAAAAATCCATCCTGTGGTGTAAACTATGCAAACGAAACAGCGAGGCAGCCATCTTGGAAAACGACAACCGCGAACGCCTGGTTAAATTTCTCAGCTCCGCCGGTGCGGCCTCCCGCCGCGCCGCGGGCGAACTGGTCAAGTCCGGCCGGGTCGCCGTCAACGGCCGTACCGTCCTGGAACCGGGCACGCGCGTCGCTCCCGGCGACCAGGTCACGCTGGACGGCGCACCGGTCCGCCCTGCGGAAGTCCGCCTCTACATCATGCTCCACAAACCGCGCGGCTACGTCTGCACCAACCATGACCCGCACGCGAAACAAAAGGCCGTCGATCTCATCCGGACCGATCCGCCGGTGCGGCTCTTCTCCGCCGGGCGGCTCGATAAGGAGAGCGAAGGGCTGATCCTCTTTTCCAACGACGGGGCGTATGTCGAGGAGCTCACCCATCCCCGCCACGAAATTCTCAAACAGTACCTTGTCCGGCTCACCCGTCCGCTCTCCGAAGCGGAACTGGAACGCATCCGCGCCGGAATTTCCGACCAGGGCGATCTGCTCCGGGTCAGAGCCATCGAGCCGCTCGGCGCCGCACGCTACCGGATCACCCTCAATGAAGGGAAAAAACGGGAAATCCGCCGCATCACCGCCGCCGTCGGCGCTCCCACCGTACAGCTCAAACGGGTCCGCATCGGCGATCTCGAACTCGGCTCCCTGCCGCCGGGAGAGTGGCGCATGCTCACGCCGGAAGAGGTCACTCTGTCGCTGAAACGGGGGTGACTGCCTTCGCAGGATCTTCCGGAATTGCGGCCGGTTGAGCCGGAATTGCCTCGCTCTGCACATCGTTCTTCTCTGCCGGCGAAAGCTGCGGAATCGGCTTTTCCACTACAGCCTCTCCGCTGGAGTTTTTCTCCTCCTTCGACGCGGTCTCTTCGGCCGGCTTTTCCTCCGCCGTCGAAGCCGTTCCGGAGACCGGCAGAGCCGGTTCGCCACCCAGTTCTTCGAGCTCCTCCAGCTCCCGGCCGCGCTCCGCGAGAATCCGGGCCAGCTCCTTCCGATTCTTCAAGTAAAGCGCCTTGACCACGATTTCAATCCGGGAACGCTCCTCGCCGCGCACGGAACTTGCCCGGCTTCCGAAGGTGTTGATCTCCCGCATACTTCCATCCGCCGACCGGTTGCCCGGATTGAGCCGCAACGTTCCCGGAGG
>OIWS01002944.1_pt1 | contig 12992 bp, 10 predicted proteins | sample 1587611 | NCBI WGS metagenome assembly OIWS01 (sample SAMEA3888919, study PRJEB22519) | human gut metagenome | biome: human gut; feature: human-associated habitat; material: faeces | place: Denmark | collected 2010 | reverse complement strand
GAAGTTTGCTTTTATCAAGTGCGGTTCGTTTTTTCGGAATTTCGATTTTTTCTTCACCCGATAAGAACTTACCCGTAATCGAATTCGGATTATCCATAATCTCTTTGGCTGTCCCCTGAGCAATCACTTGGCCACCGTGTACACCTGCTCCAGGGCCAATATCAATAATATGATCGGCTTCTCGAATGGCATCTTCATCATGTTCCACCACAATTACGGTGTTGCCCAAATTACGCAGATGAATCAGCGTATTTAACAGACGTTCATTATCACGTTGATGCAAACCAATAGAAGGTTCATCCAACACATACATCACGCCCACTAAGCCAGCACCAATCTGACTCGCAAGACGAATACGTTGCGCTTCACCGCCCGAAAGGGTCTCGGCTGAGCGAGAAAGGGAAAGATAATTTAAGCCTACATTCACTAAGAATTCTAACCGCTCTCTGATCTCTTTCAGGATTTTTTCCGCAATTTGTGCTTTTTGACCGGTTAAAGTAAGCCCTTGGAAAAACTCAAGGCTTTCACCAATGCTTTTCTCTGAAATTTGTGGCAAGTTAATGCTGCCAATATACACGTTACGCGCTTCTGGACGAAGACGCGAGCCGCCACAATCTGCACAAGGTCGGTTACTGATATTTTTCGCCAATTCTTCGCGTACAGACATGGATTCCGTTTCTTTATAACGGCGCGCCATATTATTTAAAATCCCTTCAAAAGGATGTTTACGGATCACCACATCGCCACGGTCGTTCATGTATTGGAATTCAATTTCTTCCTTGCCTGAACCGTGCATCACAATATCTTTAATTTTTTGTGGCAAATCTTCGTATGGCGTTTCAATATCAAATTTATAATGTTTTGCTAGCGAAGTAAGCATTTGATAGTAATAGAAATTACGACGATCCCAACCTTTCACCGCACCGCCTGCGAGGGAAATGCTTTCATTTTGCACCACACGGCTTTCATCGAAGAACTGCTGAACACCTAAGCCATCACAAGTCGGACACGCCCCTGCCGGGTTATTAAATGAGAATAAGCGAGGCTCTAATTCCGGTACAGAATAACCACAATGCGGACAAGCAAAGTTTGCTGAGAAAACCAATTCTTCAGCCTTAGGATTATCCATATCCGCCACAACCGCTGCACCACCAGAAAGCTCCAAAGCCGTTTCAAAGGATTCCGCCAAACGTGTGGCTAAATCTGATCGCACTTTAAAGCGATCCACCACCACTTCAATGGTATGTTTTTTCTGTAAAGCAAGTTCTGGTGGATCAGATAAATCACAAATCTCACCATCAATTCTTGCGCGAATATAACCTTGTGCCGCTAAACTATCTAACAACTTAACATGCTCACCTTTACGGTTTTTCACCACAGGCGCAAGCAACATCATTTTGCTTTCTTCTGGCAGACTTAAAACTTTATCCACCATTTGGCTGATGGTTTGTGCCGTTAATGGCACATCATGATCCGGACAACGTGGCTCCCCGACGCGAGCAAACAGTAAACGCAGATAATCGTAAATTTCGGTGATCGTGCCCACGGTTGAACGCGGGTTATGAGAAGTGGATTTTTGCTCAATAGAAATCGCCGGTGACAAGCCCTCAATCGAATCCACATCCGGTTTTTCCATCAAAGAAAGGAATTGACGCGCATAAGCAGAGAGCGATTCCACATAACGGCGCTGCCCTTCCGCATAAAGCGTATCAAATGCTAAAGAAGATTTGCCCGAACCGGACAAGCCTGTAATCACAATTAATTTATCGCGCGGAATGGTTAAATTGATGTTTTTAAGGTTGTGAGTTCTAGCCCCACGAATGTCGATAGTATCCATAAAAAAAGCGATTGCCTTAAGAAAATAAATTCAAAAATTGCGACCATTATCGCATATTTCAATATCTGTGCAAATATCCAGTTAATTTTTATGGATCTTTTGTTTCATTTAAGGCAAAATAGCCAAAATTTTTCACCTTATTTCTAAAATATAGAGGATTCTATGGCAGGTATTAATAAAGTAATCATCGTGGGTAATTTAGGTAATGATCCTGAAATCCGCACGATGCCAAATGGCGAAGCAGTAGCAAATATTAGCGTGGCAACAAGTGAAAGCTGGACAGATAAAAACACAGGCGAACGCCGTGAAGTGACCGAATGGCACCGTATCGTGTTATATCGTCGTTTAGCGGAAATTGCGGGACAATACTTACGCAAAGGTTCACAAGTTTATGTTGAAGGTCGTTTAAAAACCCGTAAATGGCAAGATAACAATGGTCAAGATCGTTACACCACTGAAATCCAAGGTGATAACTTACAAATGTTAGGTGGTCGTAATCAAGAGATGGGCGGTTATGCACCAGTTCAATCAGCACCACAACCAAGCTATCAATCTCGTCCAGCACAATCTGCGCCAGCGCCACAAGCTGAGCCACCAATGGATGCATTTGATGACAACATTCCATTCTAAATTGTATTGATACAAGATTATCTATACGAAGAGAGGCCTTTCATTGAAAGGTCTCTTTTTATCTCTCATTTTGACATCAATTATTCGTATGCCTTATCTCGATCAAGCACTAAAACGCAATAAATATTCAATTTATTGCACCGCATCCGAATCTAATATATCTTTATTTGAATACTGGAAAATAGTATAGATATCAAGGAGAACATTTCTTAGATGGGCAACATCACTCGAATCAGGAAAAAGAAAACGATGTATCTTTGCTTTATTTCCTTTGAACATCTTTAGGAGTAAGAATATATGGGAAATTTTAAACAAATCCTTTCGAAATTATCTGTTATTTTTTTATTGTTCTATTCGCAAAATATATTTTCCATGACACAAACAGAAATCCAATTGGAAAAAGCTTATTTAGCAGAAATGATTGATATAGCATCTGAAATTATGGAGAAAAAACAATCTATTGATCCTGATTCATTGCAATATAAACGTAGGAATATCAAGGTTCTTACTCATACAAACATGAAAAACGGTTATACAATCTACACTTTGGAAAAATCAAAAGTTCATTTGGTTGTACCTAAAGAGTTAAAACAGAATACAAAACTTAATCTCTATTGGGATGAAAGTGAAGGTTCAATAAATATCCTATTTGACAAAGATGAATTGACAAAATACTTTCATCTGAATCTTAAAAAAAGTGAGGAAAAATCAGAAACACTGAAAATGGCTTTTGATGAGACCACATATTTTTTCACTTCCTATGAATTTTCTATCGATAAATACCCTAACGTTACCGTTGAGTTTCGTCTCTACCATTCACCCGGTACGACATTCAGATTGGACTACCCGACTGAATTTACGCGGATTTTGATTTATAGAAAAATGTAACAAACGATGTTTCCTTATACCGTTTCTAACTTGGACGACATTGTTCCACCACCGACCGCACTTTAGAAGAAAAAAACGCAGTGGTAAGCTTTAAAGCGAAATTAGAGAAATAGATCACTATCACTGAATAAGAATTCAGTAATCACATGATGACTTGCTGGTACACCAAATGTATAATAGATAGAGTTCACTCTAATTATTTTTATAAATATAAAAGGTAAACTATGAAAAAAAATAATCGCATTATTATTTGTAGGCTTATCTTCATTTCTGACTGCGTGTAGCAGTCATTTAGATACGAGTAGCTTGCCGATTGAAGTCTATAATCATACATCCAAAGCTATTAACTTTAATATGACAAATGCTACTGAAAAAGACTGGAAAGGCTGGGAACTAGGCTATGGAGGCGAGCTTAAATCAGTAGCTGCGTTTAGTTCAGATACTGGCGCTGGAGGCTTATGGCGTCTTCCTCGAACTGGGCTGGTATGCTTATCAAATGAAGCTCATCGGCACAGGCAACACCCCGCAGCCGAAACGCTCCGCGTGGGCGGAACTGTTCCGCCTGCTGAAAAACATCCGCCAACACCGCCTGCGTTCCGAACGGGCGTAAAAAGTGCGGTGTTTTGCAATTTTTCGCTTAAATTCCATCGCTTGTAGCTACAAAAGTGCGCTCTATTTTACGAATTTTTCTTTATATTCCCCAACAGTAATCTGCGCCCTTCAAATTCCTTGCCGGCAATTTCCAAAGCGAAGCGTTCTTTGTCGGCGTCGCGTACTTTGTCGTGTACGGCACGTAATTCCTGCACGCTAGCACCCAATGCCTTGACGATTTCATCACCCATTTTCATGGAAGAATAGAAGGTTTCGCGCACTACGAAATCCGCTTCCGCTTTCACTAGGGCCAGCGCATTGCGTCTGTCCCAGGCGCGCACGAACACCTTGGCGTTCGGGTTGATATGATGAATATTTTCCACAATTCTGACCGCACTTTCTCCGTTGTCCACGCATACCGCTACGATGTCGGTGTGTTCCACGCCGCTGGCATGCAGCACGTCGGCGCGGGTGGCTTCGCCGTAATAGACTTTGAAACCGTATTCGCGTGCGACGTTGATGATGTCGGGATCGTTGTCCAGAATGGAAATGGTGGCACCGTAGGCTAGCGGCATTTGGCTGACCACCTGCCCCATGCGCCCGAATCCGATAATCAGCACGTTGCCGTTGAGTTCGCCCGCATGTTCTTCCACATCGTCCACTGCCGCAGCTGCGCGGGGTTCTTTGACACAGCGGTCGAACAGCATAACGCTGAAGGGTGTCGTAATCATGGAGAGCACCACGATTGCCGTCATATTCGCTAGCACTTCCGCATTAATCGCCCGTTGTGCGGCAGCAGAGGCGAGTAATACGAAGGCGAATTCACCGCCCTGCGACATCAGTACGGCGCGGTGTATCGCGGTGTAATGGCTTGCTTTGGCAAAACGCGCCACTCCATAAATGGCAAAGCATTTCAAGATAATCATCAGTACAGTGGCGGAAAGAATTACCTTCCAGTTATTGAGCACCGTTGCCACATCCAGCGACATCCCGACAGCTAAGAAAAACAGCCCGAGCAAAAGGCCTCGGAACGGTTCGATATCCGCTTCAAGCTGATGACGGAAGTCGGATTCCGACAGCAGCACTCCCGCCAGAAACGCCCCCATCGCCATAGACAGACCGCCCAGCTCCATTAAATAAGCCGCACCGAGTACCACCAGCAGCGCGGCGGCAGTCATCACCTCGCGTGCTTTGGATTTTGCCAGAATTTTAAACAGCGGATTGAGCAGCCAAATACCTGTCGCAATCAACGCTGCCAAAGAAAGCGCGGCAACACCGATTTTCTGCCATAGCGGTACGGCATCGGCAACGGCATTGGGATTATCGGGTGCTAGAAATGCTACAATCGCCAGCATGGGCACAATCAGCAAATCTTCAAACAGCAAAATGGAGACAATGCGCTGACCTTGCGGTGTGCTGATTTCATGACGTTCGTCCATAATCTGCATGACCATTGCGGTGGAGGTGAGTGTAAAACCTACCGCCGCAATAAACGACATCACTAAAGAAAAACCGTAAGCTAGCCCGATTAGGGTAAGGAACAGACTGGAAAGCGTCACCTGCAGGGTACCCAAGCCGAAAATCTGATTACGCAATTTCCATAAATGCGACGGCTTCATTTCCAGCCCGATCAAAAACAGAAACATCACCACGCCGAATTCCGCAATATGCAAAATAGCGTGGGAATCGGTAATGAGCTTTAATCCGAAGGGTCCGATAACCAGCCCCGCAGCCAAATAACCCAGAATCGAGCCTAGACCTAAACGTTTAAATAACGGCACGGCAACTACCGCCGCCCCCAATAACACCACCACGTGCAATAAATCGCCGTCAGCCGCTTCTACCGCCATAATTCCTGCCTTTGTTAATTCATAAAAATTTTTCGTATTATAAAGAAAAATCGCCGTAACACAAGGAAGCCGTCATTTGACGGCTTCCTCTAAGAAAAGTGCGGTCGGTTTTTGTTAAATTATTGTACTTTGCCGTCGATTTCGATCGGGGTATATTCCACCGGCAGCCAAGTGTAGCTGCCGTTGCTTTCGGCACGGATGTGTCCGATGCCGGGGAAGGGCATATGTGCGCCAGCTATCTAGATTTTACGTGTGGCGGCATCTTTGAGCGCGTCTTGGCGGCTGGCGCGTGCCTGTTTGGGGTCGCTGTCAAACTCAATGGCGATTTCGGGATCAAGCATTTGCAGTGTGAGGCTGTGTTCGAGTTCGGGATCGGAGAGTCTGTGCCATTGTCCGAGCAGGACGGCTTTGAACATGGACAACAGGGGATAGGCGGGACAGTCGCGGTGGTCTCGGAGATAACGGGTTCTTTGACGGTTCAGGTACTGTTCGATCGGTTGCCAATCAATCACCTGATCCAACTTCAATAGAGGGAAGCGGTTGATGTGTTTGGCAATCACGGCTTGGGCGGTTTGCTGGAAGAAGGTAGTCATAAAAAATCCCCTAAATGTCTTAGTGGGAATTTAGGGGATTTTGGGGGAATTTTGCAAAGGTCTTATGTAAAAACAAATCGATAAGGTCTATAATTGGTGCGCAATCCATCATTTCACGGAGACAAATTATGCACACACAAAATCTTATTATCGGCTTTGGCAAAGCGGGCAAAACGCTGGCGGCGGATTTGGCGAAACACGGGCAACAGGTCGTGCTGGTGGAACAGTCGGCGCAGATGTACGGCGGCACTTGCATCAACATCGGCTGTATTCCCAGCAAAAAACTGATTGTCGAGAGCGAGCAGCGCGGGCATAACGCCGACAAAGCGGCGGTGTTTGCGGCGGCGATGAACGCGAAAAACACCCTGATTCCGAAATTGCGCGCCGCCAATTTCGCCAAACTGGACAATCTGGACGGCGTAACCGTGCTCAACGCGCGCGCCGAGTTTCTCGATGATCGCACGGTCAAACTGACTGACCCAGACGGCGGCGAGCAAACCCTTACCGCCGAACGCATTTTCATCAACACCGGTGCCACCCCGCGCCGCCTGGGCGTAGCGGGCGAAGACAGCCCGCGCGTACTGGACAGCACCGGTGTACTCGCGCTGAACGAACGCCCGCGCCGCCTCGTCATCATCGGCGGCGGCTACATCGGCTTGGAATTTGCCTTTATGTTCCACGCTTTCGGCAGCGAAATCACCATTCTCGATGGCGGCGACCGCTTCCTGCCGCGTGAAGATCGCGACATCGCCGAAGAAATGCTGCGCGTATTAAACAGCAAAGGCATCAAGGTGTTGCAAGGCGTGAAAATTGAAGCGTTCCGCGACAATACGGCGGACACCAGCGTCATCACCTCGCAAGGCGAATTTACCGCCGACGCGGTGCTGGTGGGCGTAGGCCGCGTGCCGAACACGCAAGGATTGGGCTTGGCAAACGCGGGCATCGAAACCGACCCGAGCGGCTTCATCCTCGTTGACGACCATCTGCGCGTGCAAGGCAAAAACCACATCTGGGCGATGGGCGACGTGGCGGGCAGCCCGATGTTCACCTACATCTCGCTCGACGACTATCGCATCGTGCGCGAACAGCTTTTCGGCGACGGCAAACGCAACCGCGCCGACCGCACCCCGTTCCCGACCGCCACCTTTACCGAGCCGCCGCTCGCCCATATCGGCTTAACCGAAACCGCCGCGCAGCAATCGGGGCGCGAGGTGAAAGTGTTGAAACTGAAAGCCGACGCGATTCCGAAAGCCAAAATCCTCAACCAAACCGACGGCCTGCTCAAAGCCGTGGTGGACGCGCACAGCGGCGAAATCCTCGGCGTAACCCTGTTCTGCGCCGAAGCGCACGAAATCATCAACCTGTTTAAAATGGCAATCGATTTCCGCGTCCCTGCCCGCTATGTCAAAAACCAAATCTTCACCCACCCGACCATCGCCGAAGGGCTGAACGATTTGTTCGCGGGCTGCTAAAAAACTGGTTGTAAAACGACCGCACTTGATACGGAAATGCCATCTGAAAGCGATTTCAGAATCGATGCGGGTATGTTGTTTCGTAACCGAGTCTGTATAAACCGTTTTTCTTTGTCCAACGGGCATCTTTGTCTTTACTCGGTGTGGTTTGACCGCTGACTTGTCCTTCGTCATCGACTTCTATGGCCTGACGCTGTTTGCCGCCGGCGGTTTGAATAATGGTGGCGTCAATGACGGCGGCGGATGCTTTCTCTACTTTTAGGTCTTTTTCAGTCAGTTGGCGGTTAATCAGTTGCAGCAATTCGGACAGGGCGTCGTCTTGCGCCGCCAGTTGCGGTAGCGGCATAAGGTGCTGTAATCGGGGATGCTCAGTTCGTCGAAACGGCAAAACAGGTTGAAGTCGATGCGGGTAATGAGGCTGTGTTCGAGTTCGGGATCGGAGAGGCTGTGCCATTGTCCGAGCAGGACGGCTTTGAACATGGACAGCAGGGGATAGGCTGGACGGCCGCGGTGGTCTCTAAGGTAACGGGTTCTTTGACGATTCAGGTACTGTTCGATCGGCTGCCAATCAATCACTTGATCCAACTTCAATAGCGGGAAGCGGTCGATGTGTTTGGCAATCATGGCTTGGACGGTTTGTTGGAAGAAGGTGCTCATGAAAAATCCCCTAAATGTCTTGGTGGGAATTTAGGGGATTTTGAGGGGATTTTGCAAAGGTCTCAAAAGGAGAAAAAATATTACAAACAGCTGTTCCGTTAATTGAGCAAATTGATGAGTTATTTTTCGGAAAGTTGAATAACGACGAAGAACAATTTAAGCATTTTCTTGTTAGATTAAACAAAGAATAAGAATATTATTTATGGAGTTGTCAATTTTGATAACTCCATACTACATTTGAAACTCAAAAATAGAGCATAGCTATAGAACAGAAATTTATTCAAGAGAATTATTTACACCAAAGTATAGAAGTCCTCTGTTTTTATTTTCAAAAAGTAAAACAGAGAACATAAATGGTTGGCTCTTGAAAGCAATGTGTAAAAATTTTACGTTAATATTGTAAAATATAATGATATAATTACTCTGTTATCGGGGTTATTTTTACGTATTTTTAAGGAAGTTATCAATATTTGATTGCAACAAGTTGAAATAATTAGAGTTTTATTTTTCATTCTTTCCTTATATAGAAACAACCCTTTTAAGTTACATATAATTTAAAAACAAAAGCGTTGTTCTATATCGCTAGAACAACGCTTTTTCTATACATACAAGCAGTCAAATTTTTATAATTTCTTGCAAAAATTCATTAAATTTTGACCGCACTTTGCCCCTCAAAAAAAGAACCTAGACACCTAATTTTAGGTTCAGATTATTATTCAATTTCGTTATAACTAAAAATCAGTACATATACTTAACAATTCTTTCGGTTTTGCTATGTGCTTTGCTACATTTTTACTATCTTATTTTCACTAGAGGTACAACTATGCAGCATCGCGATCTTTATCCCCACGAAATCTTACAAGATGTTATTGATAAAAGTTATGCTAAGTCGCAAGGGCACTTAAAAACACTGGCTATTTTAAGTTTTTTAGGTGGCGGCTATGTGAGTTTTGGTTATATGGCCTATTTAAAAGTCGTGAGCGGCATTCCTCCAGAGTGGAGTGGACTATCAACATTACTTGGTGCAGCCGTGTTTCCTATTTGTTTGATTTGTATCCTAATCGGTGGTGGTGAATTAGCCACGGGAAATATGATGATGATGGCATTAGGCCGTTTAACCAAAAGAGTAAGCCTTAAAAAATTATTTCGTAACTGGATTGTCGTGAGTTTGGGCAACCTTCTCGGTGCGCTGTTTATGGCCTATTTCTTAGGGCATTATGTCGGTTTATCAGAAGGTGCTGCTGCCGCTAAAACCATCGCGATTGCCGAGGCTAAAGTGCAAATGGATTTTGGTCGTGCCTTTGTTTCAGCTATTGCCTGTAACTGGATGGTCTGCATGGGTATTTGGTTCTATTTTGGCGCCAAACAAACCTCTGGTCGTATCCTAGCCATATGGTTCCCTGTGATGATTTTTGTGCTTATCGGATTACAACACTTTGTCGCCAATATGTTTATTATTCCTGCCGGGATTTTTGCTGGTGCTAATGTGACTTGGAGCCAATTCTTCTTCAATATGATTCCTGTCTTTTTAGGCAATGTTACCGGTGGTGCAGCATTTGTCGGTGCATCTTATCTTTACGCCTATCGTCACTTATTAAAAGAAGATTATTGTATTTAGTAAACGAAAATCTGCCCGCACTTTGGCGTGAAAAAGGTCTTTTGAAATGTCAAAAGGCCTTTTATTCTCTCTAAAATGTATTGAATCCCCTTTTAATTAACCTCTCTTGAATAGTGTAAAGTTGCACTTTACATTAAAAGCATGTAAACTCATCTATTAAGAGCAATATGGAAAGAAAAACGTTAGCAAAACTGCCATATTATTTAGCATTCTCAAATTTACAATAAGGAAGAAATCACATGCCGAAGATGAAAATTTCTAGACTGATGTTTTATAGCACTGTTTTGACTAGTGTTATGTTGTCTTCTTGCAGTCAACATCCCCAAACCCACTCAGCAGTAGAAAATACAGCAAGCAATTATGCTCAAAATGCGGCAACGTATTGGACTGAGCAGCCATTTTGTAGTGGGCGTTACCAAATTAACTTACCAGCTAACCGTATAAGTGGGACTGGTTGGCTTCGATATAATGGTTGGCAGATAAGAGTGCGACCAGATTATTGGAATCTGGAAGTAGAATCCGTATTAGAGGTTAAAGAAAAAGGATATAATGGAAGTGATATTTTTATAGAAAACCGTACAATCTTTCCTAATAAAGCGATAGCGATGGTGACACAGGCTCCGGGTTCTTGGGAACACTCGGTGTCAAAGCACCTAAAAGGTATGCTCTATTATGTCGATTTCTATTTCAAGCTAGGTAAGAACGATGACTATTCTATTAGAGCTTTTGTGCGCATTATGCCTGTTAATGGCAAAACTCCCCCAAACCTGAAACAGCTGGAAAAAAGCAAAGTTGACGAAGCTATTGGGCAGATACGAAATGATTTTTTCGACAAGCTGAGAGATCGTAAAGATACTGAAATGCCACAGCAACAAGGTGTCTGTTTAACAGAAGGATTTATTGCCGATAAGGGAACTGAGCCGTTTTTTGGCAGTGCAGGCATCAAAATCAAAGACTATAAAGACGTTTATGCCGAGCTAACGACGGGTGGATCTTTGGAGGAAGATGATAAACCGCTATTAGAACGAGATCTTTTCACTAAAGATAGTGCTTTGGATAAACTCTTCTCATGGGCGAAATACAGCACCATCCGCAAAGGAAATCGCAATATCAATGGCATGACCGGCAGTGAAAAACTGGTTAAGTGGCAGGGAAATCGATATCTATTTATCTGGGAAAAAGATGATGGCAGTGTGAGATTTAAGATGACGTTCGGTGCCAATGAGAAAAATACTAAGGGTTCGCCACTCAGTGAGAAAGAGGCCTTAACCGCTTGGGATGCAATATTGCCGACATTGAAAAAACGACTTTAAACAAGGGACTACTGCAGTTAAATTGAAGTAAAAAAACAAGCGGTCGAGTTTTTAAGACGATTTGCAAAACACTTAAAAATTTGACCGCTCTTTATAGTAAAAATCCCCTACTGCTCTGCTCTAGGGGATTTTTGCTTTAAATAATGTGCTGTTTATTTCAAACCTTTTTTTACCAAATCTTCATAACCACCATGGTTAGTAACATTGGTATAGCCTGCATTTTTCAGCTCAGTGAGTGCAGCTTCGGCACGGCGACCACTACGGCAGTAAAGGTTGATCGGTGCATCTTTATCTGAGCCAATCGCTTTCACACCTTCAATGATTTTATCATGTGGAATATTCACCGCATCTTGTAAATGACCTGCGTTAAATTCCTCGGCTGAACGTACATCAATCCAAACGCCTTTTGCTTTTTCCGGTTGTACTGCACTTTGTTCTGTTTGTGGCGCAGTATTCGCAGAAGCAAAAAAAGGTACAGCAATGGCTGCCGCAGAAAGTACCGCTGTGAATAATTTTTTCATTATTCAATCTCCTATTAAATAGAAATAATATATTTACCTAAATAAATTTAGGGGTTATGTAAAACTAATAGTCATCATACGCCTAAATATAAAGATAATAAACTGTAAATGAAGTAAATTTTAAGTAAAATTTTCGTAAAATCTGACCGCATTTTTTAATATTTTCTCTATTCAACACACCAATATCTCTAAACCTTATCATTCATTATTTCTGATTAGTAAAAGATGTTGTTCATAAAGTGGTATTTTTCACACAAAGATTTAACCGTACAATCTGCCCATCAAATATTGAGGAGAAAATAATGAAAAAAATGCCTGTATTGTTTGTTGGGCATGGTAGCCCGATGAACGTGTTAGATAAAGAAAACCCGTTCAATCAGAATTTCAGCCTAATTACACAAAAGTTTGCCAAACCAAAAGCGATTTTGATGATTTCAGCGCATTGGTACAGCAGCCGTTTGCAGGTGACATCAGGTGAACACCCTGAAATGATTTACGATTTCTACGGTTTTCCTGATGAGCTCAGTCAAGTGCAATATCCCGCACCCGGTTCACCTGAACTAGCGGAGCAAGTGCGGTCATTATTACAGCCGGAAAATGTCGAGCTAAACCCAACACGTGGTTTTGATCATGGTGCTTGGGCGGTATTGAAATATCTGTATCCCGATGCTGATATTCCCGTGGTGCAACTGAGCCTTAACCGTTTGCAATCGGCAGAGTGGCATTTCAACTTGGCGAAAAAATTATTTGCTTTGCGAGAACAAGGCGTGCTGATTATTGGCAGTGGCAACATTGTGCATAATCTAAGAGCGATAAGTTGGGAGCATATCGACCAAATCGGCGCGGGTTATGACTGGGCGTTTGCTTTCCGTGAAACGGTCAATCAGGCGATTGCGATACAAGATGATGAAACTTTGGTGCATTATGAACAGTTAGGCGAAAAAGCCGAGCTTTCTGTGCCAACACCAGATCATTATTTGCCGTTGCTGTACATCATGGCATTACGAGAACCGCAAGATGAT
>OIWS01002935.1_pt1 | contig 13036 bp, 10 predicted proteins | sample 1587611 | NCBI WGS metagenome assembly OIWS01 (sample SAMEA3888919, study PRJEB22519) | human gut metagenome | biome: human gut; feature: human-associated habitat; material: faeces | place: Denmark | collected 2010 | reverse complement strand
GACGCAAATAGTCAATTCTTTGTGGTTGGTTTGAAAGTAGATGGCTCCGTCAAGTATTGTTCTGCAGAAGACCGCGGTTTACCATATCATAACTGGCACGATATTGTCGCGATCACTGCACACTTCTCCGGAGTAAAATCGGATGGTACGGTCATATCATCCGTAGATGGAGACCCCATGAAAGACTGGAAGCTGTTCGACAATTTGGACAATCTCGAGGAAGAGCGCCGCGGCGCTCGCGCGAAGAGGGCGGAGGGAAAGCGTCTTGCCGAGGAACGGGCGCGCGAGGAAAAGCGGCTCGCTGAGGAAAAAGCGCTTCAAGAAAAAAAGAGCGGATTCAGGCGCTGCATCAGGAGATGGATTCTCTGCAGGCGGAGCTGGCGGCGCTGCACGGGCTGTTTAACGGCCGGAAGCGCAAAGAGCTGGAGGATATGAAATGGGAGCTGAGGAAACTGGAGGCGAGCGTAAGATGAAAAACAGGCGTTCCGTGCTGGCGGTAGGGGCGATTCTGCTGGCGGTTGTGCTGCTGATTGCGTTTGCGGTTCCGTTTGCGCGAACGGGCGTGTTCTATATCGCGCTGGGATTTGAAATCGCGGCGTTTCTGGTCGCGCTGTTTGCCGCGCACGTGGCGTTTGAAAAGGGCGAGGACACGCGCAGCCGGTTTTACGGCTTCCCGATTGCGCGCATCGGCGCGGTCTATCTGATTGCGGAAACGGCGCTGAGCCTGATTCTGATGGCGCTTTCGAGGATTTGCCCCGCATGGGCGGCGGCGGTTGCTCAGGCGATTCTGCTCGCGGCGGCGGCGGTCGGCATGATTTCGGCCGACGCGCTGCGGAGCGAGGCGGTGCGGCAGGACGTGAAGCTGAAGACGGACGTTTCGCGGATGCGGGCGCTGCAATCGCGGGCGCTGACGCTGCCGGGCCGCGCGGCAAACGCCGAAACGAAGCGCGCGCTAAACGCGCTTTCGGACGCGATGAAATACTCCGACCCGGTCAGCTCCGAGGCGACGGCGGAGGCGGAGGAAACCCTCGCGAGCCTGCTGGACGAGATTGAAAAATCGCTGGTCGACGGCGATGAAGCGGCGGCAGGCGCGCTGTGCACCCAGGTCGGCGCCGCCCTGACCGAACGCAACCGAATTTGCAGGCTGAATAAGTGAAAAAACCAGCCCGCAAACGAAGCCCCTGACTCATCGTAAGTCTCATGCTCCGCTTGCGGGCTGTTATGGATCGTCCTATTACCCTTCTACTGATTATTCCTCAACAGGTATTTCCGTGCCATCCTTGAACACGAACACCAGCTTGTCGGAAAATACTGTAATCTGCTCCACCGTCCGAATGAACATCTGTTCATCAAATGATACCAGCCGCTCCGCGTTTTTCAGTTCGCACATAAACGCTTCCAGCTTTCTCTTTCGGAACAGCTTGTCCGCCAGCTTTTCTTTGATCCGTTTCTGCTTTTCCGAAATGGCAATGCGCTGCGTTTCCAGCCCGTCGTAGCGGCGGTTGTATTCTCCCTGATCCATTTTCGTAGTGGCGTTTTCATGGATCAGGTCGGTGATGCGTTGAAAGACGCCGTCCTTTTCCAACCCCTGCCGCTGAAGATCGGCTTCCAGCACAGCGGTGTCGGTCAACCTTGCGAGGATTTCGTCATAGGTAGCAAGAATCTCATTTTTCTGAATCACCAGCTGATTTACCGCAATTACGAACGCATCCTTGATTTTCTCCTCGTACAGATGCCGGTTCGGGCATTTTGTATCTTTCCGGCTGTATTTCCGGTTGCAGCGCCAGATCAGTTTTCGGTATGGATCCGTGCTGTGCCAGATTTTACTGCCGAAAGTTGCGCCGCACTCGCCGCAGATCAGCCGGTCGGAGAAAATACTCTTTGCGCTGGTGTGGCGACCGCGTTTGCCGCGGCGCTGAAGCTCCAGCTGAACCAGATCATAAACTTCTCGGCTGATGATCGCCGGATGGCTGTTTTCCACGAAGAACTGTGGTGCTTCGCCTTCGTTGACCTTGTGTGCTTTACTCAAAAAATCCACCGTAATCGTCTTCTGCAGCAGCGCGTCGCCCTTGTACTTTTCGTTGGTCAGGATGGATTTGACCGTGCTGCTCTGCCAGTTCGTTCTTCCGCTGGGCGTGGGAACGCCCAGCCGCGTCAGCGTGGCCGCAATGCTCGACGGGGTCTGCCCGTCCAGAAACATCCCATAAATCTGCCGCACGATTCCGGCCTGCGCTTCGTCGATGACCGGGTTTCCGTCTGCGCCGCGCTCGTAGCCGAGGAAGTTCCCGTAGGTCATCGAAACCTTGCCGTCCGCGATGCGTTTTCGCCAGCCCCAGGTGACGTTCTCGGAGATGCTGCGACTCTCTTCCTGCGCGAGGCTCGACATGATCGTGATCATCAGCTCGCCCTTGCTGTCCAGCGTGTTGATGTTTTCCTTTTCAAACGTCACCCCGACGCCCTTTTCCTTGAGCCTGCGGATGGTGGTCAGGCTGTCCACGGTGTTTCGCGCGAAGCGGCTGACGGACTTGGTGATGATTCGGTCGATCTTCCCATCCAGCGCGTCTGCAATCAGGCGGTTGAACCCTTCGCGTCTGGCAGTGGAGGTCGCGGAAACGCCGTCGTCGGTGTACAGCCCGGCGTACTCCCACGCAGGATTGCCGCGGATGAGTTTGCTGTAATAATCGCACTGTGCCTCGAACGAGGTCTCCTGCTCTTCCTGATCGGTGCTGACGCGGGCGTAGGCCGCTACGCGAGGCCGGTTCGTCTGAAGCATATGTCCGGTGGCGTAGCGCTGCACGCGGGCTGGGATCGCCGTCACCTTGCGTCCGTCCGGCATCACGCGCACTGCGTCACGAACCGCGGTTCCGTATCCGCTCATGTATTCAGTCATGATGATTTCTCCTCTCCGCATGATAGGCCTTCATCTTCCGGCTGGCGGCTTCCTTCATTTCATCCGTCCAGTTTTCTGCACGCGAACGGTCTTTCCAGGTGCGCTTCTCCTCACGCCCGTCCCAAAACACAAAGTTTAGCTCATTGGAGCCGGTAACACGAATCTCCTTCAGCCGCGCCATCTGAGCGTCGTTCAATTCCTCCGCGTTGAGTACTTCCATGGTCAGCGCCGTCAGCGTATCCTCCGGGATCTGCTTGGCCGGACAGCGCGCCTTGCCACAGGTCAGATACGTCTGACATTGCCATGCGCCTCTTCTGTACGCAGTCTTGCGCTTGAAATGCTTTCCGCAGTGCTCGCAGAGAATTTTCCCGGTAAAGGGGTAGCGGGTATTCAGCGGTTTCGAAGGCGCGGTCTTCAGATAATTCCGAGCGATAAGCGCCTGTACCTGCTCATAGGTTTCTCGATCAATAATCGCCGGATGCGAGCCTTCGACATAATACTGCGGCAGTTCACCCCGGTTCCGCGCGACTTTTTTGCTCAGATGATCAAGTTTGTAAGTCTTTTGCAGCAGCGCGTCGCCCGTGTACTTCTCGTTTTTAAGCATCTCCATCACGCCTTTGTCGTACCAGTCGCCGCCCATCCGCGTGGGAGCGTGTTCGCGCCGGAGCATCGCCGCAATCGTCGGCGTGCCCTTTCCGCTGAGGTAAGCTGCAAACGCCCGCCGAACCACCTCGGCTTCTTCCGGGACGATCTCGATTTTCCCGTCCACGCTGCGATAGCCGTAGAGCAGCGCCAGATTCATCGTCTTCCCCTCGGCGAAATCCTTTCGGATGCGCCACTTGCAGTTCTCGCTCACGGACAGGCTCTCCGCCTGCGCAAAGGACGCGAGGATGGAGAGCATCAGCTCGCCGTCCCCGCTGGAAGTGTCGATATTCTCTTTTTCAAACACGATGGCGACGCCCAGCGCCTTCATCTCCCGGACGATCTCCAGAAGCGTCACCGTGTTTCGGGCGAAGCGGCTCAGGCTCTTGGTCAGCACGCGGTCGATCTTTCCCTCGCGGCAGTCCGCCAGCAGACGCTGAAATTCCGGGCGGGAATCCTTCGTCCCGGTGTAATCCGCGTCTGCGTACACGCCGGCGTATTCCCAGCCGGGGTGACTTTGAATGTGGTCGCTGTAATAGCTGATCTGCTCGGAGAGGGAATGCAGCATGGCCTCCTTGCCGGATGATACGCGGGCATAGGCAGCGACGCGCTGCAGTTTGATGCGTCTGGGTTCCATTTTCACCTGTCGGATGACCTTTTCCATGGGTTCGTGCCCCCTTGCGCCACCATATTCCCTCTGATCGGGCAGACAATCAAGCAACCGAATGATACAATCCGCCCCAGACGGGCGAGAATTTCTCCCGCAGAATTGCATCGATTCGTACAAATTCCGCGCGGGAGATCAGCCCCGCGGCGAGCATCCGACGCGCGATGGAAAGCGCCGCGTCGTAGTTCAGTTCGTGCTCAAACTGCTCATGAGTCAGCAGAGCCTGTTCCTTACGCATGATTTTTCCTCCCGAAGCGATGCCGGATATAACACGCATGGCTGCAATACTTCCGGCTGACGCTCCCCATTGGCAGAAGCGTTCCGCAACCGGCGCAGCGCTGAAATCGCACTGTCTTTGGATGAGCGCGCCAGTACGCCGCGCGACACGCGCTTCCGCAAAACTCCCGCCTGCGCTTTCCGGGCGTTTGCTGAAGAGGACTTCCGCAATGCTTGCAGGTTGAGAATGATTCCGATTTATCAGCGGAAAAAGCATTTCTCATTGAAACTTCAGCTTTTATAGCATTTTCCTCAAAATTTCTCCGACAATACGATTTCACGGTTTCCACAGAGATTTCCATGATTGCCGCAATGCGTTTATACCCGACTCCCTGCCGGCGCAGGAGCATAATTTCGCTTTTCTGTTCTTCCGTCATTTTCTCTCCATACGAAAAGAGCGGCCACCCCAATATCGGGATGGCCGCTGCGGTCGTTATGCGTTTTTCAGATGGTGTGGCTCTTTTTAGATGACCCTCGAATACCTTCCGGAGACCCAGCCGACCTGATTGTCGATCTCCACGGCGTTCCAGCCGTTGGCGGCGGTAGCGACGTAGTTAAGCGTGTCTCCCGCCCTCGCGCTTCGGAGAATCGCGTACTGCGTCCCATTTCCGGCGCGCACGTTTACGCTGCCGTCCTCGGTGGAAAGGATGACTACCGTGGTCAGCACCGGTTTCGGCTCCTTCAAGGCCTCCAGCGCCGCTGTGAGCGACTTGTGCGTATTGGAGCCGTAAATTCCATCCGTCTCAAGCCCGCTCTTCTTCTGGAAAGTCTTCACCGCATCCACCGTTTCCGCGCCATAGTCGCCGTCCGCGCCGTATTTCGGAAGCGCGTAACCCAATTTCAGCAGATTCTGCTGAAGTTTGCGGACGTCGCTGCCGGACATGCCCTTTTTGAGCAGGCGGTCGCCCAGCTGATGCTCAACTTTCAGCGAGTCCGCCTTGCTGCCGTTGCTCAGCACCACGACGGTATGCCCCTGCGTGCGCGTGACCAGCACGTCGCCGCGGCGAAGATAGTCGGAGGAATCCGTGTACTTCTTGTCCGTCAGCTCCACAAACTGCCCGGTGGCCAGCATGACCTTCGCCTGCGTCGGCGTGCGAAAATTCTCCGTCGCAATGCCGGCGAACGCCAGGCAGACCCGCACCAGCGCGGAACAGTCCGTCTCGCAGGGCTTTGCGACCCTCGCCGGATCGAAGCCCACTGCCTTCGCCAGATTGTACAGCGTCAGGCGCTCGTACTGGTCGTAGCCGATGTTGCGGTTTCGACACGCCGCCTCCATCGCCGCCGCGATCTTCTCGGCCTTCGCCGAATCCGTGCAGCGCAGTACGCGCCAGCCCTTGGAGTGGCGATACCAGCTCTGTACGGACAGTTCCTTTCCCGTCTGATCGCCGGCCTTGCCGCCGTGCGCCCTGCCGTTTTCATCGATCCTCGCGGAGCCTACCTTTACAGCCATCTCAGTTTTCCTCCTTTGTGTCGTCGTTCTTTTCATCATTGCTCTTGTCCTCGCGACCGTGAAGCTGCGCCAGTACATCCTTCATCCTGTCGGGAATGGGCAGACCGATGTGCGCCGCGTTTTCCAGCAGCGACAGGCCCTCGTTGGAGAGATAGAAGCAAATCACGGCGCTGCGAAGCGCGGAGCCGGTGCCCACGATATGAATGTCCACCACGTTGGCCACGCCCACCAGCATCAGGATCAGTACCTTTTTGCAGATGCCGCGAAAGCCCACCGCGCTGGACAGCTTCTTGTCGATCACTGCGCACATCAGCCCCGTGATGTAATCCAGCACCATGAAAACGATCAGCGCGATCATCAGACCGTCGAGTCCGCCGAGAAAGTATCCCAGCCACCCGCCGATCATCGCCGCCGCCATCTGAATCTTCGCCCAGATCAGTTCCATCGAAAAATCCTTCATGTTCTTTTCCTCCAATCGTTGTATTAAAAAAGCAGCCCGTGTCGAGCCGCCTTTTTCCACGTTCAGACGCGCACCCAATTGCCGCCTGAGTTGTAATAGGGCACTACCTGTTTCCATGCGCCGCCTGTGTGATACCAGACTGTGCAGCGCTTCCAAGTGCCGCCGTCGCAGTACCAGACCACCGCGTCGATGTAGGTCACCGTGATCGTGCAGCTCGTCACGCGCGCGTAGTTGCTGGAATAACTGCTGCTGGACGAGGTTTCACCGTTGTACAATACCAGTGCTGAATTTCCCGCCTCGAAGTACGCCTTCATCGCCGAAAACAATGCTGCGTTAGTCGATGCGTTCAGGGTGTGCGTCACGGTATTGCTGTAAAACTTGCCGGTCAGTGTACCCAGCGTATCGCCCACCTGTGCCGAACCGCGAACGCCCGTGTTCAGGCTCTGGTAGTTGGCCTTATGGAAGGTCAGCACCTTGCTGGACGAGCCGGAACCTGCGCCGGAACAGGTAATACTCAGCGAAATCTGCTGAATGAGCTTTCCCTTCAGCGCTGTGCCCGCGCCGTTAAACACCATCACGCCCACGCGGGATTTCGCCGCCGTGGTGCCCTGATAAGCGCCCTGACACGCGCCGTTGCCGGAACCCGTGCTCCACGACGAAGAGCCGTACTGCGCGTAGCCGATGGTCGAACCGCCGTTCGCCGTTGCAGAAAATGTGCCCATCGTTCCACCTCATCAGACCGGCACAAGGCAGATCTGTCCATCCGTTCCACTGCTGGGAAGCGATGCGGCATAGAAAATACCGAGATTACTCAGGGCGGCTTTGGCGTTACTTGCACCCGTACCGCCGTTGGCGACCGGAACCGGCGTAGGCATCCCCGCGTGAAATACGCGATACGCGCCCCATGCTCCATTGACGCACGTCCGCAGCATCACCGCGTAATCCAGGCTGGCCTGATAGGCTGCGTTGCGTATCTCAAGCATCCGGCGATTGTTTCCCGTGCTGTCCTCCCACGAGGAAAACGAGGATGCGCCGATGTAGCTTCCTTCAAAAATTGTGCGATTGGTTGTATTGTTGTAGCTCGGCAACAGGCAGATGGACGGATACAGCGAGGTTGATATGTTGAGATTGCCCGACATGGTGTCTCCGCTCTTTTTCACCGCGCCGATGGCACTGCACGCGCCGCTGGCAGTATTCGCCCCCGTTCCGCCCTGCGCCACCGCCAGCGGCTTCGACAGGATCAGCGGCCAGCCGAAGGACGCCGTACCGTCCGCGCCCGCCGCCATGCCGAAGCCCAGCGCCCTGCCGCCTTTTTTCACGTGCATGATGTAGGCCGCGGAGCTAACTTCTCCGGAATACGTGCTGACGCTGCCCACGGTATCCGTCGCCGTAATCGTCACCGAGTAAGTCGCGTCCACCGCCAGTTTCCCGCCGCCGAGAATCACTCCGCTTCCGCTGGTCAGCATTGTGGACGTGGTATAGCTCCCGCCGATCTGCGAAAGTACCGCCTGCACAGATACTTTGTTGCTGCCGATGGCGGAACAGGAGAAGTTTGCTTTCACATAGGCACAGGTCCCGGCAGCGTCGTCGCGCGTGCCGTCGCTCTTGCAGCGGTAAAGGGTTACGCCTGAGATGACCGGCGCAGCGTAAGCGCTTATCGAAAAGGTCGCGCTTCTGGTCGCCGTTCGTCCGCGAGAGTCGGTAACCTTGGCGGTCACGGTAATGGTTCCCACCTTGTACAGCGTTCCCGTAGTCAGACTCGAAGCATTGGCGCTGCCCACGCTGGGGTCGGTTGTAATGGAATACGACTTAATCGTCGAGCCATACGCGCCGCTTGCGCCGTTGATCGTGATCTTCGCCTGGGATTTTCCATAGGCGTATGCGTTCCATCCGGCGAGTACGGAATTGCTGTTCACCGGCGCGACCGTAACGGATTCCAGATTCGGCGTCACGCCGGCGGGTACGGTCACCGTAAAATTATAGCCGGACGTTCCGAGTGTGTTCCCACTCGTGTCCAGCGTTTCCAGTGTCGCGCTCGCCGTACCGCTGGCAGCATTCGGAATCGCCTTCAGCCAGTTCAGAGGAATGGTATAGGAAGCGGACGATACGCCTGCCGCTATGGTTTGAACATTGGAATACGTTCCGAACTTCCATGTCACCCGATGGGAATAGGCGCTGTTGTAGGCCGTGATGTTCAGCTTCGCCGCGCTGCCCGCCGCCACGCTCGCGCTCGCCATGCTGCCGCTGCTCTGAAGATACTCGTAGGTAAACGTCAGCGTCATGGCCGTGACCGAGAGATAGTCGTAGCAATAACCGCCGCTGTATGTGCCGCGGGTCTTGGGCACATACAGGATCAACACGCGGTTCCCTGAGGCGAAGAACTTCACCAGTGCATTGTAAATCGCCGCTTCGCTGCCGGAATTGAAGTTCAGCGCGACCGTCCGATCAAAGGCGTTGGACACGGATACCGCGCCCAGCGCACTGCCGCGCATGGAGGCGATGCTGCCGGAAATGCTGTTCTTCGCGCCGCCGTAGAGCGTCAGATATTTCGTTGAGGAACCGCCGGTCGGGCCGAAGGTCACGCGCATCTGGATGCCCGTGACCGCAATGTTGGAAAAGCTGAAATTGGCGAGGCCGGCGAAGTTCAATGCGCCCTCGTAGCGCGTGGACGAATAAACGCCCTGCCGGGCCTTGCCGCTCGTCCACGAGCTGCCGGAGGCGTATTTGATTTCACTGGCCGATACCGAATAGCTGGGCATAGGCGCACCTCCTGTTTTTTTTACGTTCTCCATTTGAGTCCCACGCCCGACGGCGTGGTCACAATATCCAGATAGCCGTTCGCCGCCGTGCCGATGGAAATCTGCTCCACCGCCTCCAGCCGCGTGACGTACAGCTTGTTGTCCGAAAAATAGGCGACCTCCGTACCGGACTGCACGAAAGCCAGCCGCGTGTTCGTCAGGCGCATTTTCATCGACGAGGAGCTGGCGCTCATGTCCAGATACGGCGTGCCGTTCTCATCGCCGAACACGAAGGACGAAAACATCTTCCCGATGGAACCCTCCGCCTGCGTGAGCCGGTTGAATGTCAGCGTCAGCTGCGAATCCTGCTGCGCCAGTTCGCTTCGGATCAGCTCGATCTCGCCCAGCGCCGCGAGAAATTCCTCCGCGCTGGCATACTGGTCGGACAGACCGAGCGAGTCAATGAGCGCCCGCACGCGATCATCCATGCCGCCGTCCAGATGCTGCAGCGCGTCGTTCAGGCGCGTGATCGCGTTCTCGCCATCCTCGGCGGCAGGCGACCACGCCGTGGCCAGCGTGCCTTCTTCCAGCTTGACTTTGTTGAGCTGCACGATTACACCATTGGTTGAACCACGGATGCCATCGTACAGGCGCAGCGTCCAGTTGCCGGCAGTCGTCGGAACGGTGAACTGCCGCACCTGCTTTCCATAGGTGAACTCCAGCGTGCCGGAGGTGTGCACCGCGCCATCGTCCTGATTGACCACCGCCCACGTCACGCCCGCGGCACTGCCTGAAACGAGAATAACCTCCTGAACAGAGAGCGTATAAGCCATTCCCGGCTTCAGCTCGTCCGCCGCTACCCAGAAAGTATCTTCGCTGCCAGCGGCAAAAATATGGGACGCGCTATTCTCAATGAGGTTCGCGCCGCCGACCTCGATTCCCGAAATAGCCTCGTCCACCGTCCGAGAGATCGTCCCGCGAATGGATGTGTTGCTGGACAGATCCAGCGACTGTCCGAAATTCGAAGAAACCTTATCCGCCGTGATGCTGCCCGCCCTGATCTTCGACGCGTCCACAGATTCTGCCGCCAGCTTGTCCGTGGTGATTGCGCCCGCGGCGATGTTGTTGGCGAGGATCGTCGCCGAAGCAATCTCCTTCGCCGTGATCGCGCCGGCCGCAATGCGGTCTGCGGAGATGCTGCGCTCGGTGAGCGAGCCGCCGTCGATGGTGGTCTGGGAGAGCTGCGGCGTGCCGTTGGCGGCGTTGATCGTGTAGACGATGGACTTCTCACCGCCGACGATGATGAGCCGCTCCACGGACAGCGTGCCCGTGGTGATTCGGTTCGCGGACAGCTCGACGATTTTAGCATCCGTAATAGATGCATCGGCGATCTGCGCCGTGCCCACCGCTCCAGCCTCGATGAGCGCCGTGGTGATCGCGCCCAGCGCAATCTGAGCCGTACCGATGGTCGCATTTGCGATGTTGGCGTTGGTGATCGTGGCGTTGGCGATCTTCGCGCCGGTCACGGCGAGGTCGGCGATTTTGGCGGAGGTGATGGAAGCATCGTGAATCTTCGCCGTCGTGACGGCGAGGTCGGCAATCCGCGCCTCGTCCACGGCCAGCAGCGCGATCTTCGCCCGCGTGATCGCGGCGTCCTCGATGTGCGCGGAGCCGATCGCCGCCTGCGCAATCTTCGCGGAGGTGATCGTCGCGTCGGCGATCTTGGCGGCGGTCACGGCCAGATCCGCGATGTTCGCCGTGGCGATGGCGGCTTCGGCAATCTGGGCGGACGTGATGGTCGCCAGCGCGATCTTGGCCGCCGTAATGCTCGCGTCCGCGATCTCCGCTTCCGTGATGCTCGCCTTCTGGATACACGCCGCCGTGATGGACGCTTCGGCGATCTTCGCCGCGGTGATGCACGCGTCCGCGATCTTGGCGCTCGTGATCTGCGCGTCGCCGATGTGCGCGGACTGAATCGCCGCTTCCGCGATGAGCGCGGAGGTGATCGCCGCCGTTTCAATATGCGTGGTCTGAATGGCCGCCATCTGAATCTGCAAACTGCCCACGGAACCGGACTGCAACTGCCCCGCGCCCACCGAGTTGATGGCCAGCTTGCTGCCGGTGATGATCCCCGCGGGCAGCTGGCGCGAGGAAATGGTGTTCCCTTCCGGCGTGTCCGCAACGGTGCCCAGCGTGACGGAGGTGTATCTGCGCGTCAGGCAGTCGTAGGCGTACTGCGTCATGCGCAGAGATACGCTGATTCCCAGCTTTTTCACCAGCACGCGCACCGCGTCTCCGAGAAAGATGTTCTGCAAAAATCCGTACTGGCGGTATTCCTCCGTGTCGGCGCAGTTGATGAAATCCACCTTCAGCGTGATCGTGGGCAGGTCGCAGCCCTTGTCGAACTCCGCCTGCGCCGCGCTGCGCATCTCCTCATAGCACTGCGCCTTCGTCTTTTTCCCTTTGCCCTTTTTGACTTCCTTCGCGCCGGAAACCTCCAGATGCATCCACTTCGGAGAGGGATAGCGATCCAGATTCGGGCTGTCCACATACCGCTCGGGCAGATAGAGCCGGTTGCCGTCCGCGTCCTCGCCGGTGGGGAGGATGCGCGTGGTCACGTTCGTGCCGTCCACATCATAGGAAATCCCCAGCAGGTTCTTGCCCTGCCGGATCTGGACGTTCGTGTCCGTGCCGACGCGCTGTACGAGGTACACGTCGAACCAGTCCCGCGCCAGCTCCCCCGAGTATTTCTCCGCCGCGCCGCCTTCGCCCAGCAGTGCTTCTACAGGATTGATGTTTTCCCACTCGACCTCCTTCGCCGTGCTCTCCAGATCCGAATAGAACGTGAACCCATGCTCGGACAGACACGCGGCTGAAAGGCTCTGTACGACGGAAGCCCCCGTCTGGGAGGACGAGGGCTTCAGAGACTGGATCATATTGTCGAGCAAATCGTAAAAAATGTGCCGGGCATAGACCGTGATCTTGTCCAGCTCCGGCACGACGCGATAGATGCGAAACGGCTGATCCCGCAGCATCTTCGGCTCTATAACTTCGCTTACCGCATTCTCCGGCGCACTTTCCGTGCGCACACAGGTCAGATACTGCGCTGCCATATATCCGCGCTTTCCGTCCGGGCAGGAGACCTCGTACCAGTCGGCTGTGGTCTTTTCCAGCACGACGACCTGCGTTCCCTTTTTGTATTTTCCGAGAATCCGATACTTCGTTCCCGTCCCGGAGCGCAGCCGCAGCGGGTCGCGCCGGGTGGACACGCAATAGATCATGGCGCCGCCGGAGGGCTGCGCCTGCACCTGATTCACGCGCGGCGTCATGGCCGCAGGCACGGGCGCGCGAAGAATGCGCCCCTCGCTGAGCCGCGTCCACTTGCCGAATTCGTCAATATCGTGCACCAGCGTGAGCTCCCACTCGCCGTTCAGCGTTTCGGTGACGTTGCAGCTCATGGGCGTGACCGCACCGAGGCCGTTGTTGGAAAAGTCGGTGCAGTCGGGTTCGTATACGCAAATCAAGCAAGAAACCTCTAATTCGGCTGTACTTCAACCTTCGTCACGTTTCCCGACCAGCTGATGGCGTTCGCGCCGGGTTTAAGCACGGGAAATTCTCCGCTCATGCAACTATTCATGCTGAGGTCACCCTTATAGGCTTCCATGAGCGATGTATTCAGCGTGATGCTGTCTTCAATGTCAGTCAGCTCAACAATCTGCGTTCCCACCATCAGCGTAATCTCGCCGGAACCATAGACGGTGATTGTCGGTTCGGAATACACGCTGCCGGGGTTGTTCAGCAGAGAGGTCGAAGCCGTGAGTGTTTCCACGGGCACATTTTCCGGATACCAGAACGGCTGACAGCGGAAGTTCACTGCGAAGCTGCGATGGGGATTGCCTCGCAGGATCTTCTC
>OIWS01002934.1_pt1 | contig 13037 bp, 11 predicted proteins | sample 1587611 | NCBI WGS metagenome assembly OIWS01 (sample SAMEA3888919, study PRJEB22519) | human gut metagenome | biome: human gut; feature: human-associated habitat; material: faeces | place: Denmark | collected 2010 | reverse complement strand
TAACTTATTGATAATCAATGTCTCTAAAAATGGAGCGTGGCCGCGTCCCGCCGGGGCTACTGTTGCCATGCTTGGGTTCCTGTCCCGATGTTTAACAAATGTTTAACAAAAACGCCTTTCTACGATCCGGTTGGATTCGCTCCCGGTGGTCGCGCATCCCTGGCCCTGCCACGGGCGATCTTACGGGTGGCGACGGAGAAAGCTGGCGCCGGTATGAACCGGCTTGGCTTTTTCGGCAAAGACGCCTTTACGGGAATGGGATTCCCGACGGCGCCTTGACCAAAAAAGCCCGCTGTCTATCAACAGCGAGCTTTCTCCTTACTCGTGATTCGGTTGGGATTCGAACCCAAGACCCACAGCTTAGAAGGCTGTTGCTCTATCCAGCTGAGCTACCGAACCATCCTGCGTATTCTGCCGGCAAAAAGGCCGCGCCGACGAATAGGACTGCAAATATAGGTATTTTTTATTATTTGGCAATGTTTTTTCTGCGGAAAGTTTCTTTTGGCCGCAAAATCGCTATAATATTTGCCGGAAATACGGAATTTTAGTAATTTAGCACGATATTGCAAAACGATATAGAACCGAGTCGTGGTGCAATGGACAGAAATCAAACATTAAAACATTGAATATGACACAGAAAAAAACAAACGTAGTGGCTATTGTCACCATGTGCTTCATCTTCGCGATGATTTCATTCGTGACCAACATGGCCGCTCCATTCGGCACCATCTGGAAAAACCAGTATGAGTGGGCCGGAATGATGGGAAACATGATGAACTTCGCCGCTTATCTGTTCATGGGAATCCCGGCAGGTAAGATGCTCGTCAAGTTCGGTTACAAGAAAACCACACTGGCAGCCCTCGCTACCGGATTCATCGGAATCGTCATCCAGTGGCTCTCAAGCCGTGCATTCGTAGGCGAATCTGCTATTTTCGTATACCTCTTCGGTGCATTCATCTGCGGTTTCTGCGTATGTATGCTGAACACGGTAGTGAACCCTATGCTCAACATCCTCGGCGGTGGCGGAAACAAGGGTAACCAGCTCATCCAGATCGGAGGAACATTGAACTCCCTTACCGGAACATTTACTCCGCTCCTCGTAGGTATGCTCATCGGAACCGTTACGAAAACCACTGCCATGAGCGACGTTGCTCCGCTTCTGTTCATCGCAATGGGCGTATTTGCATTGGCATACTTAATCATTTCATTGGTAAATATTCCGGAGCCTGCAGCTGAAAGAAAATCAGTGAAATTCGAGCACAGCCCGTGGAACTTCCGTCACTTTGTTATGGGTGTCGTTGCCATCTTCTTCTACGTGGGTGTCGAGGTCGGTATCCCTGCACAGCTTATATTCTTCTTCTCTGACGCTACCGAAAAAGGCGCAGGAATTACTGTCAATGGTGCAGCTATCGGCGGTGCAATCGCTGCAGTTTACTGGCTGCTTATGATGGTAGGACGTCTCTGCAGCTCATTCATCAGCGGCAAGATCAGCACTAAAATCCAGCTCACGGCTGTTTCCGCTATCGCAATCCTCTTCACCGTCATCGCAATTTTCCTTCCTAAGGATATTACCATTTCAATGCCGGCCTACAGTGTAGAAGACGGATTTACAATGGTTTCAGGCGTTCCTATGAAGGCGCTCTTCCTGGTACTTTGCGGTCTCTGCACATCACTCATGTGGGGCGGTATCTTCAACCTCAGTACTGAAGGCCTCGGAAAATACACCGAGCAGGCTTCAGGTATCTTCATGATGATGGTTGTCGGCGGCGGCGTAATGCCTCTTATCCAGGACTTCATCGCCAAATATGAAGGCTACATGGCAAGCTACTGGCTTGTAGTGGCAATGCTCTGCTACATTCTCTACTACGCCCTCAAAGGCTGCAAGAATGTCAATACAGATATCCCGGTTGAATAATAACACATATATAATATGAACAAAATGGATATGCCTTATGTAGTCGGTGTCGACGTAGGCGGACAGACCACCAAGATAGGTGTTGTGGATATGAGGGGCCAGGTGCTGGCACAGACCGTTATCCGCACAGATACATACGATGAAGTAGACCCTTATATCGAGGAACTTGCAGAAGCCATCACCAAGGTCGTGGCAGACGCAGGCGTTACCGGACAGGTCCGCGGAATCGGAATGGGTATTCCTAACGGAAACTATTATACAGGCGAAATCGAGAATGCCGTCAACCTCAAATGGGGTAACAAGGGTGTCGTTCCGGTAGCCAAACTATTGAAGGACAAGATGAATGGCGTTCCGGTAGCTCTTACCAATGATGCCAATGCCGCTGCTATGGGCGAGATGACCTATGGCGCTGCCAGGGGAATGAAGAACTTCATCATGATCACCCTCGGCACAGGCGTAGGTAGCGGTATCGTCATCAATGGCGAGGTCGTTTACGGCCACGACGGATTCGCAGGCGAGCTCGGACACACATGCGCAGTCCGCCACAACGGACGTCTCTGCAACTGCGGAAAGACCGGATGTCTCGAAACATACACATCCGCAACCGGCGTTGCACGCACAGCACGCGAGTGGCTCGACATGAGCGAGGAACCATCTTCACTCAGAAGCCTTGACAACATCTCCTCTAAGGATGTTTATGAGGCAGCCAAGGAAGGTGACAAGCTTGCGCTCAAGATTTTCGAATACACCGGAACAATTCTGGGCCAGTCATTTGCAGATTTCATCGCGTTCAGCTCACCGGAGGCAATCGTACTTTTCGGCGGCCTCGCACGCGCAAAAGACTTCCTCCGCGAGCCTGTCGAGAGATCAATGAATGCCAATGTCCTTCCTTTGTGGCGCGACAAGGTAAAGATCGTGTTTTCTCAGCTTAAGGAGTCTGACGCTGCCATCCTCGGCGCTTCAGCCCTCGCTTGGGAGCTTTAGCTTGCTCGTCTTTCCGGCCTATATTCATTCGGAAATACTTCACAAGCTGTAAATAGAATAACAGGGCGGTTGAAAAACGAGTTTCAGCCGCCCTGTTATTTTATTTTTCCTTAACGGTCATTTCGCAATTCTTGCAGTCGAAATCCAGCACGAAACGCCGTCCGTTGTTTTCCAGCATCAGCGGATAATCGATTTTTCTTCCGTTCAGGTCAATGCTGCCGTGGCCGGTCCGCCCCTTATGCTTCGGACATATCTCCAACTCATACCGGATGCAATACTTCGTCCGCATAAGTTCTGCATCTGCCTGATGCCCGAGCTCATATGCCTCACCTATAACCTTCGCCCCGCAATCGGAATACACCTGGCCGGCAATCCTGTTGGCTACATTGGACTTATAATCAATCTTTTCCGGTGCTGCCGGGCTGCCATCTGACGCTCCATACCTCAGATTCATAAGAGGACGTGCGATTGCCGGCATTCCGTCAAGCGACTCTGCAAGCGAACGCCTGATACCGTTCAGAAACGCGGAAGATACGAAAGGAATGCAGCCGTCGGAAGTTTCAATGACCAGTTGGGCACTGAAGCTATAATGCTCCGATGTCTTGGATAACTGACTCAATATCATTGACTTCATCCTCTCGGCATTCTCAGCGGCAGCATTGCCGCCGGGGATATTGACAGAAACCTTTCTGCCGTCCGAAGACATTGCGTCAGCGGAGAAGTGGTAGCCGCCGGTCGTGTCGCCGGACACCGAAACATTGACATTGACCGGAATCATGCGGCGGCACAGTCGCGAGGTGAGGATTTTTTCGAACTCGGTGCTGATGTTGCGGTAGAGCAGCGTCCCCGGCGTCAGCCCGTCTGTTTTGCGGCAGCGGATTGTCGTGCCTGCGCAGATGTCGCCCCTGAATCCGACGATGTCGCCGTTCCTGTCCGTAAATGCGAAACCATCTCCGTTACAGAGAGTTATACCATGTTTGCCTTCGACATTGAGCTCCATTTCATCCCTTCCTAGAGGGTGTATTGTGCGCACCTTGCCGATGACTTCGCCCATGCCTTTCGGAGTGTCCATGCTGGCCCATTGACCACGTTTTCCATCAATGAAAAGTTCCGTGTAGCCGCGGTTGAATGTCTTGGAAAGGTCGGGCGTGAACCCTCCGGTGATGATGCCGGAAGATGCCCTGCGGTATCTGTCCGGATGTCTTGAAACCAGCTCGTCAAGTGCCCTGGAATATGCCAGGACCGTATTTCTGACGTAGGAAATGTTCTTCAGGCGGCCTTCTATCTTGAATGAAGTGACGCCGGTATCCGCCAGGTCGCCTATGCGTTTCAGCAGGTTGTAGTCTTTCAGGGAAAGAAGAGCCTTGTTCTTTACCAGCACGTTGCCCGATGCGTCAGTCAGGTTATAGAGAGACCGGCACGCCTGGATGCATTCGCCGCGATTTGCACTCCTGCCTGTAATGCGCTCTGACAGATAGCATTGGCCGCTGTAGCAGACACAGAGGGCGCCATGCACGAAGAACTCGATTTCGCTGCCGGTGGCATGACTGATTTCCCTGATGCGCGGCAGCTCCATCTCACGCTCCAGGACTAGCCGCGAAAAACCCAATCCTTTGTAAAACAATGCTTTGTCCACACTACGGATAGCGCATTGTGTCGAAGCATGGAGCGGAATCCGGATGCGACGTCCCTTGCCGTCCGGGCCGCCGTCCGCCATCTTCAGAATCGCGAGGTCCTGCACGATGATGGCATCCACGCCTGCATCTTCCGCCCGGCACATCAGAGAATAAGCCTCCTGAAGTTCCTCATTATATATAATTGTGTTCAGCGTCATGAAGATTCTGGCGCCGAACTTATGGGCATAAGAGCATAGCTTGGCCAGATCCTCCATACTGTTTCCGGCCGCCTGCCTTGCGCCGAATGCCGGACCTGCAATATAAACGGCATCGGCACCGCAGTCGATGGCCGCGATGCCGATTTCTATGTTTTTCGCCGGAGCAAGTAGTTCCAGATCAATCATTTCACTAGAATTTGCCGGCAAGAAATTACTTGCTGAGTGAAGTGATGAGAGTCTTGGCCTGTGCGCCGAACTGAGGATCAGCCTCGACCTTCTTGTAGAACTCTACGGCCTTGGCTTTGTTGCCTGCCTGCTGATAGAGAGCGCCTACTGTGAAAGCGATTGCACCTGCGTTCTTTGCTGTAGGAGCAGCCTCAAGATATTTCTCGAAGTTTGCGATAGCGTCTGCGTTCTTGTTTGCTTTCTGTGAAGCCTGACCTGCGATAAGGTAAGCCTGTGCATTCTCCTTGTAGCTGTTTGCCTTCTCTGCAAATTCCACAGCATCAGCATATTTGCCAGCCTTCAACTGAGCGGCAGCATTCTTCAGGAATGTGGTGGAAAGAACGGCTTTCGCATTGCCTTCCTGGCCGTGACGTGCGGCGAGCTCAAGATATTTGACAGCATCGTCAAATTTTCCGGCATTGCCGAGGAACTGACCATATTTAAGAGCGGTGTTGGCATCTGTCGTATCGATGGCCATAGCCTCCTCATAACCTGCGAGTACGCCTGCAATATCCTTGTTCTTCATCGCGTCATTGACCTTGGCGAGGGCGATTCTCTTGCCCACGGTAGGAAGAAGGCTCTCTACCTCTGCGGTAACTTCTTCGTTTCCATATTTCTTGGCAACTTCAGCAGCCTCTACGAATTTGGCCTTGGCATTGGAGAAATCCTTATTGTTATAGAATTCCTTGCCGATGGAAAGGATAACTGAAGGAATGGCGCTCTTGCAGTTTGCGACAACATCAGCACCTTCATCACCGAGAGCCTCGGCCATAGTGAGGGCTTTCTGGAAATACTCGAGTGCGCTGGTCTTATTACCCATTGTAAGCGCTTCTGCACCGCTATTATAAGTTGCGGTAGCTGTGGCGAGATCCTGTGCGGTCATGAGGCTCATTGAGCAGGCAAATGCCGCCATGGCAAGAATGATTTTTTTCATGATATTAGTTCTTTAAATGTTTTTTCAAGTACAATTGTTGCAGTAAACGGTTTTAGCCCGAACACGCAATAAGGCAAAAATAATAAAAATATCTTAAATTTGCATAAGAAGCTTTTGATATATGAATATTCGTAGGATATTATTTTCGTTGTCCGCGCTGTTGGTCTCAATAATGATGCCAGCAGCGGACCTGCCGTCATTGCCTGTCGCTTCGAAGATCAAGACAGGCATGTTGGACAACGGTATCGCATATTATCTCGTAACCAACAGCACCGAGAAGGGCAGGGCCGACATCGCCCTCGTCCAGAAGGGCGGTTATGACAATGAAACCCCATATACTGCCGGATCCACCGCCGTACACGCGATGGGCTCGCTCACCATGCTGCCTCATTTCCGTACCAATACCCCATTCCATTATCTTTCAAGGAATTGCATCTGGCCGGGAGCCGAGGGCTATGTCGCTTCCTATCCGGACGCTACCGTCTACCGTTTCCGCAATCTGGAATTTTCCAGGTCGAAAGACATCGTCGATTCCACGTTGCTGATGGTGTTCGACATCATTGGTATGCAGTCGGAGTATTTGGGTGGCAGATACGCGCCTCAGAATCAGGCGATTATAATTTCCGGCGATGTCGATGCCGGGGCAGTGCTGAACAAGATGAACATGCTTTCAATGCTGGTTACACGCGGCCGTCCGTCGACGCTGGAATCGGAATACAAGTGGTCCGGTTCGACTGAAGCCTCATATAGGCATGTACAGCCGACAGCCAAAGGATTGGCCTCAGTATCAGCTGAATACGTCTATCCGCGAACCCCGGAAAAGAACATGAACACCGTCCAGCCTCTGGTCTCGCAGAAGTTCGCATCCGAGCTCGGAATCATCCTCCGCAAGCGTCTGGCCAAGTCCCTGCGCAATGCCGGTGTGCCTGTCTCTGACATAAAGTATTCATACACAAGCAGCAAGGAGGGCCCGGGAAACGAACTCTTCCGTATCAGCATTGTCACGTCCGAAGAATATCTGAAGAAGGCGACAGCCATATTGTCGGAGACATTGGCGAACCTGGATACATACGGATCTGGTGCCGCAGAGTATCGGGATACGCAGAATGAACTGATAATGAACATGAAACGCGATTTCTCCGGGGATGTCGTGAACAATACCGTATATATTGACCAATGTATTTCGGCGTATCTTTACGGTGCTTCGCTTGCTTCCGCAGCCACCAGCATGGATTTCTTCCTCACGAAGAATCTGCAGGATGACCTCGGCGTGAAACTTTTCAACAATTTCGTGTTCGCGCTGCTCGACAAGTCGAAGAACCTCACCGTCGAATGCATGTCGGACACCCTTTCCAAGGTCAATGTCCCTGAGTGTTTCGCAGCATCGTGGTCAGCTAAAGCCGCTGAACCATATACAGTCAGCTACAGTGATACATTGAAACTCAAGAAATCCGGTACGAAGCTGAAAATCAAGACTGTGGCGCAGGAACCGCTTTCCGGCGGACAGATCTGGACCTTCGACAACGGCCTCCGTGTCATTTACAAGAATGTTCCCAAGACCGGCATGTTCCATTATATGTGGCTCCTGAAAGGCGGATATTCCCTGGTGCCTGGGTTGAAATCTGGAGAAGGAGCGTACGTTTCAGATATGTTGTCACTCTATGACGTGCCTGGAATGTCTTGCTATAACTTCTCCAACATGCTGTCAGCCAATGGTATATCCATGTCCAGAGAGGTTACGGTGTCGGATCTCCGCATAAGCGGCGCAGCTCCGTCGTCACGTCTTCATCTGCTGCTGCGTTCATTGTGCTCTCTGGCGGGAAACAGAACCATGAACCGCGCTGCCTACGACTATTACCGGGAATGCAACAAGGTAAAGGCATTGGAAAAGACGTCCATGGAAGCTGTCCTGGACAGCCTTATGTTCCCTGGCAATGACTGTTCTTCGTATAAGCGCCCGATAGATCTTCCGGATGATTTCCAGAAACGCGCCGAGAAGTTCTATGCCAGCGAGTTCTCCAAGATGAATGACGGCGTGCTGATTATCGTGGGTGACTTCGACGAATATACATTGAAAAAAGACCTTTGCCGCGACCTTAGCGGTTTCAGCACGGAGAAAGCCTCTTCTTTCCGCACCAGGAGCCAGTTCCGTGTGGGGCCCGGCAATGCGTACCGTCTGGTTGCAGGCGACAAGCAGGAGGTGGAAATCGGCATTTCCGCACCTCTTATGTATACGGCGGCCAATTTCATGTCGTCATACATTGCCGCGATGGCCGTGCAGGACAAGCTCGCGTCCACGCTTGCCGACTGCGGATGGTACGGGAAAGCATCATGGAATTTCGTGATGTTCCCGGAAGAGAGGTTCAATTTCAGGATGCATTGCGCAATGTCCGACAGGACAGGCGTTCCGGCGTCGCTCGTTCAGGTCGATTCCGTCGAAGAGGTCGTCTCCAAGCTGAGGAGGGCCGTCGGTTCCGTGTCGGTCACACCGTCCGACCTCTCCGTCTACCGGTCCGTCCTGCTCAAGTCTGTCGAGGCGCGACTCGCTGACCCTCAAATGATTATATCAATGCTTGTGCTCCGTTATTCCTACGGGAAGGATTTGGTGACCAAGTACAAGGACAAGATAAATGAGGTGACGGTGGACAGGGTGAACCAGATTCTGAGTCAGATGGCGGAAGGTCGTACTGCCGAATATGCTGTAAGGACCAAGTCCGTAGGAGATAGATTCTTTATCGAGCAGGGAACTCCGGTATTTGACGGTGAAATCCCTGTACCTCAGCCTGTTGCTGATTCTCTCGGCATGGCCCGCGAAGGTTACAGGGCCATCGGTCTGGATACTACGGCATACAGCCCTGTCTGGCTGGATTCAGCACGCTTCCGCAGCTTCATGAGCGAATTGCCGAAGCCGATACCAATGCCGATAATTCCTAAGAAGGATACATTGAAGACGGTAACTCCGGCGGATACCCTCAAGGTCGGTTCTGACAGCACGATGGTGGCGGCTGACTCCCTCAAGGTTGCCGCAGACTCGACCAGGATTGCAGTCGATTCTGTCAAGGTTACGGTCGACTCTACCAAGTCCGGCTCGGGCACGGTCTACGTGACTTCGTATTCGATTCAGTTGAAAGATACATTGAATAGAGACAAATAATATATGGATCGTAAATTCGGAACAATTTTCGAAATAGGGGATTGCCTTGTTTCGGAAGAGGTCATCACTGAATATTTTGCTTGCGACTATGAGAAATGCAAGGGCTGCTGCTGCATCATCGGCGACAGCGGTGCCCCGCTGAAAGAGGAAGAAATTGCAAAAATAGAGGAAGCCTATCCTTCCTTTTCTCCTCTCATGCAGGAAACCGGCCGGAAAGTCGTAGATGAAAAGGGCTTTTTCGAAATAGACGTTGACGGTGATATAGTTACGCCTCTCTGCCCGGGCACGGAAGAGTGTGCATTCACTCATTTCGACGAGCATAAAAACTGCTTCTGTGCCATGGAACGCTGCTTTTTCTCCGGAAAAACTCGTTTTCGCAAGCCTATTTCGTGCTGGCTCTATCCCATCCGCGTCACCGAACTCTCCAACGGCAAACATGCCCTCAACCTTCACCGTTGGGATATCTGCAAAGACGCATTTGCCAAAGGTGCAAAAGAAAAGGTCCGCGTATATGAATTTCTACGCGAACCTCTTATAGAAGCCTATGGCGAAGAGTTTTACTCTGCCTTGTCATTTGCTGCCAAAAGTTTCTTGGCCAATTCATAATCCTCCGCATTCACCTTCACTTCCACGCTGTCAATCGCAGCATTGATCGAAGGATAAGAGGATGTCTGCCCGAAAACTTCTGCATGAACGCCGTTTGCATTGAGCATTCCGGCTGCTATCTCCGCGCTCATCGGGTCGGAGAACTTAGCTACGGTTTTAAATTCTTCATTCATGATTTGTTCGTCTTTTCGGTATATATTTTATGATCAGTCGTGTACGGGACGCTAGTCGTGTACGCCCGGTACACTCCTGTTAGTCGTCTGAGGAGTTGCGTAGGGCGTTTTCCAGACCGTAGATTACTCGGATGGTGTCTTTCCGGAGACCCTCCAGCTCGAAACCGCCCAGCGTGCGGGTGAACGTTATCCGGTCCTCCATCATTCTGGTGATGCGGTTCAGTAGGCTCCTGTTGCGGAATGTCATGTTCTCGCCATTCTCGCTTTCCAGCCTGTAACCACGGTTCTCCATGTAGTCAATCACGCCTTTGCGTATCTCGGCATATTCCCCCGGAATGACCGCCTCCTTCTTCACGAAGCCGAAAACGGGGTACACCGCAGCAACCGCTGCAAACATCAAGCCTATCTGCCACAGGGAGTTGTAACCGTTCCTGAACATTGTCTCGATATTGCCGTCCACCACGTGCGCAAGCACCAGCACCGACAATATGATGATGAGCAGAATCGAAAAGTAGAAAAAATACTTTATCGCGCGTACGATATATTTCATTGCCTTGTTCATAACATTCATTTTCACAAAAATAAAAAGATTTTTCTAAATTTGCCGCCGTACAAACCACATTTTATGAAGAAGACGATTCTTTTCATTGCGCTGGCTGCAATTTCTTTTGCGGACATCAATGCAGACAATGCCCGTTATGTCAACATGTTTCTGGGAACTTCAGGAGACCATGGCCAGATGGCGCCGGGAGCCGCATGTCCGTTGGGAATGATTTCCGTCTGCCCCGACAGCGACCCGAACCAACATGCCGGATATGACTTCAGCATTCCTTCCGTGAGCGGAATCTCCATAAACCGTGTTTCAGGAATCGGCTGTTCCGGATCGGGCGGCAATCTGAGCATCAGACCGGCGGCAGAGGGCACTCCGTTGAACATCGTGAAGGGCACAGAATCCGCACATCCGGGTTTTTACGCGACCACATTTGACAACGGCGTGAGGGCGGAACTGACGGCAACATTGGACATGGCCGTCGAAAAATATCAGCTCCCGGCCGGCGGCAACCGCACATTTTTCATCAATTTCGCATCTTCCATCGACACCAGGAACGTGCAATGCTACTTCGACATCACGTCCCCGTCAATGATCGAGGGCTGGGTCGAGGCTCCTACCGCCTGTGCACGCGGAGCCTATAGATTATATTTCAATGTCTCTACGGATAGTGACTTCCACATCGTCCGCAGAGATGACGGGACGGCGACATTGCGCTTCGCGGAAGACGCGAAGTCGGTCGAATTCAGGGTCGCGGTATCGCCGGTGGGCCGTAAGGAGGCCAATGCCATCCAGGCAGATGCGGCAGCATTGACATTCAAGAAGATACATGCGGATGCGGTAGCGGCGTGGAAAAGCAAGCTGGACCGTATCAGCGTGAAGGGGAGCACACAGGAACAGAAGACATTGTTCTATACATTGATGTACCGGCTCTATCTCAGTCCGATGATGGCGACATCTTATGGCAAGTATAAGGGGACTGACGGCAAAATATATGATGCTGAGGGATTTACCTATTATAGTTCATGGTCCATCTGGGATTCGTTCCGCTCGAAATTCCCGCTGCTATGTCTGATCGACCCTGTGGCAATGCGTGACATCAGCAGGTCAATGGCGGATATTTTCCGGACCGGGAAACGAGACTGGGCGACCCCGCATGAATCCGTGCCTACCGTGAGGACGGAACATTCCGTGATAATGCTGTTGGACGCATACCGTCGCGGCGCTGCAGACAAACATTGTCTCGAAGTCGCATACCCCGGAATGAAGGAGGAGGCGGAAAGGCTGCCGATGAGGACTCCTGACCAGAAGATGGAAAGTTCCTATGACCTGTGGGCGCTTGGCAACATTGCACGCATTCTTGGCGAAGAAAATGAGGCGCGTGTGTATGCGGACAGGGCGGACTCGATTTTCATGGCGGTCTGGCCTTCGGAATTCATGACGGTTACGGATGATTTCGTGAAGATGAAGGGCAACGGGCTGTATCAGGGAAGCCGCTGGCAATACCGCTGGGCAGCACCGCATTGCATTGACAAGATGATTGCGCTGGAAGGGCAGGAGAAACTGGAGAAAGAACTGGAGAAGTTCTTCGGCAAGCACTTGTTCAATCAGGGCAACGAGCCTGACATCCACACTCCGTTCCTGTTCAATCTCTTCGGCAATCCTGCTGAAACTCAGCGGCTTGTGCGCGCCTTGCTTACGGACGACGAAATGATTCACGTTTATGGGGGCAATGCTGAATACCCGGAGCCTTTCGTCGGAAGGGCGTTCCGCAATGCGCCGGACGGACTCGCCCCGGAAATGGACGAGGATGACGGCACCATGAGCGCGTGGTATATATTCAGTTCAATGGGATTCTACCCGGTAGTAGTCGGGGAGGCAACCTATGAAATGTTCTCTCCGCTGTATGATAAAATCCGTATAAAGAACGGTGAATCAGAGATTTCCATAAAAACCAAGGGGCGCAAGTCGCCTGATGACATCATCCGACGAATCTATGTCAATGGCCGCCCGATGGACGGGTATCGGATTTCTCATGGGGACCTGTCGGGCAAGAGCAGAATCGTCATAGAGTATTAAAACCTCGTAAAAAAGTCGAAAAAAGTGTCGTATATGTGAAAAAAATAGTACATTTGTGGGTGTAAAACGATAAAAATGACCAACACATATACCTGACACTTCGGTCATGCGCCTTTCGGCCAACCAATTCTTTATCAGCCTCACATAAGCGGAAATCTTGTGAATTTATCCACAACCAATATAGAATAACACCAACTATTAATACCTACGTTTATGAAAACTTTTTTGCGTATCATTGCAGCTTGCTGTGTGATGGCTCTCACGGGTCTTACCGTGTTCGCCCAGACAGACCGAGTTGTAATTTCCGGTACCGTCAAGTCGGAATCAGGTGAACCTCTGGTAGGTGCAAGCGTCATCGTGAAGGGCGCCACTACCCGCGGAACCATCGTCGAGGTTGACGGAACTTACTCTATTTCAGCTGCTGAAGGCGAGACTCTCGTTTATGATTGTCTCGGATTCGTTTCCCAGGAAGTGAAACTGACAGGGAAAAGCAGAATTGACATTGTCATGATTGAAGACACGAATTTCCGGGTCAGGGGGAAAACCCTGTGTATTACGCATAGATTTTCTGTAGTCTAAAAAG
>OIWS01002933.1_pt1 | contig 13040 bp, 11 predicted proteins | sample 1587611 | NCBI WGS metagenome assembly OIWS01 (sample SAMEA3888919, study PRJEB22519) | human gut metagenome | biome: human gut; feature: human-associated habitat; material: faeces | place: Denmark | collected 2010 | reverse complement strand
TACGCCAAAGGCGGAACCTTTCTGATGAAAGAATTTAATCAGAAAATAGTATTAATCCCCTCAGTCGCGGCAAGCCGCGCCAGCTCCCCTTGCTGCAATCAAGGGGAGCCGATCCGCTGTTTTTGAAATCATCAAAGGCTGGCTTCGAGGGTGGCGCGGACCGCCTTGAGGAATTCCAGACTTGTGACGCCGGTGCGGCCGCAGAGGGAGGCAAGGTCGCCCGTCATGGTGCCCGCGCGGACGGTGTCGAGGCAGGCATTTTCCAGCTTCTTTGCAAACGCCGTCAGCGCCGCGTTGCCGTCCAGCTCGCCGCGCTTGGCGAGCGCGCCTGTCCAGGCGAAGATGGTCGCAATGGGGTTCGAGGACGTCTGCTCGCCCTTGAGGTAGCGATAATAGTGGCGCGTGATGGTGCCGTGTGCGGCCTCGTATTCAAAGTTGCCGTCCGGCGAGACGAGCACGCTCGTCATCATGGCGAGACTTCCGAACGCGGCGGAGACCATATCGCTCATGACGTCACCGTCATAATTCTTGCAGGCCCAGATGAAGCCACCCTCCGAGCGCATCACGCGCGCGACCGCGTCGTCAATGAGGGTGTAGAAATAGGTGATCCCGGCGGCCTCAAACTTGTCCTTGTATTCCTCATCATAGATGCGCTGGAAGATGAGCTTGAACGTCTGATCGTACTGCTTCGAGATCGTATCCTTTGCGGAGAACCAGAGATCCTGCTGCGTCGCCAGGGCATAGTTGAAGCAGGAGTGTGCAAACGCTTCAATGGAAGAATCCTTGTTGTAGATGCCCTGCAGCACGCCGGGGCACTCGAAGTCGTAGACGGTCTGCGAGAACTCCGTCCCGTCGTTCCCCTTGAACGAGAGCGTCGCCGTGCCGGGGCCGGGGACGCGGTACTCCGTGCCCTTGTAGAGGTCGCCATAGGCGTGACGTGCGATGGTGATCGGCTTTTTCCAGTTGCTGACGTACGGCTGAATCATGCCGGTCAGAATCGGCGCGCGGAAGACCGTGCCATCCAGGATTGCGCGGATGGTGCCGTTCGGGCTCTTCCACATCTCGTGGAGCTTGTATTCCTCCACGCGCTGCTTGTTCGGCGTGATCGTGGCGCATTTGACGCCGACGTGGTGACGCTTGATGGCGTTGCCGGCGTCAACCGTGACCTGATCGCATGTGGCGTCCCGGTTCGGGAGGCCGAGGTCATAGTATTCGGTGTTCAGCGCCACAAACGGCGTCAGCAGCTCGTCCTTGATCTGCTGCCACAGAATGCGGGTCATTTCGTCGCCGTCCATTTCGACGACGGGGTTTGTCATTTTGATCTTTTCCATTCAGGCGTTCTCCCTTGCGTGGTTTGCGGCATAATAGTTCATCAGGCAGCCGTCGAGCAAAATCTGGCGCTCGTCGGCGGTCAGCTCCGGCAGGTGGAGCAGAAGGGGCAGTTTCGTGCCATCTTTGCGGATCACGGTCGCCGGAACGTCCTTTGCGTCCGCTTCAACGGCGGCGCGAACCTGCGGGACAAAGATACGGTCGCCCGGCTCGTAGTCAAACTGCACATCGGCGCCAATGTGGAACGGCAGCATGCCCCAGTTGATGCAGTTGGAACGGTAGCGCTTGGTAGCGTATTCATAGCAGATGTTTGCGCACCCGCCGAGGACTCTCTGGCAGCTGGCGGCCTGTTCACGCGCCGAGCCGTCGCCGGGCTTGTTCGCAAAAATGACCGAGCCGATACCGGTGTTCTCCACCGTGCCGCCACAGCTCTCGATCTGGGCAAGCGTCTCCGCGTCCAGCATGCCGTCTTTGCGCACAGCGTCGCGTGCGGCAATGGCGTTCGCGCGGCCGACGTAGGCCGGGTCACGCCGGGAGAGAGCGAAGGTTGCGAGCTTGAGCGGGTTTGACCGGTAGGACGAGGTTTCGCCGGAGGGAATGAGCTCGTCCGTCGTGGTGACAGGGTCGTGGATCACGCAGGCCAGCTCCATGAGCAGGTTTTCCGGCAGGGCCGGGATCTTGGGCCACTCTGTGATGTTCGGGCCGAGGCGCAGCGCTGCGCTTGGGTCGGCCTTGCCGAAGCCGAAGTAGCAGCGCTTTTGATAGACGCTGCCGTCGAAGGCCTCAGTGTGCGGAGCGGGGACGGTATAGTCGATGTCGGTCGCCGCGGTCAGGACGCCGTGATTGCGTGCCGTGGCCGCGATGGAGCGTGCGTCCATCAGCATAACACCGGCAAGCTGGCCGTTCGCAGGCTTGGAACCTTCGCGGTTCGGGAAGTTGCGCGTCGTATGCCGGATGGAGAGCGCGTCGTTGCCCGGCACGTCGCCCGCACCGAAGCACGGGCCGCAGAAGCAGGGCTTGAAGAGTGCGCCCGCTTCGAGCAGCGTTTGCTGGATGCCGTTTTTCATCAGCTCCAGATTGACGGGGATCGAGGGCGGATAGATCGAGAGGGAGAAATAGCCGTCTCCGACGCTCTGCCCGGCCAGGATGGCCGCGGCTTCGGCGATGTTGTCATACATGCCGCCGGAGCAGCCTGCAATGACACCCTGATCGACGAGGAGCTTTCCATTTTTCAGTTTGTCGGTGAGATGCAGCTCGACTTTGCCGCCGAATTGTTCGTGCGCGAGCAGCTCGGTCTGGCGGAGAATGTCCGCGCCGTTCGCCTGCACATCGCGCACCGTAAACGCGCGGGAGGGATGGAACGGCATGGCGACCATCGGCTCAATCTTCGAGAGGTCGATCTCGATGACGCTGTCATAGAGCGCGCCCTCTTCGGGCTCGAGCTTCTGATAGGTCTCCGGGCGGCCATGGACGGCGAGATATTCCTCGACCTTCTCATCCGTCTGCCAGATGGAGGAGAGGCAGGCCGTCTCGGTGGTCATGACGTCGATGCCGATGCGGTAATCCATCGGGAGGCTGGCGACGCCGGGGCCGGCGAACTCCAGCACCTTATTTTTCACAAAGCCGGAGTCGTAGACTGCGCCGCACAGCGCGATGGCCACGTCCTGCGGGCCGACGCCGCGGGCAGGCTTGCCCGTCAGGTAGACGAGGACAACGTCCGGCATGGCGACATCATAGGTGTTCGAGAGCAGCTGCTTGACGATCTCCGGGCCGCCCTCGCCGACGCCCATCGTGCCGAGCGCGCCGTAGCGCGTGTGGCTGTCGGAGCCGAGGATCATCCGGCCGCAGCCGGTCATCATTTCGCGCGCATACTGGTGGATGACCGCCTGATTGGCCGGGACATAGATGCCGCCGTATTTCTTCGCGGCAGACAGGCCGAAGATGTGGTCATCCTCGTTGATCGTTCCGCCCACGGCGCAGAGACTGTTGTGGCAGTTTGTCATCACATACGGCACCGGGAAGGTCTTCAGGCCGCTGGCCTTGGCCGTCTGGATGATGCCGACGTAGGTGATGTCGTGCGAAATGAGAGAGTCAAACGTGATGCGCAGCTTCGCGGGATCTGCGCTTTTGCTGTGTGCATGGAGAATTTTCCACGCCATGGTTTTCTCCCGGCAGCCGCTGGTTCCGGCTACGGGCCGTCCCGCGGTCCAGACCGCGGGGGTGCTTGAAAGCTTCAATTTCATCGCCGCCCTTTGCAGTTTCTTTTTCTGGTGTAAAGTATAACAGTTTTTGTGCCAATACGCAAGCGAAATGAAATATTTTTTTTCTTACTTGCAAAATTGATGCTAGAGTTGCACGAAAACGGAAAACTCATCCCCGATTTTTGAAATTTTAAAAAAAGTACTTGCATTTTTGTAAGACATCCGCTAAAATGGGTTCAACGACAAGACAGGAGGGGATCGTCATGCAGGTGCAGGTGGATCGTTTTCAGGAGTATATCGCGCAAATGAGCTGTGATCTGGTTCAGGAGTATTCCATCCCGGCGGAGCTGTATGAGAATCAGGACATCAAGCGCGGCCTGCGCAACAACGACGGCACCGGCGTGCTCGTCGGCATCAGCAAGGTCGGCAGCGTGCAGGGCTATTACATGGTCGATGGCCAGCGGGAGCCCATGCCCGGCAAGCTCTACTATCGTGGTATCAGCGTGGAGGACATTGTGGATGCGCACCAGAAGTCCGGGACGTTCGGCTTTGAAGAGGTGGCCTATCTGCTCCTCCTCGGCCGCCTTCCGAAGGCGGAAGAGCTGTCGCAGTTCAACCAGGTTCTCGCCAATGCCCGCCAGATGCCTGCGGCCTTTACCGAGGACATGATCCTGAAGGCGCCCAGCCGCAACATCATGAACCAGCTCGCACGGAGCGTTCTGGCCCTCTATTCCTTTGATGAGAATGCGGACGACACTTCGCCCGCGAATATCCTGAGACAGTCCATCGAGCTCATCGCCCGCTTCCCGCTGATTGCGGCGAACGCGCTCATGGCCAAGCGGCATTATTTCGAGTGCATGTCGCTGTATCTGCACAACCCGCTGCCGGAGCTTTCGGTTGCGGAAAACTTGCTGCGCATGACGCGCGCGGACAAGAGCTATACCGCGCAGGAGGCGCATCTGCTCGACCTCATGCTCATTCTCCACGCCGAGCACTCCAGCAACAACTCCACCTTCGTCTGCCGTGCCATTTCTTCCTCCGGCACGGATACCTACAGCGCCATCGCCGGCGCCGTCGGTTCGCTGAAGGGCCCGCTGCACGGCGGTGCGAATGCAAAAGTGCTCCAGATGTTCCGCACCATCCGCGACGAGGTGGGCAACACTCCGACGGATGAAGTGCTTGGCGCCATGCTTGACCGCCTGCTCGACGGCGAAGCGGGCGACCGTTCCGGCAAGCTCTACGGCCTGGGCCATGCGGTCTATACCATGTCCGACCCGCGCGCGGTTGTCATCAAAAAGTACGCAACTGCCCTGGCCAAAGAGAAGGGCAGACTGGAGGATCTGGAGCTTATGGAGCGTGTGGAAGAGCTCGGCATCCAGAAAATCATGGCCAGGAAGCGCCAGAAGATGCCCATGTGCGCGAATGTCGATCTCTATTCCGGACTGATCTATAACATGCTCGATCTTCCGGAGGATCTCTACACACCGCTGTTTGCCACGGCCCGCATTGCGGGCTGGTGCGCACACCGGATGGAAGAGGTTGTCACCGGCAACCGCATCATGCGCCCGGCCTATCGCGCCGCCGTGGAGCACCGCGCCTACGTTCCAATGGAAGAGCGCTGAGCAAATAACCAAACGCCCGCGTATCCGATTCGGATACGCGGGCGTTTTTCGGTTTGGAGTCCGCCTGCGGGGGGAGGAGGTCAGTCCTGTAAGAAGCGGGTCACCACGGCGGCGTGGAGCGCCGCGGCCAGGGGGACAGCCTCCGCCGGAGGCAGAAAGGATGGATGGTGCAGCGGATAGGAGCCGCCGACGCCGATATGGTAGAATGAGCCAGCCGCCGCGTCGATAAAATAGCCGAAATCCTCGGTGGTCATCGTCGGCGCGTTCAAAAGCTTGACATGCTCCGCGCCCAGCAGCGCCGTTGCGCTGCGCTCCACCAGCGCGGTCTCCCGCTCTGAGTTGACAACGCCCATGTAGCTCTCATGCAGCGTGACTTCGGCGCTTGCGCCAAACTGCGCGCACACCGCCTCGGCCGTTTTTCGGATTGCCTGCTTCATCGCGGCGCGGTTTTCCGCGCCGAGCGTGCGCAGAATGCCGGTCAGCTCCGCCTGCCCGGCGATGACGTTGATGGCTGTCCCCGCATGCAGCGTCCCGACGGAGAGCACGAACGGATCCGGGCTGCCAAGCGCATGCAGCGCCGAGACGAGCCGGGCCGCACAGGCCAGCGCGTCGATCCCGCACTCCGGCTGCGCGCCGTGGCAGCTGCGGCCTGTGATGCGGATGGTAAAGGTGTCGGAGGCCGCATAAAATTTTCCGTAGCGGATGCCAACGGTTCCAAAAGGCAGATCGGGGCAGACATGCGCGCCGAAAACTGCGTCCACGTCCTGCATGCACCCTGCGGCGATCATCCGCTGCGCGCCGCCGCTGCCCTCTTCATCCGGCTGGAAGAAGAATTTCACGCGCCCATGAAGCTGCGTGCGGTTTGCTGCAAGCAGCTCCGCCGCACCGAGGACGGCGGCGGTGTGGACATCGTGCCCGCAGGCATGCGCGATATTGGGGCAGGCAGAGGCGAAGGCCGCGCCGCTGGTTTCCTGCAGCGGCAGGGCATCAAGGTCGGCGCGCAGCGCCGCGCATTTACCGGGCAGCGCGCCGTCCAGCGTGCCGACAACGGCGGTGTCCAGTAAACGCTCGGTTCGGATGCCGCAAGATTGCAGCCGCTGCTCGACCAGCGCGGCCGTATGATATTCCTGATTGCCGAGCTCCGGCTGGCGGTGGATCGCCTCCCGGAGGATTTCCCATTCCGGCGCGTGTCTGCGCGCTTGTTCCAGATAGTCCATGTTGGCCTCTTATAATGTTGAGATAAACTGCTCCAGCCGGTCAAGCCCGGTTTGGAGTGCCTCGTCGCCGTAGCAGTATGTCAGGCGGATGTAGCCGTCCGCACCGAAGCAGTCGCCCGGCGTTGCGGCAAGGCCTGCTTCGCGGATCATACGCCGGCAGAACTCGGCCGACGGCAGACCGAATTTCTCAATGGAGGGGAAGACGTAAAACGCGCCGAGCGGTTCCGTCATATCCAGGCCCATTGCCTCCAGGCGCGCAAGCACCAGTGCACGGCGCTTGCGGTAGACGCTGCGCATTGGCTCCACGCTCTGTCGCAGCGCCTCAATGCACGGGCGCTGAAACGGCGTCGGGGCCGAGACCACCATAAACTGGTGCAGCAGCTCAAGCCGCTCCTTGACTGCCGCGTCCGCCAGCAGGTAGCCCATGCGCCAGCCGGTCATGGCGTAGGGCTTGGAAAAGCTCTGAACGACCAGGATCTGCTTCCGCAGGTCACGGAATTCGGCGAAGCTGTGGTATTGCTCGGTGTAGATGAGCTGGCGGTAGACATCATCGCAGATGACAAAAATGTCCCGGCCCGCCACGGCCTCGCGGACGGCTGCAAGACTCTGGGGGGTGTAGATGCAGCCGGTGGGGTTGTTCGGAGAGTTTAAAACGATGGCCTTTGTATGCGGCGTGATGGCCGCGCGCAGCCTGTCGGGGTCGATTTGAAAGGCATCTGCGCGTGTGTCCAGCGGGACGAACCTGCCGCGGCATAGGCCGATGATCTCCTCGTAGAGGACGAAGGCCGGCGTCGGCACGATGACCTCGTCGCCGGGATTTAAAATGCCGAAAAGTGCCACAAAGAGCGCTTCGGTGGCCCCAATGGTGACGATGACTTCGTCCGCGGTATAGTCCATGCCGTTTTGCGTGCGTTCGAAGTCGGCGATGGCCTCGCGCAGCGCGGGCGAACCGTTGTTCGGGATATAGTGCGTCTCGTGGTGGGCGAAGGCCTCGTCCACGGCGGCCTCCACCGGCTGCGGCGTGTCGAAATCCGGCTCGCCGAGCGTCAGCGCCACGCAGCCGGGTGTTTCGGCGGCCAGACGCGAATATTCGCGGATGGCGCTGCGCCTGGCCCCGTAGATTGCGCTGTTCAGCGCGTCCTTCATGCTCAAAGCAGGCCCTCCGAGCCGGTAAAGGCGTCATCCACATCGAGCGTGGCAAAATAGTCTTCGGGCGTTTCGGCACGGCGCAGCATGCGAAGGCTGCCGTCCGGGCGGAGCAGGAACTCCGCGCAGCGCAGTTTGCCGTTGTAGTTATAGCCCATCGAGTGGCCGTGCGCGCCGGCGTCCGAGATCACCAGAATGTCGCCCGGATCGATCCGGGGCAGCGCGCGGTTGACGGCAAATTTGTCGTTGTTTTCGCATAGGGAGCCCACGACGTCCACTACCGTGTCCGCCACGGCGCGCTCCTTGCCGAGAACGGTGATCTCATGGTAGGCTCCATACATGGCGGGACGCATCAGATCGCAGGCCGTGGCGTCCACGCCGACATATTCCTTGTAGATGTGCTTTTCACCGATGGCGGTTGTGAGCAGATGTCCGTAAGGGGCGGTGATATAGCGGCCCATCTCGGTATAGATGTCGAGCGAAATACCGTTTTGGGTCAGCAGCTCGTCATAGACCTGGCGCACCCCTTCCCCGATGGCGAAAATGTCGACAGCACGCTCTTCCGGGCGGTAGGGGATGCCGATGCCGCCGGACAGGTCGATAAACGACAGCGTAATGCCAAGCTCTTCGCGGATGTGCAGTGCGAGCGTAAAAAGCTCCCGTGCAAGTGCCGGGTAATAGGCCTCGTCGAGCGAGCAGCTCGAGAGCATGGCATGCACGCCGAAGCGCTTCGCACCTTTTTCCTTCAGCCGGGCGAGGGCCTGCATGAGCTGCGGCAGGGGCATGCCGAATTTGGAGTCGTACTGATGCCCCATGATTTCGTTGGTGTTCTGGAACTGGCCGGGGTTATAGCGGCAGCAGACTGTCTCCGGAATGCCGGCGGCGCGCTCAAGATTTGCGACCTGCGTCAGATCGTCGAGATTGATCATCGCGCCCACACGGCAGGCCGCCCGGTATTCTGCGTCCGACGTTTCGTTGGAGGAAAACATAATCTCATGGCCGGTGATGCCGGAGCGTTCGGCCAGCATGAGCTCGGGGATCGAGGCACAGTCGGCCCCACAGCCGAGCGAGGCAAGCAGGCGCAAAATCCCCGGTGTCGGTGTGGCCTTGACGGCAAAATATTCCCGGAAGCCGGTGTTCCAGGAGAAGGCCTTGTAAAGATCCGTCACGCAGGCACGGATTCCGGCCTCGTCGTAGACGTAAAACGGCGTGGGATGCTCCTCGCGCCAGTGCGCAGCCTGCGCAAGGGTAAAGGGGAGTGTTCTTGCCATGTGTTTCTCCTTAAATTGTCCGCAAATCGGCCTCAAGCGCGGTCTTCATTGTGGTTTTTTCGTCCTTTTTCTTGATAATGCGCGCGGGGCAGCCCGCGACGACCATGCCGTCCGGCACGTCCTCGGTGACAATGGCCCCGGCGGCGACAACGGCGTTTTTCCCCACATGGACGCCTTCGATGACAACGGCATTGGCCCCGACGAGCACGCCGTCTTCCACAATGACAGGTTTGGCGGAGGCGGGCTCGATGACACCGGCGAGCACGGCGCCTGCCCCGATGTGGCAGTTTTTGCCGACGGTGGCGCGGCCGCCGAGGATGGCACCCATATCGATCATGGTGCCCTCGCCGATGACGGCGCCGATATTGATGACTGCCCCCATCATAACGACAGCATTCTTCCCAATCTCCACATTTTCGCGGATAATCGCGCCCGGTTCGATGCGGGCGGGGATGGATTTCAGGTCGAGCAGGGGGATGGCGCTATTGCGGCAATCGTTTTCAATGACAAGCTCGTCGATATCGCCCCGGTTGGCATCGACGATCGGGCCGAGCTCTTTCCAGTCACCAAAGACGATCTGATCCCCTGCACCGAAGACCTTGGCGGAACCGAAATCAATCTGTTTTTTGGACTTTACATAGAGCTTAACCGGAGTTTTCTTCTCGGAAGTGGCGATATACTGAATAATTTCCTGCGCGTTCATGGCGTGTCCTCCTTAGACCATCATGTCCTGCATCGAGTAAAGACCGGCGGGGCGGCCAATCAGCCAGGCCGCCGCGGCCAGCGCGCCGTCTGCAAAAAGCGCACGATTTTTTGCTTCATGTTTTAGGGTAATTACTTCATTTCCGGTAGAAATCAGAACTTCATGCGTACCAACTTCGTTGCCGAGACGGAGCGAGTGGATGCCGATTTCCTGCGCGGTGCGTTTGCCGTTTTCGTGGCGGCCAATCAGCAAAGTGGCATTTTTACGAACATTTTGAATGGATTTTGCAAGCAAAAGAGCAGTTCCACTCGGAACATCCAATTTTTGATTGTGATGAATTTCGACGATCTCGATGTCGGCCGTGGGGAAGGCAGCGGCGGCCCGGCGGGCAAGATCCGCCAGCACAGCAATTCCAATGGACATATTGGCGGAGAAAAAGATGGGGATTTCCTTGGAAACATCGGAAATCAGAACTTTTTCGGCCTCTGTCTGGCCGGTGGTCGCGATGACGACCGGAAGGCGGTTTGCCTTGCAGAAGGACAGAAGATCGGCTGTGGCAGCGTGGTTGGAGAAATCGATTACACAGTCGGCTGCGGCAACCGATGCGGCAGGGAGCGCGGAAAGCGAGCGGCAGAAGACAGCGGCATCCAGCGGCGCGTCTGCGGCAACCTTTGCGCTGACGGTGTGCCCCTGCGCGTCAGCCAGTTCGCAGAGGATCCGGCCCATGCGGCCGGTGGCTCCATGTACAATCATATCCATGGCGGCACCTCAACATTCCACGCCCTGCGCGCGCAGATGCTTGAGCAGGACGGCGCGGTGTGCGTCTTCCATCGGAGTGAGCGGGAGGCGGAGATAGTCTTCGCAGAAGCCCATGGCCGCCATCGCGGCCTTGACGGGGATGGGGTTGACCTCGGAGAAGAGGGCATGGATGAGCGGGAGGAGCTGGCACTGGAGCCGGGCACTGCCCGCCGGATCGCCCCGGAAGAACCGCTCGCAAAGCTCGACGGTTTGCTTCGGCAGGACGTTGGAGAGCACGGAGATGACGCCCGCGCCGCCCATGGCAAGGATGGGCGTAACCTGGTCGTCGTTGCCGGAGTAGATGTCCATCCGCCCTTCGACAAGCGAGGCAAGCTCGACAATCTGCGAGATGTCGCCGCTGGCCTCCTTGATGGCGGAGATCCTCGGGTGATCGGCCAGCACGGCGCAGGTTGCGGGGGTAATGTTGATGCCGGTGCGGGAGGGGACATTGTAGAGAATGAGCGGCTTGGTCGAGGCGTCGGCGATTTTGGTGTACATCTGAATGAGGCCGTTTTGCGTGGCCTTATTATAGTAGGGTGTGACGACGAGCATGGCGTCGGCGCCGACGGAGCAGCAGTATTTCGTGAGGTCGACGGCGTAGGCGGTGTCGTTGGAGCCGGTACCGGCGATGATGGGGACGCGGCCGGCGGTATGCTCTACGGCGAAGCGGACGGCATCGCGATGCTCTTTGTCGGAGAGTGTGGAGCCCTCACCGGTGGTACCGGCGATGACGAGGGCCTGGACACCCTCGGCGATCTGCCAGTCGATGAGGCGGGCGAAGGCGGGATAGTCGATGCCAGCCTCGGTCAGTGGGGTGATGAGGGCGGTGGCGACGCCGCGAAAGATGGGATGCACTGTCATGAGAAAAACTCCTTTCAGATTCGCAGTCAACGGATGAAAAACAGCCAATGCGCATTGCATTGGCTGTGAAAAACCGGCGTGCCCTGACAGCCCCACGGGCCGCAGAAACCCGCAATTAAACCATAGCACTCCGCAAGCACTCCGCAAATGCGACAGTCAAACGGATGTTTTCCGTTTGCCCAGCAGAGCTTCGCCGGCCCCACTTCGGCAGCGACCCCTTTCACCGGCGGCAACGGCGCTGCGAACGCCTCTTCCACCGCGGTTACTCTTGATAACTGCGCCTCTATCGTTAACTGCTCTATTGAATTCTGAATCCATTCTAACATATCCTGCGGCGGTTGTCGACTGGTTTTTTATACAGCTTTTGAATGTTTTATGGTGCAAAAGCTGTCGAATCCAGCAAAAACTCCGGAGAAAAGGAGGCAGGGGAGACAAGCGGGGAGAAGCGCTCGAACTGACAGAGCAGGAAGCGGCGGTCGTGACAGTCGGAGTTTAGCATGAGGGGGACGTGCGCGGATTGCATCGCGCGGAGGAGGAAGGCATCGGGATAGGGCGTGGTGCGGCAGCCGCGGGCGATGGCTCCGGTGTTGATCTCGAAGATAACCGGCGCGGTTTTCAGGCGCTCCAGCGCGCCGAGGGCGGCGGCGCGGTAGCGGGGATGCGTACGGTCGAAGAGGTCTCTGGCTTCGTTGAATTTTTCGATCAGGTCGAAGTGCGCGATGACGCGGCAGTGCGTTTTTTCGTAGAGTTCGCCGACGAGGCGGTAATATTCCTCTACCATTGCGTACCAGTCGCCGCCGAACCAGTCGTTTACTGTGGCGATGAGGCGGTCGCGCGTATGGTCGAGCGGGCGGTATTCGCTGCCGCGGCGCAGGTTATGCACCGCGCCGATGACGTATTCGTAGGCATCAGTCGCCTCGCCGCTGTAATAGTCCTGTTCGATGCCGAGCAGGATGCGGAGTTGGCCGGAATAAACTGCTTGTAGGCGGCGGATCTCGGCCTGATAGGGGAGAATGCGCTCCTTTGGCATACAGGCTGCGTCGTAGGGCGCGTAGGAATGGCCGGAGAAGCCGAGGGCCGGACAGCCGAGGCGGATGGCCTCCCGCACGAGCTGTTCGGGCGTATCGCGGCCGTCGCAGAAGCAGGTATGGGTATGGTAGTTGGCATAGTACATGGCAGCGGCCTCCTTTTTGTGTCTATCATACGTCAAAAAACGGCGCGCGTAAACAGGAAAACGCGCAAACGCGCAAACGCGCTTTCTTCACTTGCCAGAAAATGCGGGATATGGTAAACTGGGGGAAAAGAAACCGGAACGGGGGATGAAATGCACAAGAAAGTTCTGTTGGAGAAGATCCGCGAGGCGGCTGCGTCGGTTTTGCCGGTGACGGCCATAGTACTGGCACTGTGTTTGCTGATTGTGCCGGTGGAGCCGGGGCTGATGCTGGCGTTTTTGATCGGGTCGGCGATGCTGATTCTGGGCATTGGGCTGTTCAGCCTGGGCGCGGAGATGTCGATGACGCGCATCGGCAGTTTGATTGGCGCCAAGATGACAAAAAGCCGCAGGCTTGGAAGGATCCTGGCGGTGAGCTTTTTGCTCGGCGCGGCCATCACGGTGGCGGAGCCGGATCTGCAGGTGTTGGCGGCAAATGTGCCAAACCTGGACAAGACGCTGCTCATTGCGACGGTCTCGCTGGGCGTGGGGCTGTTTTTGACGCTGTGCATGGTGCGCATTTTGTTTGCAATTTCTCTGAAATGGCTGCTGCTGGGCTTTTATGTCCTGATTTTTGTGCTTGCCTTTGTGATGGACCGGGAGATGCTGTCCATCGCGTTTGATGCAGGCGGCGTGACGACCGGGCCGATGACGGTGCCGTTTATTATGGCGCTCGGCGTCG
>OIWS01002931.1_pt1 | contig 13044 bp, 11 predicted proteins | sample 1587611 | NCBI WGS metagenome assembly OIWS01 (sample SAMEA3888919, study PRJEB22519) | human gut metagenome | biome: human gut; feature: human-associated habitat; material: faeces | place: Denmark | collected 2010 | reverse complement strand
TGAACAACGAGTATCTGGGTCATGATTACTATACCGATGTCATCACCTTCGATTACGATGAGGATGATGTGATTAACGGCGACATCGTGATTTCGCTCGATACCGTCCGTACCAATGCCGAGCAGTTTGGCAAAACCTATGATGATGAGCTTCACCGTGTCATCATCCACGGCATCCTGCACCTCTGCGGCATCAACGACAAGGGTCCGGGAGAGCGCGAAATCATGGAGGAGAACGAGAACAAGGCGCTCGCTCTGCTCGAGGGTGCTTCGATTTTGAAGAAGTAAAGCCCTTCTATCATTTGAGGAAGTTATGTTTCTTCATTTTCCCAGTAGAAGTATAGAAAAAACAACTGTTAACTGTTGACTGTTGACAGTGAACTAATAAAAAAAGGGGAGATTCCAAAGCTGATGATAGGAATCTCCCTTTATTTTATGGTTCGGCAGATTTGCAATCTGCCGTAAACAAGTCTATATTTGTATTGCCTTGATTCTTTCCCGGCATTCCTTCAGGATTTCCTTCAGTTCATCCTCCTTGTTGGCCCTAAGCATGGCGATGCGGGTCTGCTTGAAGTCAGGGATTCCCTTGAAGATAGGGGAGGCGGCCAGGTGGCGACGGGTGTGGAGAATGCCTCGGTACTCGTCGATGCGCTCGATATTGATACGGAGCTGCTCTTCCAGGAGGTCGATTTTCTCATCTACGGTCAGTGAGGCTGCACCGGTATTGTCGAGATAATCACGGATTTCCTTGAAAATCCAAGGTCTTCCGAAGGTGGCGCGACCAATCATCACAGCATCTACACCATAGCGGTCGAAGGCAAGTTTGGCTTCTTCCGGGGTCGTAATATCGCCGTTGCCGATGATTGGGATATGAATGCGGGGATTGTTCTTCACCTCTCCGATGAGGCTCCAGTCGGCTTCTCCCGTGTACATCTGGCTACGGGTTCTGCCGTGGATGGTGAGTGCCTGGATTCCGCAGTCCTGCAACTGCTCAGCCAGGTCGGTAATGATGAGGTTGTCATTATCCCAACCCAGTCGGGTTTTCACGGTTACAGGCACATTGACTGCTTTCACCACTTCTCTTGTAATATCCAGCATCAGAGGAATATTGCGGAGCATTCCTGCTCCAGCGCCCTTTCCTGCCACTTTCTTGACAGGGCAACCGAAGTTGATGTCAATCACGTCCGGATGAGCCTGTTCTACAATCTTGGCAGCTTCCACCATATCCTCGGTGGTGCGGCCGTAAATCTGAATACCCACAGGGCGTTCCTCATCGCTTATCGTAAGCTTGCTGACGGTGCTCTTGATGCTTCTCACCAAAGCTTCTGCCGATACGAACTCAGTATAAACCATGGCTGCTCCGAATCGCTTGCAGAGCATGCGAAAGCCAATATCCGTTACGTCTTCCATCGGAGCGAGGAAGAGGGGCTGCGAGCCAAATTCTATATTTCCTATTTTCATCTTATTCTTTTTTGCGGCTGCAAAGTTACATCTTTTTTCTGATATTACCAAAATTCACTTCAGCAGATGATACATTCCTCCTGCCAATGTCCTGATGAGCCCTTTCATTTCCAATGTGAAGAGGAGGGCGGCGAGGCGGCTGATGTCGATGCCGCTCTGCACGGAAATCATGTTGATCTGCAGGTCGTTGTGCTGGGTGAGGACATCCACGATGGCTTGCTCTTCTGCCGAGAGGTCGGGGAAGAGGCTACGCTCGATGCCCTGCTGCTTGGCTCGCATCAGCTTGGCGTCATCCTGCCAACCCATATCCTTCACGAAGTCGGCGGCAGAGGTAAGGAGCGTGGCACCATTCGAGCGGATGAGGTTGTTGCACCCCTCGCTATAGCTGTCGCCTATCCTGCCAGGAAAGGCGAATACGTCGCGGTTGTAGGACTGGGAAATCTGACAGGTGATGAGGCCGCCTCCGTGGGCCATGCTTTCGATGAGGATGCAGGCATCCGACATGCCTGCCACGATGCGGTTGCGGCGCACGAAGTTGATTTTATCGGCATTCGTCTGGGTCAGAAATTCCGTGAGCAGTCCGCCCTGTTCTATCATCCTCAGCGCCGTTTCTTTGTGGCGGTTGGGGTAGAGGTCGTCCAGTCCGTGAGCCAGCACGCCTACCGTCTCATACCCCTTGTCGAGCGCCTGTCGGTGGGCATTGATGTCCACTCCGTAGGCAAGTCCGCTCACGATGAGAACCTGTGGACAGAGCTGCTTCAGATCGGTGATGAATCGGCGGATGAGATCCTCGCCGTAAGGAGTGCAATGGCGGGTTCCCACGATATTGATGACGCGCTGCTGGTTCAGGTTGGCGTTGCCCTTGTAGAAGAGCATGAGCGGCGCATCGTCGCATTCCTTGAGTCGGCTGGGGTAGCGTTCGTCGTTCATCGTGAGGGGTTCTATGCCGTAGCGCAGGTCGTATTCCAGTTCCACTTCAGCCCTTTTTCTTGCCTCATCGCTATTCTGGATGGCGTTCACGAGTTTATCCGAGGCATCGGGCAGGATGTCACGGAGATTGTTTTTGTGTTCCATGATGAGTGTGGCGGAGCCCACCTTTCTATATAGTTCCAGCATTCCCGCAAGACTGAAGTAGTTGAGCCTTGTGAGGAGAATCGTATTTAAAATTTCTTGTTGATCCACGGTGTTGTTTTTGATTTATTGTTTGTAATTTAATAGTTAGGTTTGCACCTTTGAGAGCTAAGGGTTTTCCCTACATGTTGTAGAATTCTTCACTCTTCGTTCTTCACTCTTTACTTTCTCTTCAGGTACTCATATCCTATCCTGCATCTCAGACATTCCTTCTTGTCGCAATATTCCTTTTTCAGTTGGATGAGGGCTTGCGAGTCTCCGGCGTTTTCCACCTCCAATCCGCATTGCTGCCACATTCTCACGATATGGTTGTTTTCAGCCTTCAGTTCCTCCAGGAATTCGAAAGCCCGGTCGCAGTACTTTTCCTCACCTCTGTGCCGTCCGTAGGCAAAGAGGATGGGAATGACGGTGTTGATGATGAGCAGGTTGAGCGAGAAAGGGGATATGTGCTTCTCGTTGCGTATGCTCTCGCTTCCGAAGGTGTAATGCGTCTCCCAGTAGGGCGTAACCGATGTTTTCAACACTCCGATGACCTCCTTCACGGTGGTGGCTTCGAGCAGATGGCTGAGACTTGCCTGGCGTCGGAAATAGAGGTTGGCCAGTTGGGAGATGCGGATGTGGGGGAAGTTCTGCGGGCGCAGTCTCAGAAAGCGCCAGAGCTTGTAGTCTATGGGCGCGAGCGAGAATTTATGTTGCAGATAGAGGTATTCATTCCTGAGTTTGGAGAAATATCCGTCGTTCAGTGCGTCTTTCTGATAGCGTTCGGGGATGGTTGATAGTTCGAGCAGTCCAGCCTGTCCTAAGAAGATGGCTTCTATCTGGAAGAGGTCGTCGCGGTGATGATCTACCGAGTGCAGGGGGATGGAGAGAGCCCATTGCTCGAAGGCTTCCCCGTTGATGCCGAATCCGTAGTTGCGGGCCAGGGTCACGAAGTATGCGTTTTCCCAGTCTCCGTTGCATTTCTTCACTCTCTCGGCAATAGCTTCTGTTTTCTGTGAGAGTCGCTCGGTTTGCAGGGCGCTCATCCAGGAGTGTACGGAGAGTCGGGTGAGGGCAGGGATAATCTGATAGCAGGGTGGATACTGGTCGATGGAGAGCAGTTCCTGATAGTGTCGGAGCACGTTTTCGGGGATGCTGAGCTGCATCTGCGTGAGGGGTTCTCCCTTGGAGTTGCGGGCTTCCAGCTCGATGATTCCGCAAACGTGGAGCACCACGTTGTCATATCGCTCGTCCTTCTCGTGTCCGTGCAGATACCAGTCGCTCGCTTTGTCGTGTATTTCGATATTGCCCACCCAGAGCATTCCGTCTATCTTGATTTTAGCATTGAAGAAATCGGGTCCCGCATTGCGGTTGTGCAGCCCTGGGTCGATGACTTCCACCTGCCGATGGTCGGTAGTATGGAGAGGAGAAAGTGGAAACAGCTTGTGTTTCCATACATAGTGAAGTAATTGCTCCATGATAGTTTTCTTTATTTGGTTTCTAAAGATTTGGTTTTAAAAGATTTGGTTTTTAAAGCCAGCGCTCGAAAGCCTTGTCGTAGTCTTCGCTATTACCTAATCTGCCATTGATGAGGCACACCAGTTCCACAGTAGCCTTGAGGCAGAGTTTCTCATCGTTAGCACGGAAGATGTCCTGATGGAAGATGTATCTTACGCCCTGCTTTTCCAGCCACAGGCGGGAGAGGAATTCATCGTCGCACTGCAGCGGCACCTTGTATTGCAGGTTCATGCGAGCCACTACTGCGTCCACGCCCTTATTGTGCATTTCTGCAAAGCTGAGTCCGCATTCCTTCAGGAAGAGATGGCGCGTATGTTCCATGTAGTGCAGATAGTTGGCATTGTTTACGATTCCCTCTATGTCGCACTCATAGTCGCGCACCTCCATTTTTGTTTCAAATATATATTTGCTCATAATCTCTTATTTTTTTATTATTTCAGCATATTTTCTATTTTCTTTTTGTCTTTATCTTTAGGGAAGCCCTTTCTTCTTTAGGAAGTCCTTTCTATTCTGAAGTTTCGCATGTAAGCTCCACACGTCCTTACAGGGCGCCTTGTTGATTGCTATTATACCCAGGGCGATGCCTGGGGTTAGGAGTTTTTTGGTCTTCAGCCCGTACTTAAACCACTTGCGAAACTTGAATCTATTCCTTTCAGAACGTCTTTCAAATTCTTCTCAGAAGTAGGCTAAATGTTTAGAATCATACGATTTTGCCCCAAATCACTGCAAAAATAAGCAAAATTTTCTATTTATTACTATAATAATGCGCTTTTTTCTACAAATAAATCGGTTTTTCCAAGATTTTTGATTATTTTTGCCGAAAGGAATAAACAAAAAAACAAGATAACAATGAAAATAGCTTTGATAGGCTACGGCAAGATGGGACACATGATCGAAGAGATCGCCTTGCAGCGTGGCCATGAAATCGTATGTAAGATTGACGTAAATAACCCTGAAGATATCGACAGCCCGGAGTTCTGCTCTGCGGATGTGGCTATCGAATTTACCAACCCTACTGCCGCTTACGGCAACTATCTCAAGGCTTTCTCCCACAATGTAAAGGTGGTTTCGGGTTCTACCGGATGGATGAAAGACCATAAGGAAGACGTGGAGAAACTCTGCGCCGATGGTAAGCAGACCCTCTTCTGGGCCTCTAATTTCAGTATCGGTGTGGCTATCTTCTCTGCCGTCAACCGCTATCTGGCTAAGATCATGAACGGGTTCCCACAGTACTCTGTATGTATGCAGGAAACACACCACGTACATAAGCTCGATGCTCCTTCTGGCACTGCCATCACCCTGGCAGAGGAAATCATCGACAATATCGACCGCAAGAAAGACTGGAAGCGCGGCGTGACTTACTGGACTGAGGACGGTCATCACGACGAGGGCGATCAGAACATCACTGATGAGGATTTGGTGATCAACTGCGTGCGCGATGGAGAGGTTCCTGGAATCCATGCCGTGATGTACGATTCTGATGCTGATATGATTACCATCGAGCACAGTGCTCATTCACGCAAGGGCTTCGCGCTCGGAGCTGTGCTTGCAGCTGAGTTCACAGCCAACCATTCCGGTCTGCTCACCACATCAGATCTCTTTAAGTTCTAAATGATAAACAGGTTCAGATTGGTTCTAAGGATGAAATTCTGATGGAATCTTTAAGCAGTTCCTAATAAAAACGTTCTGATCTGATAAGCAGAAAAAAGAGAAAAAAATGATAGATAAAGAGAAACAAAAACTGAATATGAAGGTGCAGTGGACGAAGTTTGCCATTGTGATAGTACTGTACCTTGCATTCCTCATCTGGTTGAAGAGTTGGCTGGGACTGATCGTCGTGCCATTCATCTTTGATGTGTATATTACCAAGAAGATACGCTGGCAGTGGTGGAAGGACTCCGAGGGTCCTGTACGCTTCATCATGAGCTGGGTAGATGCTCTGGTATTCGCCCTCGTGGCAGTATATTTCATCAACCTGTTCTTCTTCCAGAACTATGTGATTCCGTCTTCATCTCTCGAGAAGAGCCTTCTCACGGGCGATTATCTCTTCGTGAGCAAGGTGAGCTACGGTCCACGTATTCCTCAGACTCCACTCACCATGCCTCTCACCCAGCACACCATGCCGCTGGTCAACGTGAAGAGCTACTGTGAATGGCCTCATTGGGATTATCGCCGCGTGAAGGGATTGGGCGATGTGAAGCTCAACGACATCGTGGTGTTCAACTATCCTGCGGGCGATACCTTGGTGAATGAAGAGCGCTATCAGGCACAGGATTACTACCAGATGGTGTATGGATTCGGCGAGCAGATTTTGGAGCAGAACGGACTTTCCAAGGACGTGAGAAAGATGAATCCGCTGCAGCAGCGCCAGTATTTCGAGCAGGTTTACCAGGTGGGCAGAAGCTACATCGTGAGCAATCCGGGCGAATATGGCGACATCATCAGCCGACCTACCGACCGCCGCGAGAACTACGTGAAGCGCTGCGTTGGTTTGCCAGGACAGACCCTGCAGATCAAGAATCGCATCGTATATCTGGACGGCAAGGCCAACAAGGAGCCAGACAATGTGCAATATACCTACAAGATGAAGCTCAAGGGCGAGTTCCCGATGGATTTGGCAGACGAGTTGGGCATTACCAATGAAGACTTGCTGACCTACAACCAGTCGGGCGCTATTCCGCTTACCCGCAAGGCTTATCTCGCTCTGAAGGCCAACAAGAATCTGGTGGAGAGCATCTCCATCAATACCGATGCTACTTATGGCGACCTCTATCCGCTGAATGCCTATACGGGTTGGACGCGCGATAATTACGGTCCGGTATGGATTCCGAAGAAGGGCCAGTCTATCGCCCTCACGCTGAAGAATCTGCCTGTATATGAGCGTTGCATCAAGGTGTATGAGGGCAACGACCTGAAGGTGGACCGCCAGGGCCGCATCTTCATCAACGGCAAGCAGGCGAAGAGTTACACCTTCAAGCTCGACTATTACTGGATGATGGGCGATAACCGCCACAATTCAGCCGATTCCCGCTATTGGGGCTTTGTGCCTGAGGATCATGTGGTGGGCAAACCTATCTTCATCTGGTGGAGCCACAGTCCAGACCATCCGGGCTTCTCGGGTATTCGCTGGAACCGACTCTTCAAGTTTGTCGATAACATCAAGTAAGGTCGATAACAAAAGTAAGACTCAGACGGTTTGAAAATAGCATTCAAATTCCTCCTCTCATTGGTGCTGGCATTGCTCTTAGCATGGGGCATCCGCACCTATGTATTCACTGTCTATTCTGTGCCCGAAGGTGGGCTTCCTCCCCAGCTGAAGGAGGGCAACAGAGTGATAGTGAACAGGATTGACTGCGATGTTTTTCACCGTGGCGAGACGATAGTTTTTGCCGATTCCGTGGAGTGCCTCGTTACTCCGAAGTCGAAATATACGGGCAGGAAGAAGAAAGGCTCTTATGTGCGGGGCTGGATGGAAGCCAATTTCATCGGAGTCATCGAGCAGATGCCTGGCGATACGATTCGCATGGGCAGGGAGCGATACGTCATTCCTACCATCTGCTGCAAGCGCTGCGGCTGCAAGGATTGCCGCTTCTATCTCGTGCGCACGGCGAAGGGAAAAACCATTGTCCACAAGCATCAGATTATCGGAAAAGCATATAAACTCTTTTAGAGGGCGATTAGAGTCTTTTAGAGAAACAAAAATCGGATCCTCTTAGAATGAGTATAGAAAAATAAACTGTTGACTGTTGACTGTTGACAGTTTATTTTTATTTTGAAACAGTTGCTCATCAGTTGGTCTATTCCAATCAAGTTGGTCTATTTCAGTTTATAGATAAGAGACTGAAAATTTCAAGAACCCCAAACTATTAAAAGAAAAAGATTTTGAAAGCAATATTATCTTCCACGTATTTCGGTCCTGTGCAGTGGTATCAGAAGCTGAACCGCTATGAGGAATGCCTGATAGAGCGCCATGAGAGCTTTATCAAGCAGACTTACCGCAACCGAATGATTATCCCTACCACCAATGGTCCTCTTTCTCTCACCATTCCTACTAATCACGGCACTTCGCTGGCGATGAAGGATATTCGCATTTCCGACCATGCCAACTGGCGCCACGTGCATTGGAATGCGCTTCTCTCGGCCTATGGTGAGAGTCCTTTCTTCGAGTATTATCAGGACGACATCCGCCCTTTCTACGAGAAGAAATACGAATTCCTCTTTGATTTCAATATGGAAATCATGGAGAAGATGATAGAGTTGCTCGACATCCGTCCGAAAGTCTCGGTTACAGACCGATACGTTTTAAGTGAAGAACGAAGAATGAAGAGCTTTTTAAGTGAAGAAGGAAGAGTGAAGAGTGAAGAATTCAATAGCCCAGAGGCGCAAGCCCAATTCAACACTCAACGCTCAACATTCAACACTCAAATACGGGATTTCCGTGATGCGATTCGTCCGAAAAAGCCTCTTCCTGATGCAGAATTCGTACCTCAGCGCTATTATCAGGTGTATGAGCAGAAGCATGGTTTCCTGCCCAACATGAGCATTCTCGACCTGCTTTTCAATGAGGGCAACGAGGCGATATTCTATTTGTAAGACAAAAATGATACGGCGAAGGCATTTTTCTTTTCGGTCTTCACCAGGTTGAGGTCGGCCTCGTCTGGATTCTTACCCTCTTTCCTTGCCCTTATTTTGGTCATCATTGATGACTGGCGCCTGTCATCAATGAAGACCAAGGTTAGTTCGTCTATTAAGCCTGACTTCCGGTACAAGAGAAGCTTTCTTTCGATTGCTGTTGCAAAGCTACAACTTTTTGGGATTGAAAACAAATTATTTCGCTACAGATTTTGGGGGCACTTTTCGTAAGTGCTTGATTGATAATACTTTATTGCGATATTTTGGCAATCGTTTTGTGCATTTTGATAGATTTTGAAGAAAATGAAGGTTAGCGCCCCTGGATTTAAGAAAAAGCGGTCATTTCCGGTCATGGTCATTTTCGGTCAAAATCGTTTCGGGGGCGCTCTTTTATCCTATAATATTATAGACTACTTTGACCAATTCCATTTTCATTTTGACCGAAAATGACCATGACCGATTTTGATCGGATTTGCCATTTCTTAGAAAGCAAATCTATGTTAGATGTGTTTGCTAAAAAGTCTTGATAATCAAGTACTTGTGCTGAAATCAACACCATTGTTGATTGTTTTTAGTACGAAAAGGGGCATTTATTGGGTATAAAATTGATACGATATCACCTTATTATAATATAAATAGACTGAACTTGCGAAACTTGAATTATCACTCTGCAGGATATTCTGGTGGTTTATCAGGCCCATGGCAAGACTGGCTGGCTTCCATGCAGGTACTATTTACCCCGGTTTCTTGACCAAAATCAAGAAATCGGTGTGTATGGAAACTTTTCTCTTAAAATATTTGTGTGCGTACACAAAAAGTTATACCTTTGCACCAGAAATAAGATACAAGGATAAAAAAGATTGTTAGGATAAGCATAGAAAGAAGCTTGGAAGGCATGAAGAGATTGCTAAGAAGAGCATGAAAAGATTGCTGGAAAAGTTAAGATAAAGGCAAAAGATTGCAGATAGGATAACAAATGAAAGTTGACAGGCTCTTCGGAGTCTTCAATATAGAGATAGGTAAAGATTATTAGGATAACTTGAGGTTGTCTTTCTTCGGGAAGCAATCTCTTAAAAAAAGAAAGGTAAAAATTATGTTAGTTTTAGGTATGGTTTTCGCAGTATTGGTAGCTGTTGCAGCTGAGGTTGGTGCAATCAAGAACGACCTCGCTTAGGCTTAGCCAAGAAGGTTCCTTAAGAGGGAATCATGCGAACGGAGCCGTAGTCATGGGCTTCGAAAAAATGGTTAGATTGGGGTGTGAATCCCTGCGTTTAGTTAGAGTTTTAGGGGTGAAAGTCCCTGTGTTTAAAGTTTGAATTGGAGATGAAAATCTCCGCGTTTGAAAGTAGTTTTTGAACGAAGAGGAAGCCAAATGGGCTTCCGCTATGAGGGGCGAAAAGCTCCTTTTTTTGTTTCATGGCGGTTGGGTTTCAGAAAAAACTGTTTGCTGGCCGAACCGGATGAAATCAGTTTTTGAAAAGGCAGTTATTAATTCAATAGGTAATATAAAAGGCAATTGCAGGGGGTGTAGGTTTCCCTTCGCAGTTGCCTTTCTTTTCCTCCTCTCATTTCTCATTTGAAGATCAGGGTGATGAGTCTGTTTTTGTCGAAAAGTTCCCTTGCCACGTCTTGAATCTGTTGGCTGGTAATGGCTTCCACCTGTTCGTAGAGGCAATCAACGTTTTTCTCCCAACCATAGTGGAGGAAGCTCTTACCGAAATCGAGGGCGAAGTTCTCACGGTTGTCGCAGGCAACGCCAATCTGACCCTTAATCTGCTTTTTGGCAGCCTTCAGTTGGGAGTCGGAGAGCGGTTTCTCCATCATCCGGTCCAGTTCTTTGCGCACCAGTCGCAGGCAGCGCTTGATGTCGTGTTCATCGCAACCGAAGTAGATGCTCCAGGTGCCCGTATCTCCGTAGGCCACCATCGTGCTTTCCACGGTATAGACCAGTCCATTGTGCTCTCTCAGTGCGAGATTAAGTTTAGCGTTCATGCCCGGTCCGCCGAGGATATTGTTGAGCAGATAGAGCGGCATTCGTCGGTCGTCGTTCACATCGTAGGCTCTTGTTCCTATCATCACATGCGCCTGATGGGTATTCTTCTGCATCACAATCGTCTGCCCGGCAATCTCTTCCCCCACAGATGGATAATTTTTAGGTCCCACAGATTTCACAGATGACACAGATTTTTCTGTAGTAATAGAATTCTCATCCCCCGCGAATCCCGTGCCTCCCGAGAAATCTGCGTCATCTGCGAAATCTGCGTGACAATCCTCTTCAGCAAGTTTGCCCGAATCATCATCTGCGAGTGCCCTTCCGACAAGCTTCACCAGCTTCTTGAAATCAATATCCCCATAAGCGAAGAATATCGCATTGTCGGGGCGATAGAGTTTGCGGGTGAATCGTAGTGCATCCTCTGTAGTGAAGGAGCGAACCTGCTCGGCAGTGCCCAGAATATTATGTCCTAAGGACGAACCCTTGAAGAGAATATTCTCAAACTCATCATAGATAAGTTCGGCAGGCGAATCGTTGTAACTCTCAATCTCGTCGCAGATCACCTCCACCTCCTTGTCGATTTCCGCTTGCGGATAGACGGAGTGGAACACGATGTCAGAAAGCAAATCCACTGCCCTGGCGATGTGCTCCTTCAGGATGGCAGAATAATATACGGTGCCCTCCTTGTTGGTGTAGGCATTGAGGTCGCCGCCCACGCTCTCCAGACAGTTGAGAATGTGCCACGCCTTGCGCCGCTCAGTGCCCTTGAAGGTGACGTGCTCGCAGAAATGGGCGAGTCCTTCTTCGCCAGGTTCCTCATTGCGGGTGCCGGCGTTTATCTGATAACCGCAATATACTACCTTGCTATCGGAAGGCAGATGGATGATGCGGAGTCCGTTGTCGAGTGTATGTGTATTGTATTTCATTTCTATGCAAAATCAATGTACAAAATCAATGTGCAAAATTCATTGTGCAAATTTCTAATGTGCAAAGTTACATCTAAAATGTAATTTATCCAAAAATATCAGCTATTTATTTTGCATTATCGCCAAAAACATTTATCTTTGCCTGCAATTAATTCTGCCGGGGAAATCCGGACGGGGAATGATTCAAATTCTTCTTCAGATAGAAAACTGTTTCCCGGTCAGGCAAGAATCGTTTCCGGTTGGACAAGAATATAGTTTTTAACAAGATACAGAAATATACAATGCGCAAGGTTATAGGAATAGGAGAGACCGTTCTGGACATTATCTTCAAGAATGGCAAGCCGATAGAAGCAGTGCCGGGCGGCTCATCGTTTAATGCCGTCATTTCTTTGGGGCGTGCGGGTGTGAATACTTCGTTTATCAGCGAGGCAGGCAACGACCGTATCGGCGAGTATGTCATCGAGTTTTTGAGGGAAAATGGGGTGAATGCCGACAATGTGAGCATCTTCCCTGATTCAAAATCGCCTCTCTCATTAGCTTTCCTCGATGAGAACAACAATGCTGACTACATCTTCTACAAGGATCATCCGCACGACCAGCTGGAGTTTGCTACTCCCGAAATCAATGCTGGCGACATCGTACTCTTCGGTTCGTTCTTCGCCCTGAATCCTGTGGTTCGTCCTCAGGTGGCTGGCTTCCTGGAATACGCCAAGAGTCGTGGAGCCATCCTCTATTACGACGTGAATTTCCGTGCTTCTCATCAGAACGAAATCATGAAGATTACGCCTAATCTGATAGAGAATTTAGAGATGGCGGATTTCGTGCGCGGCAGTCATGAGGACTTCGGAATTCTCTATAAGAAACCAGAGGCAGACAAGGTGTATAATGCCGAAATCAGCTTCTACTGCAAGAAGTTCATCTGCACCCAGGGTGCCGACCCGGTGGAGGTGCGTGCTGAGAACGGATTTGCCAAGAGTTATCCTTCCGAGAAGATGAAGACGGTGAGCACCATCGGAGCTGGCGACAACTTCAATGCCGGTTTCGTATTCGGATTGATTAAGGATAGAATCACCCGCGAGGATATCGACCGTGGATTATCTGAGGCACAATGGGATAGCCTCCTGAAGAGTGCCCAGGAGTTCTCTGCCGAATGCTGCAAGGATATCTACAATTATGTTTCCAAGGAATTCGGAGAGCGGTGTAAAAAGGTAAAAAAGTAAAAAAATAAATATTATGACTGAGATTACAAACAAAATTTATTACGTAGGCGTAAACGACCGCAACAAGCATCGTTTTGAGGGCCTCTGGCCTTTGCCTAATGGTGTGAGTTACAACTCGTATATCATTGATGATGAGAAGGTAGCGCTGGTAGATACTGTAGAGGTAGATTTCTTCACCCAGTTCC
>OIWS01002927.1_pt1 | contig 13055 bp, 9 predicted proteins | sample 1587611 | NCBI WGS metagenome assembly OIWS01 (sample SAMEA3888919, study PRJEB22519) | human gut metagenome | biome: human gut; feature: human-associated habitat; material: faeces | place: Denmark | collected 2010 | reverse complement strand
CGACTGGTACAACCAAGCCATCATCTAGACCAACTGCAATACCAAGATTAACAAATTTGTGTAATTCGATATTTTGCGCATCATCAATCAAGGATGCATTGAGGTAACGGTGTTCCTCTTTCATAAGGGTACGCACAACTGCTAAACCAATCAAATCAGTGAAGGTTACCTTCATGCCAGTCTTATTCATGATTGGATCAAGGACTTGCTTACGAAGAGCCATAAGGTTAGTCATGTCCACATCGTAGTTAAGGGTAAAGGTTGGCGCAGTTAAGTAAGAGTGCGTCATTCCCTTAGAAATAGCCTTACGCATAGCAGACATTGGAATAACTTCCACACCTTCTGGCAAGACTTTTTCAGGTTTAGCTTCAACCACAGGTGCAGCTGCAGCTTCCTTAACTTGCGCTGGAGCACTGATTGCAAGGATATCTTCCTTAGTAATCTTACCACCAAAGCCTGTTCCAGACACGCTAGCTAAATCAATACCAAGGTCCGCAGCAATCTTACGTGCCAATGGTGTTGCCTTAGGTTGAGCACCCTTAAAGTCCTCAACGTCATCAGCATGAACACGACCTTTTGCTCCAGTTCCTGAAACTTGAGCGAGGTCAATCCCCAACTCACGCGCTACTTTACGTGCTTTAGGTGTTGCACGTACTTTGCCACCTTCGTGTACGACAGGGGCTTTGGCTTGTGCTGCCACTACAGGTGCTTCCACAGTAGCAACTTCTTCAACTTGCGGAGCAGCTTCTGTAGCCGGTGCGCTCGCAGCATTATCAGCCACAACTTCACCTTCTGCTCCAATATAACCGATAACCTCAGTAACTGGAACTGTTTCACCAGCCTGACGTGTAATCTTCAAAAGGACACCTGAATCCTCTGCTTCAAGTTCCATGTTTGTCTTATCTGACATGATTTCAAGAAGGATATCTCCCTCATTAACCACATCACCCTCTTGTTTTTTCCACTCGATGATTTCGCCTTCCTGCATATCAACACCAAGCTTAGGCATAATAATCTCAAAAGCCATATTTTATGATACTAAGAACGCTAAAATGCGACAGAATTTTAGGAGTTTTACGTTAGTGTGCTTGCACACAAGTAAAACTATCTAAATTCCGAAGCATTTCGTTCGAGTTCAAATCAACTCAAACGCTTTAACGCCCTCTCCTTTCTACTTTAAATTATAATTTCCGATACTCCCACAGTGAAAACAAGAAACACATTTTACTAGCGAGAAATATCACTTAACCGTCGCTAGAAAGTTAGTTTCCTTTATTGGCCATCTTGATAATAGCAGCCTTAATCTTTTCAACATCTGGAAGAACCGCTTGTTCCAAGACACGCGCATAAGGTACAGGCACATCTTCACTTGCCAAACGTACAATTGGGTGGTCAAGGTAATCAAATGCTTCACTTTCAGTAACCATAGCAGCAATCTCTCCGATAAATCCGCCAGTCTTATAAGCGTCATTGACCAACATCAGTTTACCAGTCTTCTTAACTGACTCGAAAATCAATTCCTTATCAAGTGGGATAAGCGTACGTGGGTCAACGACCTCAACGTTAATACCTTGTTCAGCCACTTCTTTAGCAGCCTTAAGAACACGTTCCAACATACGACCATATGTGACAATAGTAAGGTCAGTCCCTTCACGCTTGATTTCACCTTTTCCAAGTGGAATGTAGAAATCAGGATCTTGTGTTACTTCTTCTTTCTTACCGTAAAGTGCCTTAGGTTCCATGAAGATAACAATGTTATTGTCCTGAATAGCAGATTTCAAAAGACCTTTAGCATCGTTAGCATTACCTGGAGCAACCACTTTAATCCCTGGAATGTGAGTCAACCATGACTCAAGAGATTGTGAGTGCTGTGCCGCAGAACCAATCCCTGAACCAGATGCCACACGGAAGGTTACAGGAGTCTTCAAACCACCACCAAACATGTAGTTATTTTTTGCGCCATTATTAACGATAGCGTCAAGGGCAATCGTGATGAAGTCCATGAAAGTCAAGTCAACGATTGGACGAAGACCTGTGATGGCAGATCCAACAGCTGCACCAGCGATAGCTGCCTCTGAAATTGGTGTATCTCTAACACGTTTTTCACCAAACTCTGCCAACATACCAACTGATGTACCGAAGTCACCACCATAGATACCAACATCTTCACCCATAAGGAAGATATTTTCGTCTTTACGCATTTCCTCGCTCATAGCAAGGTTTACTGCCTCACGCAAGGCCATCATTTTTGTTTCACTCATACTTGTATTCCTCAACCTTTCTCTTTAGTCTACCCATACATCTTCAAAGGCAACTGAAAGTTCTGGATCTGGGCTATTTTGGGCGAACTCATAAGCTGCATCAACTTCTGCCTTAACTTGGCTTTGGATAGCATCTAACTCTTCAGCGCTTGCGATATTTTCAGAAACGAGATAGTCACGGTATTTAATAATAGGGTCGTTATTGTTCTTCCACTCATCAACTTCTTCCTTAGTACGGTAAACACCCGCATCGGCAGTTGAGTGACCAAACCAGCGGTAAGATTCTACCTCAACGATAGCAGGACCGTTGCCACCACGGACATGCTCAACAGCCTTGCCCATTGTTTCGTATACAGCCAAAACATCGTTACCATCTTCACAGTAGAAACCAGGAATACCATAAGCTTCCGCACGTGTATAAAGGTGAGGTGTATTTGTAGCCTTATGGATATCCATTGAGATACCATAACGGTTATTGATGATAAAGAAGATAACAGGTAATTTCCAAGTAGCTGCCATATTGACTGACTCATGGAATGAACCTTCGTTGGTTGCGCCATCTCCAGAGAATGCCACAACAATGTTTCCTGTTTCTTTGTATTGCTGAGTGAGAGCTGCACCTACGGCAAGAGCATAACCACCACCAACAATACCGTTAGTTCCGTAGTTACCTTTTTCAAAGTCAGCCAAGTGCATAGAACCACCACGGCCCTTAGAAACACCTGTTGCCTTACCAGCAAGCTCTGCCATCATTTTATTCAAATCCATGTCTTGGGCGATAGATTGTCCGTGACCACGGTGATTTGAAAAGAAGATATCGTCATAGCTCAAGTGTTGAACAGCACCAACGTTGGCTGCTTCCTCACCAACTGAAAAGTGAGTCATTCCTTGAACAAAACCACGACGAACCAATTTATTAATACGTGAATCAAATTCACGAATACGTTCCATTTTAGTGAACATCTCAAGATGTGTCTCTTTAGAAAGTTTTACCATATCGATCTCCTCTATCGAAATTTTTCTATACATCTAGGATAGGTTAAAAAAACTTAATGAGCAAGAAATATGCTTGAAAAATGAAAAGCCTTACATCTTTATCACTTATAGGCAATTCGTATGCTCTTTTTGTTTGTGATATGGTATAATAGCATGATTGTATAGATTTTACCCGAATAGGAGAATATTGGACATTGAGTGACGTCATCGTTCACGGGCTTACGGCATGTATAGCTTTTATTTTACAAATTGTTATCTTCAAGATGACCACCCAGAGGTCTCTTAGATACTGGATTCTTATTTTAGCAGGAATAGCAATTTTCGCCACTAGTTATTTTGGCATTTCCTTTCCAAAATCAGGCTTTATTGCCCTTGTACTTTTGCTAGCTACTAAATCCTACAAAAATCTAAGACATACCATTTTGGAGACTTTCTTCATACCTTTCACCTTTGCCTTAACGGTAAGATTGGTCATTTTCCTGATTATTCCAATCTTTTTCCCTTCTGTCCTAGATTACTATTATGCTGGTCCATTCATACTCTTGCTTGCTTTCTTGCTGTGGTTTGCTCAAAGTGCCCTTCTTCAGGTGGACTACTCTCGAATGATGCAAATTGATAAGGCAAGACCTTGGTACAGATCAACATCTGTTGCCCTTTGTACCTTGGCTATTATTTACTTTGCTTCCGAACTCCTTTCGACAAGCATTCACTTTACCGTTGCTTTTCTTATTATTACAGCCTTGATTCTATCTGAGCAGGTTAATTTATATAGAAAAGACCTCAATGCTCAAACACAGGCGGCCCAAGAAGAACATTCTCAGCTTCTTCAAAAATCAAGCCAGAACATCAATACTTGGTACCAGAAAAAAACTAGTCAAGAGCTCTTTATCAAAGATGAAGCTGAAAATCTCTATGATATCATTCGTTTCCAACAAAACGAAGAGGCTCAGGAGTTAATTGATTACTTGCTGACTCCGAATCCACTAGACAAGAAGATTGATCATTTTTATCGAGATAAACTTGAAAATATTAAACTTCCTGATTTGCGAGTCATCTTTGAAGCTAAATTCCTAAAGGCAAAAGAATTGGATGTTTGGGTTAGTATGGAGGTCCCAGAACCTATTACCGTCTATCCTATTAATCCTTTAGACTGGGTATATGTCCTATCAACTATCTTGGATCATGTCATTGACCAAGCACAAGATAGTGAACAGAAATACCTTAGCTATGCTTATTTTAAAGATGAGGATAGTCAACACTTTGTCGTTGAAAGTTCAAGCACTAAAGAAGATTCAGCTATTACATCTGATTTCTCTGACCCTGAACTAAAACGCGTCAATACTATTCTATCTACTTATCCAAACGTTAACATTGTTTCAAACACACGTGCTGGGATTTATCGCTTACAAATTGAGATTGACATGACAAAAGGAGGTTACAATGATTACTAATATTATCAATCCTCTCTTACAGGCCATTAGTTTCATTTCTATTTGGTACCTCTACCAGACCATGTCTAAAGTTAAGCCACTACGAGGACACATCTTACTTTTATTTCTATCCTATGTAGCTGCTGCATCTTACTTTAACTTAGTCAAAATCGTTATAGATCCACTTTTCTTCCTTGTTGCTGATTTGGCCCTTGTCAAAGAGCGTTCTTTCTATCATCGATTGCTTTACGCTTTTTATCCAACTATCCTTTTTGATATGGCAACACGACTACTTTCAATTGTCATTATCCCTCACGTCTTACATATCAAAGGTGATATTACCCTCGACACTAACTTACATATCTTGACCTACATCTTAGCACCATTAATCATTTACCTAATGCTTAAAATCTTCGCCGTAGACCTAAATCAGATGAGTAGTCTTGACGAAGCTTGGGCTAGACGTAACTGGTTGCGAAGCACTGCCTTCCTTGCTGTCTATTATGTCTTCCTTACTGTTATCCATGGTCTTAACAGCATTCTTCCAACAGCCAATGACCCTAAAAATTTATTTGAAATAGTTTTCAAGGTCAGTCCTAATAGTTCTGTTATCTTAGTTCTCTATATTGCCCTACTACTATGGGATTTTTACAATTGGAACCAGGCTGTCCACCAACAATCTATCGATAGACTTAACAAAGAACGTCATAAATTGTTGGGTACTATGACTAACTACAGCAAATCCTTTATCCAAATTATCACGCAAAAGCAAAAATCCTTCGACCTATTCAAAAAAAATCTCAAGGATGTTTCACTGGCTTTGGAAGATGGAGATACTGCCAAAGCTACTAGTCTACTTGAAATTTATAAAACGGACAATGCTAGCATTGGTAATCCAGAGACCCAAGAACACTTGGATAGACTTAGCAATCCAATCATAGCAAGTTTTCTTTCAAATCGTATTTTGGAAATGAGAGCAGCACATGTCGACATTTCCATAAATATTAGTCCTCAGTTTGGTGAAGTTCCTTTATCTGATTTAGATTTGTATCAACTTCTCCAAGCTTCAGATAGAGCCATATTTAAACTCCTTCGTCCTGACATCAAGGTCAATAGTAGTTACCTGCAACTGGATCACTCACAACTCCTTGTTGTTGAATTACCTGTTTTGACTGACAAGGTTAGTAAGGATCAAGACCTTAATGAATTGGTAAAGAGCCTACCAAATGTTGACTATCGCATCGGTTTACATGCAGGTTATCTGACTCAAATTATTGAAGTCTTTGAGCCTGGTTATTAAGTGATAATGAAAAAGAGCCACTGGCTCTTTTTTTGTTGCTTTATATCTCTTCACAGTAAAACTTCCTAACATTTTTGAACGAAATAAATTCTTCGACATACAAAAAGACACCCAAAATCATATAGACTGAGTGTCTCTACAAATAGTAAACTCCGACTAGTGTGGATTAGAAGGCACCGCCTCCGCCACCTCCGCCACCACCAGAGAAGCCACCGCCTCCAAAGCCGCCACTACCACTGTTCGAATTGATAGAGAAACTACTTACGCTATCTGAGGCAGAAACATAAGATTCTAGATAATTGACATTATTCATCATGATAAACGGTGCTGCTGAATAAGTAAACTCATCTAGAGATGGATTACTGAGGTGAATGTTGTATCGTTTTAGCACATCACTAACTTTTTTCGCCTGTCCATAGAGTGTCGCATAAACCAAGATACGATTCCATAGGATGACAGATTCTAGCTCTGACTCTTTAAAGCTAGGAATACTCTTAATCATATTTTTAAAGCTATGCCACTGGTAATAGGTTGAAATTTGAGTTGCATCAAGACATCTCTGACGACGTCTTTTCACTAAGTACCAGAATAAAATCGTAACTCCTGCTATAGGTAGAAGACCAAGAATATAGTAAAAACCAAGTCCTGATCCAAAGGCAGCAAATAAGAACAAGGTTGAAAGAATACAAAGCACCATTGAAAGTACCAAAGCTGCTACTCCCAATAGGTTAAATGTCTTTTCTTTCGGACTAAAATCTCTATAAATGTTAGGAAGTCCAAGCGCAAATTCCTCTTTTTCTACGCCTTTTGCTACTTGATAGCCGTCATTAGTGAATTGATATTTGACACGTTTTCCTTGGGAACGTATTGCTTCACGCTCATAGCTTGTTCTAGCACTCTTAAATTGTTTTTCTAAGCCATCTTTATCAAGATAATAGCGCGAGAACATTTCCGTATCTCTAATTTCCATGCGACCATCAAACAACATATCCAAGAAAGACACTTCAAATGAAGAGAGACCTTCCTTTTCAATACGTGTCAGAATATTACTATCACCTTCTTGTCTATAGGTGAGATGACTTCTATCAATCAAATCAAGGATGGTAGCTTGTACCATATATTTAAACTTCAGAGGACCCGTTTCTTCTTTTAGACCTGTTTTGTCGAACGACTGATTATAAACATTCTTGGCTAGGACCAAAGGTGCTAAATCTTGAGGGGCTTCATAAAGACGTGCATCTCGAGGGAAAGAAGGCGTTCTAGTGCTATAAAGAACAATGAGGTAACATAAAATACCAACAAGAACAAAGCTTAAGATTACAAGTGGCAAGGTGACATAAAATAGATGTCGAAACTTTTCTTTAGATTCCTTGATATCTCTTTCTTTTTTTAGAAAGTCTGCCTCATTCGTTTTATTTAATAAATAAGCCGGGTTATTTTCCCGTAAAGTACTGGTCATCGGCCAGTAGGCGTGTAATTCCAATTTACCTGATGCTGGTAAATTGTCTACATGAACCTGATAACCAGTAGAAGTACGCTTAACCTGTGGGTCTTTTCCAAAATAGCCAGCGTGAGCGTAAAGCTCTCCTTGACTTGCATCCAGACCATCAACTGTGAAGTCAACTTGTCCAAATCCTTTATCCCAATCAGAAATAGGAAACCAATTTAAAACTGCAATATCTGAATATAGATTCAATAGGTGTTGGATCTGCCAAGTAACTTTGAGGACAACCCTATCACCATCTGAACCTGAATTATAAACTTTGAGTTTAATACCATCATAAGAGTCTGTTTTTTCAACTGTAATATCTGTTTTTTCTTTCCCATTTACAGTTGCTGAAACCTTGGGATCATCCATAATAGAATAACCACCAATTTTCCCCAAGGTTACATACTGACCTTTATAATCACTATCAAAATCATAAGTCACTTCCTGAGTAAACGTCGCATTACCATCATCATGTATAGAAAGGTGACCAACATAGGAAGGCAGACTATACTCTACCTCATCAGCTCGGACATGTTGCAAAGACAGGGGCATAAAACAGGCTAACAAAAAAGTTAAAGCAAGGTATTTAACGAGACCTTTCAGTACTATTTTCATATTTTTGCTCCTTTTCAGATTAAAAAAGCAGGTGCACCACCAAATGACTCGATGTGCCCTGCTCTAATCTACTACTTAGGCTTGATAAACAATCTCACCGTCACAGATAGTGTATTTAACACTGCCCGTAAGTTCTTCGCCTACAAATGGTGAATTGGCTGCTTTAGACTTAAAGTCTGCTGTGACCTGACGTTTTTCCTTGTCCGCAAAAATTACAAGGTCAGCTGGTCCATTTTCAGCCAAATAACCAGCATCGAAGCCATATAAATCAGATGGGTTGCTAGTCATTACTTTCAAGAGTTCAGTCAAGCTTAAGTGACCTGCTTCAACCAAGTAGGTCAAACCAAGAGAGAGTGGTGTTTCAAGACCAGTCATTCCTGATGGTGCTTTAGTCACATCATCGACATTCTTTTCATCGGCATGGTGTGGCGCGTGGTCTGTGGCAATAACTGAGATGACTCCAGATTTCAACCCTTCGATAACGGCCTGACGGTCAGATTCCAAACGAAGTGGTGGGTTCATCTTGGCATTAGCACCTTTTGAGAGCAAGAGGTCTTCAGTTTTTGAGAAGTGCTGTGGTGCTACTTCCGCTGTGACCAAACTCCACTACCTTGACACTTTCTTCCTTAGACAAATGCTGAATATGAACATGGGCCTTGGTTGCATAGGCAATCATGACATCACGCGCAATCATACTGTACTCAGCTACACCAGTTGCCCCGCAAATATGGAATTCTTTTTTAGCAATATTTTCATTGAAACCGAGAATGCCATTAAGATCAGGATCCTCCTCGTGAAGACTGATAAAGGTATTATTCTCCTTAGCTAGCTCCATGGCTTTTTTGACAATACCAGCATTGGTCAATGGAATACCATCATCTGAGAATCCGACAGCACCTGCTTCAAGTAAGCCCTTGAAATCAGTGATATTTTCACCATCAAAATTCTTTGTAATGGTCGCAACAGACTTAACATGGATATTTTCCTTAGCTGCTGAAGTCAAGACCTCCTCCAAGGTTTCCTTGTCTGAAATCGTTGGATTAGTGTTAGCCATCATAACAACTGTTGTAAAACCACCTGCAGCCGCTGCCAAGGCACCAGTATGAATGTCTTCTTTGTGGGTTTGACCTGGCTCACGGAAATGAACATGGATATCCACCAAACCAGGAGCAACCACAAGACCAGTCGCATCGATGACTTGAGCATCTCCAGCTTCTATGTTTTCGGCAATCTTAACGACTTTTTTACCATCAACGAGAACATCAGCTTGCGTATCCAAACCAGACTTAGGGTCTACAACACGACCATTTTTAATCAGTAACATAATCTTCCAACTTTCTATTTTACTTCAACCAATCAATTGGGGATTGGCCTTGAGATACAAGGTAGGCATTGGCTTTTGAAAAAGGCTTGCTGCCAAAAAAACCACGATAGGCCGACAAGGGACTCGGATGGGCACTCTCAATAATGGCATGCTTTGGATTGGTCACCAGTGCCTTCTTCTTACGAGCATAGCCACCCCAAAGTATAAAGACAACAGGAGTATCCTTTTGATTGAGAACCTTAATCACAGCATCTGTAAATGGTTCCCAAACCTGACCGGCGTGCCCATTTGCTTGACCAGCTGGAACTGTCAGACAGGCATTAAGCAAAAGCACCCCCTGCTCGGCCCATGACGTTAAATCATGAAAGGATCTAGGACCTAAATCTTCCTCTAATTCCTTGAGAATATTTTTCAAAGACGGGGGAGCTGGAAGGCTATCAGGTACCGAGAAGGAAAGTCCCTGTGCTTGATGAGGCCCATGATAAGGGTCCTGACCAAGAATTACCACCCGCACTTCTTCAAATGGAGTCTCCAACAAGGCATTAAAAACCTTTTCACGTGGCGGATAAACCGTTCCCTGACTATAAACCTGGTCCATAAACTGATTTATCTTTGAAAAATAATGGTCAGGCAGCTCCTCTTTCAGAAGCTTGTGCCATGTCGAATGTTCCATAAAAACCTCTTTTTAGACTGTTTTACACCCTAAATTATACCATAATTTGTAGGGAATATTCGGAAAATACTGAAAAAACACCATGATTACGAAGCATTTCTTATCAAGTTTTAAAAATACATTACTCCATAAGTTTAAAGGGCTTACAACCTTTAACTCGTTATAGTTTTATGCTATAATTTAAACTTGTATCTTAACAGAAAAGGTAACCCTATGACTACGTATGAAAATTTAAGAGCAGCCAGACGAGGTCCTATTGTCAGCATCGCCGCCTACGTTCTTCTTACCATTGCAAAACTTCTAGCTGGACACTTTTTAAACTCTAGCTCTTTGATTGCCGATGGTTTCAATAACTTGTCAGATATTTTAGGGAACGTGGCCCTACTCATTGGATTGCACCTAGCTAGTCAACCTGCTGATGCAGATCATAGGTTTGGTCATTGGAAGATTGAAGACTTATCAAGCCTAGTCACTTCCTTTATCATGTTCGTGGTAGGTTTCCAGGTCCTCATTCAAACAGTCCGAAAGATTTTTCTAAGAGAGGAAACAGTCGTCGACCCACTTGGTGCCACTGTTGGTATCCTATCTGCTATCGTCATGTGTGGCGTTTACTTTTACAATAAAAGACTTGCTAAAAAGCTAAAATCTAGTGCTTTGATTGCTGCTGCCAAGGACAATCTCTCCGATGCTGTAACTTCTATTGGTACCTCAATCGCTATCGTTGCAGCATCCTTCAACCTGACGATTATTGACTATATTACTGCCATTATCATTACCTTCTTCATCCTAAAGACAGCCTATGATATCTTCATGGAAGCAACCTTTAGTTTGTCAGACGGTTTCGACGAGAGAAATCTCAAGGCCTATGAAAAAGCCATTCTTGAGATTCCAAAAGTCACTAAGGTTAAAAAGCAACGTGGCCGTTCTTATGGTAGCAACGTCTATCTTGATATTGTGGTTGAGATGAATCCTGACCTCTCTGTTTACGAGAGTCATGCCATTACCGAACAAATCGAGGAGGTCCTCAGCAAGCGTTTCTCTGTCTACGACACTGATGTCCACGTAGAGCCCGCTGCCATTCCTGAAGATGAAATTTATGGCAATGTCCTTCACAAACTCTCTCGCAATGAAAAGATTATTCTGTCAAAAATTCCTGACTATGAAAATCTCTTGGCACCTGACTTCTACCTAATTGATGAAAATGGTCATCATCACACACGTGAAGAAGTCATTGCCAATCATCAACCACTTCTCAATAATTTTGACAGCTTCAAGATGACATCGGTTAGTCAAAAAACGAAATTAATCAGTTATGAGTTGGGAGGAAATTTCCACACTAGTATCTGGCGTCGAAATGAAACCTGGTTCATGATTTACCACCAAGTAACAACGATAAAAGCTGAAAACTAACGAGCAAGTAAGCTCGTTTTTTTCTGTTTCCAACTATATTTGGGTAACATTCAATAGATTCTAAAAATTACATTAAAATGCCGAATGTTAGGAAAACTCTAACTTTTATATGTTATAATGAAGGTGTTTGTCACTACTGAATTTAGGGTTTTGACAGGCAAATGTTATTAATAGATAGAAATAGGTTCTGCCAGATACAGAACCCCATAGATATTAAAGGAGACACATTGTGAAAAAGAAAATTGTTGCCGTCCTTTTAGCAGCTTGTCTAGCCCTAGCACCGAGTTTGTCTAGTGCAGACGAATTGATGGATATCACACGCGCTGCTGGTTATACTGAAGCCACTGAGGCCTATCGTCCCAAATCAACCCTCTTAATTGATGGCAATACCGGAGATGTCCTCTGGGAAGAAAATGCTGACGAGGTGCGTGACCCTGCTTCTATGTCTAAGGCCATGACACTTTATTTGGTCTTTGAAGCTATGTCTAAAGGAGAGATTTCTGAAGATACTGTTATCACAGCTACTCCAACCGACCAAGCTATTGCCGATATTTACGAAATTTCCAACAACAAGATTGTTGCGGGTGTTGATTATACCGTTTCAGAACTCATCACTATGACGGCGGTTCCATCCTCTAACGTTACAACCGTGATGCTGGCCAACTACTTGACCAATAATGATCCTGATAAATGGCTAGACATGATGAATGAAAAGTCTAAAGAGCTAGGGATGACCAATACCAAATGGTTCAACGCTTCTGGTGCCGTTGCTGTTGCCTTCAAAGGTTACTACAGTCCTCAACGTTATGATAACAACCAAACCAACCAAACAACTGCGCGTGATTTGGCTATCATGACCTATAACTTCATCAAGAAATACCCTGACATTCTCAAATACACTAGCAAACCTGTTGTCACAGTTAAAAAGGGAACACCTTATGAGGAAACCTTCGAGACTTACAACTACTCTATTCCAGGAGCTAAATACGGAATTGATGGGGTTGATGGGTTGAAGACAGGATCAAGCCCAGAAGGTGCCTTCAACTATATTGATACTATCAAGCGTGGTGATCAACGTATGATTGCTGTCATCATGGGTTCTGGTGATTGGTCTGACCAAACAGGTGAAGAAATCCGCCATACCTTTGGTAATGCTCTCGTTGAGAAAATGTATAAAGACTTCTCTTACAAGAAAGTTCTTAGCAAGGGTGAACAAGAAATCGACGGTAAAAAGTACACTGTCGAAAAAGATGTCTACGCCACAGTCAAAAAAGGCAAAGACCCTAAAATCTCTGTTAAAGATGATCACATTGTCATTGATAATGGTCTGAAGACAGTGTCACCTAATATCAAAGCTACTTCTGTTAAGGTAACTAAAGTTAAGGGGTGGTTCGATTTTGGAAGTGACCAAAAAGATAAAAAGGCTACTAAAACAACAGATAAGAGCCAACTCCCAGTTTATTTCTGGTTGCTATGCCTTATCCCAGTTGGTCTCCTCTACTTGATTTACCTTAATGAAAAAGGACGTCGTCAAAAAGTTAAAGAACGTCGTCAAGC
>OIWS01002925.1_pt1 | contig 13061 bp, 10 predicted proteins | sample 1587611 | NCBI WGS metagenome assembly OIWS01 (sample SAMEA3888919, study PRJEB22519) | human gut metagenome | biome: human gut; feature: human-associated habitat; material: faeces | place: Denmark | collected 2010 | reverse complement strand
CTGAGTACGGTGTCATGTTGGCAGAGAAGCAGAAAGCTAAGTACACTTATGGTGTGCTCGAGCGTCAGTTCCGTAATATGTTTGCCAAGGCTGCTAAGGCTGCTGGCATCACTGGTGAAGTGTTGCTCCAGAACCTCGAGTGCCGTCTTGATAATGTAGTTTTCCGTCTTGGTATCGCTCCTACTCGTGCTGCAGCTCGTCAGCTCGTAGGTCACAAGCATATCGTTGTTGATGGAAAGGTTGTAAACATTCCTTCATTCGCTGTTAAACCTGGCATGGTTATCGGTGTTCGTGAGAAGTCTAAGTCTCTCGAGGTTATCGAAAATGCACTTGCAGGATTCAACCACAGCAAGTTCCCCTGGATGGAATGGGACGACGCCACAAAGAGTGGTAAGTTCTTGCACAAACCTGAGCGTGCAGACATTCCTGAGAACATTAAGGAACAGTTAATCGTTGAGTTGTACTCTAAATAATCATTAAATTAATGGCGATATTAGCATTTCAAAAACCCGACAAAGTTGTAATGTTGGAGGCCAATGACAAGTTCGGTAAGTTCGAATTCCGTCCTCTTGAGCCCGGCTTCGGTGTTACCATCGGTAATGCTTTGCGCCGCATTCTTCTTTCCTCTTTGGAGGGTTATGCCATCAACACTATCCGTATTGGTGGTGTGGAACATGAGTTTTCATCTGTTCCTGGCGTAAAAGAAGATGTGACCAACATTATCTTGAATTTGAAGCAAGTAAGATTCAAGCAAGTAGTAGAAGAATTCGAGAACGAAAAAGTTAGTATCACTGTTGAGAATTCAACCGAATTCAAAGCTGGTGATATTGGCAAGTTTCTGACTGGATTTGAAGTGTTAAACCCTGATTTGGTGATTTGTCATTTAGATGCAAAAGCGTCAATGCAGATTGACCTCAACATCAACAAAGGACGTGGCTACGTTCCTGCTGATGAAAATCGTGAGTACTGCACTGATGTCAACGTACTTCCAATCGATTCTATCTACACCCCAATCCGTAATGTGAAATATTCGGTAGAGCCTTATCGTGTTGAGCAGAAGACCGACTACGACAAACTCGTTATCGAGGTTTCAACGGATGGTTCCATTCACCCGAAGGACGCTTTGAAAGAGGCTGCAAAGATTCTTATTCAGCACTTCATGTTGTTCTCTGACGAAAAGATCACGCTTGAAACAACTGATCAGGAGACCAACCAGGAGTTTGATGAGGAAATCTTGCATATGCGTCAATTGTTGAAGACCAAGCTGGTTGATATGAACCTTAGTGTTCGTGCCCTTAACTGCTTGAAGGCTGCTGATGTGGAAACACTTGGTGACCTCGTTCAGTTCAACAAGACCGACCTTTTGAAGTTCCGTAACTTTGGTAAGAAATCGCTTTCAGAGCTTGATGATTTGCTCGAGAGTCTGAATCTGTCGTTTGGAACCGACATTTCTAAGTATAAATTAGATAAAGACAATTAAAAATGAGACACAATAAAAAATTCAACCATCTAGGTCGTACTGCATCGCATCGTGCGGCTATGCTTTCAAACATGGCTTCGTCGCTGATCCTGCACAAAAGAATCACTACGACCCTCGCAAAGGCTAAGGCCTTGAAAACCTACGTAGAGCCCCTGATTACTCGCTCTAAAGAAGATACTACAAACTCACGTCGTGTAGTTTTCCGTTATCTGCAGAACAAATTTGCAGTTACCGAGCTTTTCAAGGTAGTAGCAGAGAAGGTAGGCGACCGTCCTGGTGGCTATACTCGCGTAATCAAGTTGGGTACCCGTCGTGGTGATGCTGCTCCTATTGCTTTCATCGAGCTCGTTGATTTCGATGAGAACATGGCTAAGACTCCCAAGGCTGGTGCTAAGAAGACTCGTCGTAGCCGCAAAGCTGCTCCTAAGGCTGAAACTTCTGTAGCAGAGGCTCCTGTAGCTGAAGAGGCAAAGGCTGAATAATTTTTATTCATCATATTGTAAAGAGGAATATCCTTATTGGGTATTCCTCTTTTTTCTTCTTTTACTAGCTGTTTTTATCATATCTATAAGTTTCTTTTAAAAATAATTGATTGTGTTTGCTGTTTGCGTCGCAGTGTCTTTGTGATTGTTCGTCTTTTTATAACGCAGTGTTTTGTGATGCTTTTTGTGACGCAGTGTCTTTGTGATTGTTAGTCTTTTTGTCATGCTATGTTTTGTGAAATGTTATGTTATCTTTTCTGTGATGTGGAGTTAATGCTCTTCTTGTAGCATAAATGAAATATTGATGTAAACGTATTGTAATCTCGATTATTTTGTTTAATTTTGTGCTTGCTATTTAATTATAAAGCATACCTCATTGATGTATTTTATATTTACCTTCCAAAGGAATTTAGAAATTAAGATATGTCTAATAGTTTACATTTAACCCATATCACAGACATTACTAATCACACATAATGTAATATGAATAATAACAGATTAAAAACCTTAGCCGTTGTATTGGCTATTTTTTGCTTGGGCGTTAATGCCCAAACTACATTTGAAGAAATTAGTTCTGACCTTAATAAGGCTGGCGGAGTTTATTTGGCTTATCCAACGGTTGAAACCAAACAAACACCTGCGCCTAAGGGTTACAAGCCTTTTTACGTAAGTCATTATGGCCGTCACGGTTCTCGTTATCTTTTAAGTGATAGAGATTATCAATGGATTATCCAGCTGATGGAAAAGGCTGAAACAGTAAACGGATTGACACCATTGGGCCAAGATGTGTTGAAGCGATTGAATATGGTTTGGGAAGAGGCTCAGGGCCGAGCTGGCGATTTAACTCCACTGGGTGTTCGTCAGCATCAAGGTATTGCTGAGCGCATGTCGAAAAACTTCCCCGAGGTATTCCGTGGAAAGCGTCATGTTTCAGCTCGTTCCACTGTAGTATATCGTTGTGCTATGAGTATGGTAGCTTTTGGTGACCGTCTTAAGCAATTAAATCCGCAGCTTGATATGAGCTATGAAATGAGTGAGAAGTATATGTCTTATCTCAATTACCATTCTGCTCGTTCTAATGCTTTCACTCATGGCAAGAAAGGTCCTTGGGTAGAAGAATATCGTAAGTTTGAAGAAGCTCAGGTTCACCCTGACCGTCTTGTAAGTACCTTATTTTCTAACGCCGACTTTATTCGTTGTGAGGTTAATCCGAGCGAATTGATGTGGGGATTGTATTGGATTGCTGTTGATATGCAAGATATGGAAACTCCAGTTTCATTCTTTGATCTTTTTACCGCTAAAGAGATGTTCGATTTGTGGCAATGCGTAAACTATCGTTTTTATATGGGTAATGCCAATCCTTTGGCAAGCAATGGTATTGTGATGGCAAATGCAAAGTCGTTAGTAGAGAATATTCTTGAATCGGCCGACGCTGCTATTAAAGATCGTTCTATCGCTGCTACCTTGCGTTTTGGCCATGATGGTAATGTAATTCCTTTATTGGCACTACTTCAGATTGAGAATTTTGATGTTGCTGTAGCTGGCCCCGCCGAGGTGTATAAGCACTGGTGCGACTTCAAGGCCACTCCCATGGCTTCAAATGTTCAGATTGTATTCTTTGAGAACAAGGCTGGAGACATCTTGGTTAAGTTTATGCACAATGAAAAAGAGGTACATGTTCCTGTAAAAACAGACCAATGGCCCTTCTATCATTGGAATGATGTGAAAGAATATTATCAAAAACGTTTGTCTACACTTCCCTAAGGGTACGCTGCTGTAGTAAACCTATATTGAGCAACGTATCGTGTTGTTAGGCTTTTAAAACAGAAAGCACTACATAATACTGCTTAACAATAAGGACTATAAAAACAACATTGTTATTTTACAATATAATATGTTGTTTTTATGGTCCTTTTTTATTGTCTTTCGTTTGTTTGTTCTATTATCTTTTTGCGTTTTATGTCCGTTTCTTGCATTATATAATATTGTTGTGTTTTTACAATCTATTTCGCGCTTCGCATGTTTTTACTTCAACACTAATTTCAATGAATTATTCACAAACACAAATTCTCAATGAATTATCTACGAACACGAATTTCATGAATTTCCACGTACACGAATTTCGCGAATTTTCACGAATACGAATTAATCCAAGTAGGACGGTGGCCTCTGTGCCCCGTCCTCCCATCATTAGAAATGGATAATAAAAATATGTGAGGTTATCTATTTAGAAGTGCTGGGTGCTGGGTCTTGGGTGCTGGAGGACGGGGCGCAGAGGCCACCGTCCTACTTGGAGGCTGCATCCGTTAACAATCTTGTTATAACCTCCTCATCAAGCTCTCTATTAATCTCAATGGCTATCTTATGTGAGGGCGAAATTATTCTTCCATTTCGATTACTTCTAAATCTTCAGGCACAATGACTTTTCCCTTGAAGTGTTCAGCCGCTTCACGCGTATAGTTTTCTTTGCGCGTAGCGATTGTTTTTTCTTCAGTATGATAAAGAATCAGATTCTTTATCCCCAGTTCTTCAGCCAGTTTTCCAGCATCAAGCGCTGTGCTGTGGTTCTTTTCGTATGGCTTAAAAACATCGCGGTCAGCATATAGGCAGAACGCTTCGCACATCATCCAGTCGGCATTTTCTATATATTGCCGATTTGCCTCATTATAGGGCTCATCTCCAAGGCAGGCGAGTGTTGTTTCATTAGGCATTTCGGCACGAAAGCCAAATTGTTTCTCTTTGGTTGAATGTATGTCGAAGAAAGTAAGCTGCATGTCGCCCACCTCATAGCGGTCGCCATCCTCCAGTTCATGATATATTACGCGCTCTTCAACCTTTTCCAGTTGTTTCTTGGCAAGCACCATATTGTTGATGGTGTGAATAACCCTCATCACCTTATCGTTTCCGTAAACATGCAGTTGGCCCACATATTCTTTACATTGCGCTACCATACGTATTACCCAAACCACGCCCAATATATGGTCGGAATGTGCGTGCGTAACGAATAGGTGGTGAATATTCGTGATAGGGATATTGGCTTTTCTTAGTTGAGCGAGTATGCCGTTGCCTCCGCCCGCGTCTACAAGCAGTTGGGTTTTATCAGTTTCAAGCACAAAGCAAGTGTTGTAAATGTGCGACACCAGTGCATTGCCTGTTCCAAGCATTGTTATCTTATTCATCGTTCGCGTCTTTTTTTTGCAAGCCTTACGCTTTCAATAGCTTACTTAGTTCTTTGTCCAGTGCTTCTATTTCGGTTTCTTTTGTAGCCCAGCTTGTTACGAAGCGGCAGATGATTTCGTCGTCGCTTTTTCTTTCCCAAATTTCAAAAGCCACATTCTTTGATAGCGCATCGTATAGGGTGGGCGAGAGGCTGACAAATTGCTGGTTGGTGGGCGAGTTGTATGCTATTTTGATGCCGTGCTTCGTGAAGATGCTACGTATGCGTATAGCCATATCAATGGCATGTTTCGAGATCTTGAAATAAAGATTATTGGTAAAGAGCGTATCAAACTGAATGCCCAACATACGTCCCTTTGCCAGCAGCGCTCCATGACGTTTTACATTGGTGAAGAAATATTTAGGAGCCTTCATTCCCGAGAACACTACAGCCTCGCCCATCATTGCTCCCACCTTTGTGCCGCCAATGTAGAACACGTCGCAATGTTTAGCCAAGAATGGTAGATCATAGTCGCAAGCCTCCGACATCAGTCCGTAGCCCAATCTCGCTCCATCAATGAAAAGCTTCAGTTGATATTTCTGACAAGTGGCGTACAGCTGTTCCAATTCTGCCTTTGTGTATACCATACCAAACTCTGTGGGCATTGAGATGTACACCATGCCAGGCTGCACCATGTGCGGATGCGTTTCGTCGGCCAAGAACGTATCCATATAGGCCGACAATGTTTCTGAGCTCAGCTTGCTGTCGTCAGAGGGCAGCGTAATCACTTTATGTCCGAAGGCTTCAACAGCTCCCGACTCGTGCACCTCGATATGTCCTGTTTCTACACATATCACGCCCTCGCATCCCAAGAGCACCGAGTCGATAACCGTAGTGTTTGTTTGCGTTCCGCCCACCAAGAAAAACACCTCAGCGTTCTCGTTGTCCACCGCTTTGCGTATCTTCTCTTTAGCTGTTTCTGTATAAGAGTCAAACCCATATCCAGGTGTCTTATCGTTGTTAGTTTTTGCCAGAGCCTCTAATATCTCTGGCAACATACCATTGTTATAGTCGCTTTGAAATGAAATCATATCTTTAAAACCAGTTTTGTTTACTTAATACCTTTGTTCAATATCATCTGCAAAGATTCAATATCATCTGCAAAGTTACTGTTTTTCGTATGAGCAGAAAACATATTCGCAGCTTTTCTTGTTTCAATTTTCTTTTTATAATAAAACAAACTGTGGTGCTCCCTGCGTTTGAGTATCTTTGTTCAATTACAGTTTAAATCGGTTCTAATAGGTTTAATTGGTCTAATTGGTATTGTGAGTAGTGTTATGTTATAGCCTAATTAGTCAAAAATAGTTTGATGGGTTGAATTAGGTTGATTATTCCTGGCGGTTCGATGCAGTATATGCTTTGAACCGCCTTACCGTATATTAAAAGATGAAGGAGAGGTTGTTGTTTATTGTCGTTTCCCCAGATGGATACCACTAGCTTCGGCAGCTGTTTGGGCGAAGCGCCCTGATATGGAATAAAGTCATCAGAAGCAATCGGATTGTTCCCCTTGCCTTGTTTGTCGTCATAGCCTACAGGCGGTTAATCATCGTCTATTGGAAACGTAATTTTGAGAACCATCTTATACTGCTTCCAAGTCTCTTCCGTAAAGTGCAAATACCTCATTGGCTTTCCTACGAAAGTCAATGAAGTCTTGTATGGCTTTGTTCTTGAAAGATCTGTATCCCTCTCCAAAGATTTGTGCATTCATAGATAAACTAACAATGCTATAAATAGCTGTTATAAAAACAGTTCTTGCAGTATTATTCGTATTTTTGTACTTGGTTAATAATGGCATTTGCCATGTCCAGGAAATAATCAACGTCTTCTTTCTTTACATTGCTGTCATGTTTGACGTTATTGTCTTGATATTTATAAAAACTATGTAGAAACTGAGTAATTGAGGTCACAACTTCTGTCGTAGCACCTTTCGACTTCAAAAACTGTTTGAGAGGCTTCTCTTGATTTTCAAGAACATTTTTGTTTCCAATCACCTCTTGTAGATACTGTTCCATAGAGAGTCGAATGTTATCCAAAGTAGAGCGGTTACTGCCTCCTGCATTAATGTTATGAACTGCTTCATCATACAGACATTGACTCTTTGGATGGCTCTCTAAAGAACTTCCTACCATTTTCAACTTCTCTATAGTCTTCTTGTTGTCATTTGTACTATAGAAAGCTACCAATGTTGCATTTATTTCGGTATCAGCCTCTTCTGCTGTATATAGTTTAGTAGGATATGCTGTCAAATCCTTTCCATCGTTACTCTCATTTACTCGGCTTATACAGTAAAGAGACTCCAACAAAGTTTTTACCTTGCTAGAGTCAACCATATTGAGAAGGAATACTTTGATGTATTCCTTCCCAAACATTTCTTTTATTTCTGTTCTAAATTTTAAGGGCATGTTATTTTAGTTTCCAATTCTCCCATTTACCTGCAACATTCTTTGATGATATGATAGTTGGCGTCTGTGGCTTGCTGTTTATGACGATAGCCTGCTGACTGACCTTCTCTGTAACGAAATCGCCAAGTTGTTTTAGTGTTACATCACCCTTGGTGTCTTTCAATTCTTTGAGAATGTAATAAGTGAAGAGACCATGCCCTTCTTTCTTATATGGATAAGCAGTCTCGTCGCCTTGGGCAGCGGAAAATACCACCATGTTACCAATTGGTTCGCCACGGTTTGCTTTTAAAGCGATACCACGTGCAGATGCCAACATGCCACCTTCACGTTTCGCACCACTGAAACAAGCATCAAGGAATACAGTAACCCCTTCTGATGGAACTGAACCAAGGTCTTTATAAAGTTGCTCCAAAGGATAGCCTGTACTTACGTCACTTCCGTAACCATCAACAGGAAGCATGTATGCATTCTTTGACGCTTCGTCTGGTATGCCGTGACCTGCATAATAAACGATAGCCTTAGCTTGTCCTTTCCGAGTTTCAAGAACTTTAGTCAACCAGCCAATCTCATGTTTCATGTCGTTGAGCGTAGCATTTACGGCAAGGTGAAGATTTTCTTCGGGAAGTCCCAAAACATTTTTGCAATACTCTGCAAAGATTTTACCATCATTAGCAGCGAAAGGAACGCCAGCCTCCTTGTTGTAAGACTCGTTGGCGATAACAACAGCAAACGTGTTGTTCGCCTTTATGGAAGCTACAGTAGGCACCTTATCAACATCTGATGTCAAAGAAGCAACTTGAATATCGAAACTCTTGCTTTCTGGTTCTGTTTCATTAACTTCAATCTTGTTTGATGCCATCGTCTGGTTCAGTTGCAAATCGATATGTTTGTTTTGAGCGTATTTACCATACTTTTCACTTACTTTGATATCGATAGGAATCGTATTTCCCTTGTATTCATTGTTTACAATCAACTGATACACAAGTGACTTAGTTGCACCACCAACTAATGTTGGAAATGTTTCTCTGGCACCTGCATCATTCATAACGAAAACGCCCTTCGGAACTAAGCATTCTACAGATACATTCTCTGCATTACCTGGTAGGAGGTTTTGAAGAAGCAATTGTAAATCGAAAGCCTCTTTCTTCTTCAATGTGTTGCCGTTAGCGGAAGTTATAGCATAGTCTACTACCTCCACCTTTGGAGCTGAGAATTCTTTTGTTGCTACAGCTAACTCAATTGGGTCTGTACCAAATCCATGTGGCTCGTTAACCCTTACCACTAAGTCTGCCTTTCCGTTCTTTATATTCATGTCGGCTGTTAATGGAATCCTAACTGTCATAGTCTGTCCAGCTCCAATTGTCGATAAATCAACAGACTTAAGTACAAGCCCATCAACATTGTCTGCTGATAATGCGCTTGCTATGCATCTACTTGCTGCACCTTTACCCATATTGGTCACCTTGAACTCAATGTAACAGTCTTCGCCTGCATCAATGGCATTGTTGCCATTCGGGTCAATGAATTTAACGGAATTAGAAGCAATTTCAAGAATCGGAGGACGACTGGGGTCGAAGTTGTCGATAGGTTGCACTGGCGTAGAAGGTGTATTTAATCCCGAATTATTTCTACAATCTACGGCATAGGCATGGGCTTCTCTCATACCTTGTTGCTCTGCTTTGATAAACCACTTGAGAGCCTCGGAATAGTTTTTCCTGACACCTTCACCATAATAATACATCCATCCGAGGAAATAAGATGCAGCAGCATAACCGCCATCACTTGCCTGTGTGAACCAAGGCGTGGCTTGATTGTAATCTTGCTTTGCACCATTTGCACCATTGGCGTAACTCCATCCCATTAGGTACTGGAAATGGGCATCGCCCGAATTGGCTTTCGCCCGAATCTCGTCAAGAGACTGAGCGCTGACCTTTATGCATAAAAGCATCAAGGTCAATACGAACATTAATTTTTTCATATTTTATATTTAAAGTTGATTATTCGTTTTCAGATAAAATGTCTTTCTATCTTATCTTAGTGATTTTCATATCTTGTTTAAAGTCATGATCCTCTCCAAACTAACTACTTGCTGAGTTTACGTTCAAATGGCTGTCGAGTTCAGCATCTACATCATTCATATACTTTTTTGTATGTTGCTGAATTTTATCTTGCGCACTTTTGCTAGTTACTAGAGAATAATCTCTTTTCTATATTTTAAGATAGTACTTAATGGCTTTTATGTTTCAGTTATGTCCTTTCATTTCTTATGGTTTTATAGTTAATATTTTTTCCTCAATTTTCACGTCATCGCTCTTTCTAGTGTCTACGAGCCATTTGGCTAATGTCTTATATGGCACGTAGCGCATGCCTACATCATTCTTGCTGACCTTATCCGCTACCATATATATAGGATGAGTGGCAAAAATAAGATACAGCGTCTCAAACTCTGGCTTTTTGTTTGTCGCAGTGAGAGTGTATTCGTCAGCCGTATCGTCCAACGAACTCTTCTTGAAAAAAAGATAATCCTCTCCACCCTTTATTTTGACATTACCTTTCGAGTTGTTCGCAATATACGGCAACACGCATACGGCCATGTCTGTTGTTTCGTCATACATATAGGCCACAAGATAACCATCGGTAGGAGCGGAGAAACGAAGATACATGTCATCTCCGTTTCGGAAATCATCGCTTTCGTACTTCATAGAAGTTCCGTTTCTTAGTATTGTCGATGAAAATGATAGACTGTTTTTGGATGCTTCCCGTATGATACCTTTCAAAGTGACCTTAATCATCAGTCCACTTTGCTCATACCTTATATCAAATACTGGATTTTTTGTCGTCTTAATCCATTCTCCTTTCACCTCGCTGCCACCAAGGGAAAAAAAACGGTTTGACGACTCGCCTTCTTTGTTGCTCATGACCGTGGCATTGTTTTGAGTTACAAGTGTGCCAAAGGCATTAGCGATGGCTTCCACCTTGGCTCTATTGACTGCAATATGCTTGGCTTCTTCCAACGAAATGTTCTCGGGGGCATAATAAGTATATGTCGCCGTAACAGTCTCTGTCTTTTGGGCGTATGCTGCAAAAGGCAGAATACTAATTATGGAAATTATAGCTAAGTGCCAGTACATATCACCAGCCTAGTAATTTATCAAGTTTATTATGCAACTCGTCGCCTTTTTTCTCCAAGTCCTTCTTGATTGCTTCTTTGGCGACTTTTTTAGCCATGTCACTATTATAGGCAATACGTACAAGCACCTCCTTATTTTTGTTTGGTAATGTACGATATGTCTCGACAACAGCTATTGATCTACCAAGGCTTTGACTGATTAGGTTTTTTGATGTCAAAACACTTTGTGTGATTGATGCAGCGTCACCTTCGTCCATCTGCTTATTGGCCACAGTGTTTTCTATCAGAGTCGTTACTTCTGTCTGTATCTGTCCTGCAAGATTCTGCTTTGCCAGTTCAAGAGCTTGCATCTTGGCCGCGTCGTAGTTGCCTCCAACACTCATAGCTTCACCCATAATATATTTTGGATACATATCGGAGTCATACTCGTACTGCATTTGGTACGAATTGTCAAGTTGTTTTTCAAGAGGAAGAGCGCCAGGTGTAGTAATCCAGCCTTCTTTTTTCAACCTCTTAGCCTCTTTACGCGCAGCCTTTGATGCTTTGGCGTTCAGTTCACTCTTTGAGGATTTCACAATAGCCTTGCGCTCTTTCTGCTGCTCCTTGGTGATTTGTGCAGATAATTCACACGGTAAACCCAATAGTAGGGCTGCGACAAGTCCTTTTATCAAGTTCTTCATACTCTATAAAAGTTTTGTCCGAATAATCCCGAACCGGACTGGTTCTTGTAAAATTTTTCTGTTATCGGTTAGCCATAAACGAAAAAAGCGCGGGATTCTTCACCGTCACTCGTCCCACACTTGGAGGCTCTGGTAATGCCCTATCCGTCAGAACGAGCAACCAGAAGCCCACGCCGATATGTACTTCATACCCTTAGCTTACATTGCAATACAAGCAATGCAAGCATAAGGCATGTTGAATACACACCCATGAGCATCTACTGTTGCTATATTCTTTGACGGATACGAAATTTACCAGATTTCCAAGTGTCAAGAACAAAGCGTTAGTAAACGCCTAATCTATATATGGTCCCACGTCAGACAGCCGTCTACTGACTGCCTTTTCTTATGTCCTCCCTCGGGCTTCTGTACTTAAACAAACGCTAGAGATTGGACATCATTGTGGTTCATGGTGCAAATATAAGAAGATTTTTCGATATAACTTAATTTTCTTAAGGAAAAAATCTATTATTAAACTATGCATATGTTTTTTACTACTTTGCTAGAACTACCCGAACAATCTAAGGATAATTCAGATATAGCATGGTTTCTGGATGATTTGATACTATGCCTGAAGACCACATGTATCACCTTACACTGGTTAGGATTGTTTCTACAGAATTTACATAATCGCAGAGTGTTGTTGTAACTCTTAAGGCTGGAGGTGTCTTGCACGCCGTTGTTCATCTTCTTTAGGTTCACATAATATTGTTGTCTTTTTAACAATCTATTTCGCGCTTCGCGCGTTTTCTTGAACATGAATTTCCATGAATTATTCACGAATTATCCAAGTAGGATGGTGGTCTCTGTGCCCCGTCCTCCCGACATTAGACATGGGCAATAAATATGTGAGATTATCTATTTAGAAGTGCTGGGTGCTGGAGGACGGGGCGCGGAGGCCACCATCCTACTTTGTGGGTGCATCCGTTTAGATGAAAATTAATTCTCGCAATAATATATTATTAAATTGTTAAAACGCAACAATATTATCTGAGCCATTCTTTCTGCTTTCTGAAATGCAAGAGCGTGATATTATGAAAACAAGGATGTGGCGTTCTGAAAACAATGGCGTAATTGCTTGAAATTAAGGGCTTTATTTGGTGAAAGCATTGATAAAGTTTGGTAAAAGCATTGGGAAAGTTGTCTCGCAACGGTCGATGCACGTGTTCATAACGGTCGATGTCCATGTTCATAACGGTCGATGCTCATGTTCGTAACGGTCGGTGTGAGACGACATTTTGCCCTGTTTGGGTTACTTTAGAGCTTGTTTTGGGTTAGTTTTTGCTCGGTTTTGGATTGCTTTTCGCTTTGTTTTGGGGTACGATATGTCTTTTTCAACGGTTCCTTTACGTTTTTTCCTGGTTTGCTTTACGTCTTTTCCTGATATGTTTTACGTTTTTCCTGGTTTGCTTTACGTCTTCATTAATCTGCTTTGCCCTTTTCCTGATTTGCTTTACACATTCTCAGTTCTTTGGGTTCAAGTAATACGAAGGTACAAACTTAGTAGGACGTGGGCCTCCGTGCCCCGTCCTCCAGCCCCAATACCCCCCCCCTTACATATTGTTGATATCCTTCTATAAATTAGGGGTTGTCGTTTAATTCTAAGAATTCAATATCTATAGACGAGGGTA
>OIWS01002917.1_pt1 | contig 13091 bp, 11 predicted proteins | sample 1587611 | NCBI WGS metagenome assembly OIWS01 (sample SAMEA3888919, study PRJEB22519) | human gut metagenome | biome: human gut; feature: human-associated habitat; material: faeces | place: Denmark | collected 2010 | reverse complement strand
AAGCAGGCATTGCATTTGGTGATTATAGTGAAACTGATTTCACAACGCTTACAAGTGAAATGGAATTAGAATTAATTAAAAAATTAGCTGAATATCCAGAAGAGGTTGTTCAATCTGCCGAACATCGTGCACCTCATCGTATTGCTCGTTACTTATACGATTTGGCAAGTATGTTCCACTCCTTCTATCGTCAAGGTCGTATCATTGGCGTAGATCCATCATTGCAACAAGCTCGTCTTGGGTTAATCACAGCGATTGCCCTTGTACTTCGTCAAGGCTTGGGTATTTTAGGTATTTCCGCTCCGGAAAAAATGTAGTAGGTGGGAGGCATCATGGCAACTAAGTATATTTTCGTAACAGGCGGCGTAGTTTCTTCCTTGGGAAAAGGGATTACAGCTGCATCTTTGGGCCGATTATTGAAAAACCGTGGTTTTAATGTAACCATTCAAAAATTTGACCCATATATCAATATCGATCCTGGTACAATGAGTCCTTACCAACATGGCGAAGTATTTGTAACCGATGATGGTGCTGAAACAGACTTGGACTTGGGTCACTATGAACGCTTTATCGATATTAATCTTAGCAAGCGTTCCAATATTACTGCTGGTAAAGTATATTGGTCCGTTATCAATAAAGAACGTAAGGGTGACTATTTAGGTAGCACTGTACAAGTTATTCCTCACGTTACAAATGAAATTAAACAAAATGTATACCGCGTAGGTAAAGAAGATAATGCTGATGTAGTTATCACTGAAATCGGTGGTACTGTCGGCGATATTGAAAGCTTGCCATTTATGGAAGCAATTCGCCAAGTCAAAAAAGATGTAGGTCGTAACGATGTATTGTATATTCACGTTACATTAGTACCATATATCAACGCAGCAGGTGAATTAAAAACAAAACCTACCCAACATAGCGTAAAAGAATTGCGCGGTATTGGTATTCAACCAGATATTTTGGTATGCCGCAGTGAAAAACATATTTCCGACGAAATGAAGGAAAAGTTGGCATTGTTCTGCGATGTAGAACCAGCGGCCGTAATTGAAAACCAAACGTGTGATTCCATCTATGAAGTACCATTGATGATGCAAGATCAAGGGCTTGATGATATTGTCATTAAGAAATTGGGTCTTGAAGAACGTCCTTGCGATATGACTGCATGGAAAGAAATGGTTCATAAAATTTTGAATCCTAGCAAAGATATTACAGTAGCTATCGTAGGTAAATATGTAGCTTTGCACGATGCGTATCTTTCTGTAGCAGAAGCATTGAGCCATGCTGGTATCGAGACTGATACTAAGGTGAACATTCGTTGGATTGATTCCGAAGAACTTGATGATATTTCTGTAGATCCTAAAGAAGTATTTGAGGGCATTGATGGTATCGTTGTTCCTGGTGGCTTTGGTTCCCGTGGCGTAGAAGGAAAAATCCGTACTATCAATTATGCTCGTGAAAACAAAGTTCCATTCCTCGGTTTATGCCTTGGCATGCAATCTGCTGTAATGGAATTTGCTCGTAATGTATGTGCCATGGAAGGTGCTACATCTAGCGAATTTGATGAAGATGCAAAATACAAAGTTATCGACTTGATGAGTGATCAAGTGGATGTAGATAAAAAAGGTGGCACAATGCGCCTTGGCATCTATCCATGTAAATTAGAAGCGGGTACAAAAGCGCGTGAAGTATATGGCGAAGACCTTGTATACGAACGTCATCGTCATCGTTATGAATTCAACAATGAATATCGTCAACAATTGAGTGATGCAGGCCTTGTTATTTCTGGTACATCTCCAGATGGTCGTCTTGTTGAAAGCATCGAAGTTAAGGGTCATCCATTCTTCGTAGGTACACAAGCACATCCAGAATTAAAATCTCGTCCAAACAATGCTCATCCATTATTCCGTGGATTTGTAGATGCGATTTTGGAACTTAAAAAGTAGAGAATAGAAATGGGATCCATTTTATCTATTATAGGTATCTTTATATTAGCTGCACTTAAATTAGAGCAGTTCGTATATGGTAAATCGGGGAAACAACAGTCTACAACTGGACATGTGACGCGGCGTGGTATTGCTAATATAGCAGGACTTATTGCTTTTGATCACGCTATAAGTAGTAAGTCCGTTGTGGTACGTAAAAAGAAGGAAGATACTCAGAAATGAGTATCTTCCTTCTTTTTTTGCTGTATCGAAAAAACTTGCAAAAATATATCGATATATTTAAAAATAACACTTGATATTTTAAATGATTAGTGTTATTATATAGACAAAGATAGATATAGATTTGATGTAGGTACATCAATAGAACATATAGTAATCGTTATTTAGAAATATAAAGGAGGACACAATGTCTATTATTGGTAAGAAACTCCCTGAATTTACACTTGATGCTTTCAAGAAACCTGAATTGGTAAAAGTAAGCACTGCAGACGTATTAGGTAAATGGTCTGTATTCGTATTCTATCCAGCAGATTTCACATTTGTATGCCCTACAGAATTGGAAGACGTACAAGAATCTTATGCTGAATTGAAAGAATTAGGTTGCGAAGTTTACTCCGTATCCACTGATTCTGAATATGTTCACAAAGCATGGTCTGATGCTTCTCCAAGTATTAATAAAATCGAATACTACATGTTAGCTGATAAGAAACACGAATTAGCTGATTTCTTCGATGTATTCGATCCTGAATCTGCTATGGCATACCGCGGTACATTCGTAATTGACCCAGAAGGCATTATCCGCACAGCGGAAATTCACGATATGGGTATTGGCCGTTCTGCAGAAGAACTTGTTCGTAAAGTACAAGCTGCTCAATTTGTAGCTAAACATGGTGATCAAGTGTGCCCTGCACGTTGGAAACCAGGTAAAGATACATTAACACCAGGTCTTGACCTAGTAGGTAAAATCTAAGAGTATTAGATATACCAACAACCTCCTCAAATGACAACTCTTGGGCACGGATCGTATCTCCAACGATACCGGTAAGCCCCATTACATGGTGAAACACTCTCCAATTCACTAATGTAAACCTCATATAACAAACTACAAACTATACGCAAAAAGACCAGCCTTTGGGCTGGTCTTTTTGTCGCAGTGTATCCATTTAGTATAGGTAAATACTGTTATTCGTAAAACCTTTTGACAAAGTAGGAAATAAACTCTTGCATTTTTACAGTTAGTATTCTATAATGAAATTAATTCCTAGCGATGCACAAGGTTTTATACATTCGCATAGGAGGTATATAAAATGTTTGTTCAAGGGACGCTAGCTTTTAAAAAGGAAGGCAATATACATGAGAATTTCTACAAAAGGAAGATATGCTTTGATGGTTCTCATCGATCTAGCTGAGCAAGGTCAGGGAAAACCAGTGTCATTACGTTCTGTTGCAGAACGACAAGGCATATCTGAGAAATATTTAGAAGGTATTGTGGCTCGATTAGGAGCGGCCAGTTTAGTTGATAGCATTCGTGGTAAATACGGCGGCTATCGTTTATCTAAAAAACCTAGTGAATATACAATCATTGAAATTTTGATGGCTACAGAGGAATCAATGGCTATTATTTCATCTCTAGATGAAGGTGTATCTACGGATGATGTCATTAATGAACGCACCGTTGGATTCTGGGCGGGGTTACAAAATTACATTCACGATTATCTAGAAAGTGTGACCTTACAAGACGTTATTGATGGTACATACGCAAAACTAGATACAAAATATGATAATTGGGATGGCTCTATTTAAGAGACACATAATTATATATTACATACCATTTATAGTATCCATAATATCCGAATATAAGGAGTGTTGATTATGTCTAAAATTGCAAAATCTTTTGTTGAATTAATTGGTAAAACACCATTGTTGGCAGCTACTCGTTTTGGTGAAAGCGTAGGTGCTGATGCTAATATTTTAGCTAAACTTGAATACTTTAACCCAGGTGGTTCCGTAAAGGATCGTATCGCTGCTGCTATCATTCAAGCTGCTGTTGCATCTGGTGAATTACAACCAGGCGGTACTATCGTAGAAGCTACATCTGGTAATACAGGTATTGGTTTATCCGCTGTAGGCGCTGCGCTTGGTTATAAGGTTGTTATCGTAATGCCTGAAACAATGTCTATCGAACGCCGTAAATTAATGCTTGGCTATGGTGCACAACTCGTGTTAACTGATGGTGCACTTGGTATGAAAGGCGCGATTGCAAAGGCAAAAGAAATCGTAACAGCTACTGCTGGTGCTGTAGAAGCAGGCCAATTCGTAAACCAAGCTAATCCTACAATTCACTATAAAACTACAGGCCCTGAAATCTGGGGTGACACAGATGGTGCTGTAGATATCTTCGTAGCTGGTGTTGGTACAGGTGGTACATTAACTGGTACAGGTCGTTTCTTGAAAGAACAAAATCCTAATGTTAAGGTTGTAGCTGTAGAACCTAAAGACTCTGCTGTATTATCTAACGGTAAACCAGGTCCTCATAAGATCCAAGGTTTAGGTGCAGGTTTTATTCCTGAAACATTGGATACTAAAATTTATGATGAAGTTATTCAAGTTGCTAACGAAGATGCTTTTAAATCAGCACAAGACTTTGGTCATACACAAGGTATCTTGGTAGGTATTTCCTCCGGTGCTGCATTGTGGGCCGCAGCAGAATTGGCAAAACGCCCTGAAAACAAAGGTAAGAATATCGTAGTTATTCTTCCAGATACAGGTGAACGTTACTTGTCTACTGCTTTATTCCCTGAAGATTAATAACATTTTAATATAATACTAGTAATAAAGGCGTCCTGCTTGTTTAGGACGCCTTTGTTGTCGATATAAGATAAAAATAACAAACAAGTCTGTAATAGCATCATGTATGAAGGCTATTACAGACTTGTTACGTTATGGAATAAGTTTATAATCGAGATAGATTATCTACCGTTTTTTACAATAGAATCCATCCAGTTGAATAAATCTTGTAAATCGTAATCGCCAGCGTGATCCACACCAAATGGTGTAGCCATGTCTACACTATATCCGAGATTTTGTGCACGAGTGCCTACGATTAATGGGATGGCAACAGATGTATTGCTATCTGCTGTACCGTAGCGAATTCGATAATATTTAGCGTTTGTTGCACTAGGAGAACCAAGATAGTTCATAGGGTTCATCATAGTAACGATTTTAGCGTTTTCTACATATACATCGTTATTAGGCGTTGTATCATGTAGTGCCGCTGTAATCGTGAAGTGATTAGTATCGCTAGTGCTTGTACCGAATAGGCTGTTTTCACCAGAATCATTAGATCTAGAGTCAAATGCACCTGGTACCTTAGAACGACTAGTAAAGCTATTATAAGCGTCCCAATCAATATCTTTCACCAGACCTGTATTCTTATCTAATATTAAGAAAGAATAGCGAGACAAATCAGCGCCATTAGATTTAGCTTTATTAGCGGCATCGATGATGAAAGATTTTACATATTGCTTGAATGTGCCATTACCTTTCTTATCGAGTTTTAAGATAACGCCGGTTCTATCGCGTAATTGTAAGTTGTTTACATAGTCAGGGAAGTGGCTCTTAAGCAAATCTGAGTATGCCACATCATCATTCGTTAAGTTCACACGTTGTACACTACGTTGCATTGGCGTTGGTGCACTGCCTACATTCGCTTGAGGCAATTCACCTTGTCCCATAGTCACTTTATTAAATGATGTGATGCCGTTATAGCTCCATTCGTAAGCCATATCTGCAGCATCTAGGTTTGTAATCGGTGCGTAAGCAGAGGATGCATACACATCGGTAGATGCAGTAGCAGCGCCGAGAGCCTGTAGATATGGTTGGTAATCAGATGTATTACCTGTTGCACCTTGTAATAAGGAAACGGCACCGCCTGCACTAGTGCCATTCGTAATAATACGTTTTGCGTTACCTGGCATAGTCGCATCATTAGCGTGTAAATAAGCTGTAGCCGCTTGTAAGTCTACAATGACTGCAGGTGCTTTGCCGATGAAGTTACCATCAGAAGCTTTATTTGTACGGCCACGTGTAGCAGGGGATGCAACAACATAACCTCTAGACAATGCATAGAGAGCACTATTTGGCTTATTATTTTCTACCTTTGGTGCCATAGGTTGGCTTGGCATATAACCGCCAACATTATTTGGCATAAAGATTGGTGCTGTTTGTGTATTATAACCATTTACAGTGCCATTATTGAAATACTCTTCAGGTATGTAAATGTTTATGTACTGCTGATCAATATCGATAGGATTTGATACATATGGGATATATTCAAATGCGCGATATTTAATCTCTTTATTATCCACCGTTCCCGTCATTGACTCGTAATTATTGATATCAAAGGTGAGGGTGATCTTTGCAGATGTATCAGCTTGTAATGGTGGATCAATTGGCTGTGAAAGTATATTTTTTTCACCTGTTGTAGTAGAACCTTTGGTAGAAGCTTGATTACGTTCATTAACATATGATTCAGGCAATTTAGGCTCTTGAGCTTGTTTTGCTTCCGCTCGAGCTTTTGCTTCGGCATCAGCTTTAGCCTTGGCCTCCTGTTCCGCTTTAGCTTTTGCTTCTTGCTCTGCTTTGGCTTGCTCTGCGGCAATACGTTCTTGTTCCGCTTTAATAGCGGCTTGGCGCTGAGCTTCAGCTTCCGCTTGAGCCTTAGCTTTTGCTTCTTGCGCTGCTTTGGCTTGCTCTGCTGCAATACGTTCTTGTTCAGCCTTAATAGCGGCTTGGCGCTGAGCTTCAGCTTGAGCTTTTGCAGCCGCTTCTGCTGCTGCTTTCGCCTCAGCTGCTTCTAAACGAGCTTTTTCTGCATCCGCCTCAGCCTGTTCCACCGCGATACGTTCTTGTTCAGCTTTAATAGCCGCCTGGCGTTGAGCTTCGGCTTGCTCTGCAGCAATGCGTTCTTGTTCCGCTTTAATAGCAGCTTGACGTTGTGCCTCGGCTTGCTCTGCCGCGATACGTTCTTGTTCTGCTTTAATAGCGGCTTGACGTTGTGCCTCGGCTTGCTCTGCCGCGATGCGATCTTGTTCCGCTTTAATAGCAGCTTGACGCTGAGCCTCAGCTTGCTGAGCTGCAATACGCTCTTGTTCCGCTCTAATAGCGGCTTGACGTTGAGCCTCAGCTTGCTCTGCAGCGATGCGATCTTGTTCCGCTTTAATAGCAGCTTGACGTTGTGCCTCGGCTTGCTCTGCAGCGATGCGATCTTGTTCCGCTTTAATAGCAGCTTGGCGTTGAGCCTCAGCTTGTTGAGCTGCAATACGCTCTTGTTCCGCTTTGATAGCAGTTTGACGTTGAGCTTCTTGTTGCTGAGCTAATAACTCCGCTTGGCGCTGTGCCTCTTGTTGTTGCGCTAATAATGCGGCTTGGCGTTGTGCTTCGGCAGCTCGTTCAGCTGCCATTTGGCGCACTGCTTGCGCTTGTTCACTGCTTTGTTGTTGCATTGCTTCTTGTTGTGCAGCTTGTTCTTCCGCTAATTTAGCTAAACGCTCACGTTCAGCACGTTGAATATCACGAATGGTTAGTGTACGTTTGGCAATAACTGATTTAGTCGTGGTTGTATTGGCAACTACTAATGGTGTAGTAGATTGTTCTTGCACAATGATCGGTGTACGTTGTACTTGCGTTGTTTGCATTTGCTGCTTGCCATCTACTTGCTTTTGTACGGTAACAGGCTCAGTTTTGCGTTGTACGTTGATTAAACTATGCATAGCCAATGTCGGCTCCATCATAGTATTCGTTTGTTTATTAACAACGTATTGTGGTTGTGAAACGGCTCTATATTGTTCCTCTAAAGCTTTAGCTGTATCTGGAACTGGTACTGGGCGCACACGAGGGACCATAGGTTGAGTATCCATTGGTCGCATGACTGGAGTCGCTACATTATTAATAGTTTCTGTCGTTGATTCAGAAGTAGTTTTAGATCCTACTAAATCATTCATGTTAAGGACCGGAGCTGCGTGAGCAACGCCACCCAATGCTGCTGCTGCAAAAAACGCAGCAGTCACTTGACGTTTCTTAGATGATTTCATGAATTATTCTCCGAACTAGATTTCAAATAATAATTTATAATTTTAAAAATTATTTATATTTATATAGTTTATCATAAATGTGGATAATTGTACAATTTCCAAAAATATAGGCTATATCAAGTGAAAATGGTATTACAGGAAATTAGAAATTTAGAATTAAATTTAAAATCATATGTTATAGAGGCATAATAGCTGATTATAGAAAACAGAAGAGAAACTAAATCATCTAAATGTTGAGAAGATAAAGTATATCAAGTAATTTGGAATAAGGTTAAGACTGGTTGTGTAGTTATTTCTAAATTTGTAAAAATAGCAGTAAGAAAAAAACTGTAGCAGAAGGTAATACTATTATAATAATTGATGGTAATACAGGTATTAATGCTGACAATTTGAAGTCGAGAGAATATTAGACTTATGTATACATTTCTCAATAAAATATGGTATGCTTTGGGTAATTTAATCGAGTTTTGTTTTTAAAGGAGAGAACATGTTTAGAAAATTCTTATTAGCATGTATGGTGATGGCTGCTTTTACCATGCAAATTCAAGCTATTTCAATTAATGAATTAAATAGTTCATCGCAGTTTAAAAATGTGTATCAAAAATCGTATCCTTATGAAGGCGGTTCTATACAAAATAAGCTAATAAGTTATTTAAATACATATTCTGTAGAGTCTCTAGAATACGCAGCACCGCACTATAAATTAAAAGGTACTTTTTATGCTGTTTATGAAACTCCTCGAAGTACATCTATTACAGAATATGAATTAACTGCTACGTACGATACGAATTACTCATTAGGGTCCTTAATACAAGCTATGAATCTTGTAAAACCATCACCATCTATGTACGCCGTGATTAAGGCTGCACAGGATGAATCAGGGATACAAGTCGAGTTACAAGAGGTAAAACGATATAATGTAGACGGTACAGAGGTTATTAGTAAAGTTCCTTTAGAACATCAATTACGTCCATTAGATCGTGGACGGTTTGATGAAGACTTATTTGCTGTAGCAGACGCTATGTTTGCTGTAGCGTATCAGCAGCATTTTGATGACATTGTAGTGAAATGAGGTGCCTTATGAAACATTTTGTATTTCTTGTGGCGCTGGTATGTGTTTTGTGTGCTTCTTTAAATCCTGTGAAGGCTGTGTCCAATACTGAGTTGCAAGATACTAGTCGTTTTGCCCGGATTATATCTAAAGGTGATACAGGTGGTGGAGATGGTAAATATATTGAATTAAGTACTATCCGAAATAATTCTACAGATGCGCATACAAAAAATATAGAGGCTAAGATATATGTTGTATTGCCTTCATCTGATTTAATTAGGGAATATAAGGTTCGTTATGACTATGACTTAAACCTTTCCTTTGCTAATATGGTAGCTAAGGCACCAGAGCTAAAAACAAGGTTACCAGATTTTTCTTTAAATGAATTATGGAATATAAAAATGATGGAATCTGGTATTGTAGGGACGGTACTAAATCAACAGGATTACACTCTCAATGGTGAAAGTAAACCAACACAACCACCTCTTAAAGGCTATGAGAATGTTACATTCTTAACACCTACGGACTTTGATTTTGAAAGCTATCATGTTGCTAATCGCATATTTAAAATGGTATATGGTACATTTTATGATGATGTAATCCGATAAGCAGATCGAAGATATAAGTTAGAAATACAAACACCCTATGTCAGTATTGTGACATAGGGTGTTTTGCATACATTAGTTATTAGTCAGTCATTTATAATGATTAAACTAAATAGACCAATTGTGATATTATTTTTTGAGTTTTGGTTTTACGATAGCCAAGATAATGCAAGCCACAACGGAACCGATTGCGATGGATGCAAGGTAAAGAAGTGGGTTGCCGATTGTTGGTACTACGAAGATACCGCCATGTGGAGCGCGTAATGTACATTCGAAGAACATGGACAACACACCAGCTGTACCAGCACCGATGATGCAAGCTGGCAATACGCGAACTGGGTCGGCTGCTGCAAATGGGATAGCACCTTCTGTGATGAAGGAAAGACCCATGATATAGTTTGTGATACCAGATTTACGTTCTGCTTCTGTGAAGCGGCTAGGGAAGAATGTTGTACAAAGGGCAATCGCCAATGGAGGAACCATACCACCAGCCATAACAGCGGCCATAATACCATATTCACCAGTTGCTAGAGCGCCTGTACCGATAACATAGGCTGCTTTGTTGACAGGGCCACCCATATCAACAGACATCATAGCACCGAAGACAAGACCTAATAATACGCGGCTAGTAGTGCCCATTGTTTGCAAGGAATTCATAAGCCATTCGTTCAAGGCAGATACTGGTGGATTGATGATAAATGTAATAGCGATACCAATGAACAATACGCCCAGTACAGGGTAGAAGAGTACTGGTTTTGTACCTTCTAATGCTTGAGGTAATCCGGATACGAGTTTCTTAACTAACAGTACTAAGTAACCTGCTGCAAAGCCTGCAATCAAGGCCCCGAGGAAACCAGAACCACCTTGGTTTGCTAGCAAGCCCCCAACAAAACCAGCTACAAGACCTGGACGGTCTGCAATACTCATAGCGATGTAACCTGCTAGAACAGGTAACATAAATCCGAAGGAAGCACCGCCAATTTTCATTAGAAATGCGGATAATGGTGTGCCAGAACCAAAGTTTTTGGCATTAGCTGGATCGAATGTGTCAAATAGAAATGCGAGAGCGATTAGGATACCACCGCCGATAACGAATGGTAACATGTGAGATACGCCATTCATCAAATGCTTGTAGATTTGACGACCAAAGCTATCGGATGCATCGATAGCCGAATTTGCGCTATCTTTATCTGCCTGTGAGGCATGGTATACCGGTGCTGTACCAGACATAGCTTCACGCAATAATTCTTCTGCTTTATTAATGCCGTTTGCCACCTTAGTTTGAATCATTGGCTTGCCATCAAATCGAGCCATTTCAACTTGGCGGTCAGAAGCGACGATGATGCATTTAGCATGCTCGATTTCTTCTGCTGTAAGTGCATCTTTAATGCCAGAAGCACCATTTTTTTCTACTTTTAAAGAAATGCCCATTTCCTTAGCTTTACGTTCCAAGGATTCTGCAGCCATGTATGTATGAGCAATGCCAGTAGGACAGCCTGTAACAGCTAATACTTCGTAATGTGGATTATCTACAGATACCTTAGGAACTACCTTTTCGATAGCCTCTGTAGCTTTTGCTTCGATAGCATCGGTAATGCTTGGTGCTTTTTCATCTTCCGTCTTGATATAGCCTTCTACAGATGGATCAAAGTTGCCTTCTTCTTTGGCAGTGATAAGTTCTAGAAAACGGTCAACTGTAGCAGCTTGGATGAGAGCGTTTTTGAAGTCTGGATCAATTACCATAGTGGCTAATTTGCTCAATACCTCTACATGAGTGTCTGCAGCGCCTTCTGGTGCTGCAATCATGAAGAATAGGCGAGATGGTTGTCCATCGAGGGCCTCGAAATCAACACCGTTAGGAACGACCATAGCAGCAAGGCCAGCTTCCTTTACACCTGCTGATTTAGCATGTGGTGTGGCGATACCGTCGCCAAGGCCAGTAGAACCGGATTCTTCGCGGGCAAAGACAGCTTCTAAGTATTCTGCCTTGTCAGATAGGTTGCCGCCTTTATCCATTAAATCACCTAGAGTGTAAATGGCATCCGCTTTGTTAGTTGGTGATGCATTCAGCAGGATTGATTGGGGCTTTAATAAATCAGTAATCTTCATGTGTGTACTCCTTACTGTACATATATAATGAATAATAAAATTAACGAATGGTGTTAAGCAAGGCGAGGACCTCGTCCTTGGTGGCTAGATTCTCCGAAAAGGCTGAAGCAGAGCCTGTTGCAATACCCCAATAGAGGGCTTGTTGTAAATCTTGGGTGTTGAGGTATCCAGTCATGAAACCAGCTACCATAGAATCGCCGGCACCAACGGAGTTAATAAGCGTTCCTTTAGGTGCAGGACTTGTATAGACTGTACCATCAGCGGATACCAAGATAGCACCGTCTCCAGCCATGGAGATGAGCACATGTTGTGCACCTTGGGACTGTAATTTTTTAGCTGCAGTGACTAAATCATCTTTTGTAGACAATGTACGTCCGAAGATTTCGCTTAATTCGTGATTGTTTGGTTTGATTAAAAATGGTTTGTATGGCAATACACGAGTTAATAGATCCTTAGTTGCGTCTACGACGATACGAATATGTTTATTAGCTAAGCGCTTCATAATGATTTCGTACATATCACTTGGGAGGCTAGACGGAATGCTGCCTGCTAAGATTAATGTATCTTGCTCTGTTAATGCATCAAGTTGGGCGTATAAGGCCTGTAGTTCATCATCGGCTATGATAGGACCACGACCATTGATTTCCGTTTCTTCATCGGATGCTTTTACCTTAACATTGATGCGGGTTAAACCCTCTCTAAGACGGATAAAGCTTTCACGAACGCCAAATTCATTGAGCTGACGCACAATTTCATCACCTGTAAAGCCAGCGATAAAACCGAGTGCCGTTGTATCCATGCCTAGGTTATTGAGTACGATGGATACATTGATACCCTTGCCACCGCCTAGCACATATTCTTGTTCAGTGCGATTGATTGTACCCGTGGTTAAGTGGTCTAAGCGAACGATATAATCCAATGCAGGATTGAAAGTAATCGTATAAATCATAAGTTTTCCTCTATATTTCGTATAAATAGAATGTATTAATGGATTTGTTGTTCCTTGCGTCGCAAGCGATACCAGTAGATCAGTGGTACTAAGTATAAGAAGAACGCAAATGGTACGTAACCGGCAGGCGAGACATCCATCATAATGACAGGTGCGAGTGCCGCGATATTCCATGGTTGTAAGGCTGCAATAAGGATGCCGCTGTTTTCAAAGTCTAGCATGACATCTTCATCATGAATGCGTTCCTTTGCATAGGTGGTACGCATAATTGAATGCGTCATGATTACCGCAATTGCTTGACTACAACCAAGAGCACCTGTAATAAAAGCAATCAGTACATTC
>OIWS01002908.1_pt1 | contig 13119 bp, 9 predicted proteins | sample 1587611 | NCBI WGS metagenome assembly OIWS01 (sample SAMEA3888919, study PRJEB22519) | human gut metagenome | biome: human gut; feature: human-associated habitat; material: faeces | place: Denmark | collected 2010 | reverse complement strand
CCAGCTGGGGCACCATGGGCATTCTCATTCCCGTGGCGGTGCCGGTGTTTGCCGGCAGTTCCCTGCTGCCGGCGGCGGTGGCGGCGGTGTGCGCCGGGGCCGTTATGGGCGACCACTGCTCCCCTATTTCCGACACCACCATCATGAGCTCCACCGGCGCCGGGTGCGATCACATGGCCCATGTTACCACCCAGCTGTGGTACGGCCTGGCGGTCGGCGCCGACTGTGCGGTCTGCTATCTGCTGGCGGCGGTGCTGGGAGAGCCCTGGCTTCCGCTGGCTGCGGGGGCGGCCCTGGTGGTGGGGCAGGTATTTTTCTTCCACCGGCTGTCCCGGCGGCGGGAGGGGGCGGCATGAAGCAGCTTCCGGTGCCCTTTATCGGCCAGGGGCATAGCCTGCCCACCGGCTGCGAAAGCGTCAGCGCCGCCATGGCGCTGCAATACCTGGGCTTTTCCGTGACGGCGGAGGATTTTGCCCGGGACCATCTGCCCTCGGCCCCGTTTTACCGGGATACCGGCGGCGTCTGGCATGGGCCGGACCCCCGCCGGGCCTTTGTGGGGGACCCTCACGACCCGGATGCCCTGGGCTGCTGGGCCCCGGCGATAAAAAGCGGGATGTCCCGCTTTTTGGCCGGTTTGGCCCGGGACAAAGCCGGGATTTACCGGGTCAAAAACGAGACCGGAGCGGAGCTTGGCTATCTGTGCCGCCGGTATATCGACCGGGGGATTCCGGTGCTGATCTGGATCAGCATTGACCTGCGCCCCACCGTCAACGGCCCCTGGTACCGGACGGAGCCGGAGGGCCAGCCCTTCATGTGGATCTCCAACGAGCACTGCGTGGTGCTGTCGGGATATGACCGGGAGCACTATATCTGCTGCGACCCCTGGGAGGACCGGGGCGTGGTGCGCTATCCCAGGGAGACGGTGTGGCAGCGGCACCGGGAGCTGGGGATGCAGGCGGTGGCGGTGGAGGGACCGGTATGAGGCGGCGGATAGCGGCGGCGCTGCTGGCGGCGCTGCTGCTGACCGGGTGCGCCCCGGCGGCGGAACCGGCGGCGGAGCCGGCAGAACCGGCGGGAGAGCCGGTTTACATGGCCCTGACCTTTGACGACGGCCCATCCCCTGCCTGGACGCCCCGGCTGCTGGAGGGCCTTTCCCGGCGGGGGGCCAGGGCCACGTTCTTTCTGGTGGGCAGTCAGATCGAAGGCCGGGAGGACCTGGTGCGGCGTATCCGGCAGGAGGGCCACCAGATCGGCAGCCACTCCTTCAGCCACAGGGCACTGACGGAGCTGTCCACCGCCGACGCCCTGGCGGATCTGGAAAAATGCGACCGTGCCCTGCGGCAGGTGCTGGGGGACGGGAGCTACTGGCTGCGGCCCCCCTACGGCTTCCTATCGGACCGGGAGCTCTGTGCCCTGGGGACTCCGGCCATCTGCTGGTCCGTGGACACGGAGGACTGGAAAAGCCGGGACGTGGACAGCATTCTGGACATTGTTCTGCGGCGGGCGGGAGACGGGGACATTCTCCTGCTCCACGACTGCTACGCCACCAGCGTCACGGCGGCCCTGGAGATCGTGGACCGCTTGCAGCCCAGGGGGGTGCGGTTCGTCACGGTGGAGGAGCTGTTCGCCGTCAAGGGAGTGGAGCCCGCCTGCGGGACCCTGTACCACCGGGTGCGGGAAGAATAAATCCGCATTTTGTCCAAAATGACAATGGACGCGGGGTCCGGCGGGGCATATAATAAAAGCAGACACCGAAAAGGAGCAAACCGCATGAGCAGAACCGTTTCCGTCAACAGCTGCCGGGCCATCTGCACCGTGGCCTGCTGTTGTCATGCCCGGAACGGTCATGCATGGTTTGCCCAGAAAGCCCGGGATTGAATTGCCCGGGAAATGCGCGTATAAGCAGCGGCAGAGCATGCATCCTGCATGCCCTGCCGCTTTGATTTTTCCACACATGGAAAGGAAGCCTGTTTATGTATCCCCAACACATTCAAGAAGCCGCCGCGGCCATGGGCCGCACCCTGACGGAGAGTGCCACGCCCCTGTACGGCAGCGGCCTGCGCCTGCCGGACCGCCGGGCGGTCATCGACCTGGTCAAGGAGGTGCGCCGCCTGCTGTTCCCCGCCTATTTCGGGGACCCGGCGCTGATGTCCCTGGCTCCGGAGAACTATGCCGCCCTGCTGCTGGAGCGTATTTCCGAAAAGCTGACGGCCCAGCTGCGGCTGGCCCTGCCGGAGGACCAGGTGCAGCGGGCGGAGGAGATCACCCGGGAGTTTGTGCGCCGGCTGCCCCGGGTGCAGCGGCTGCTGCTGGAGGACCTGGACGCCACGTTTGAGTCCGATCCCGCCGCTGCATCCCGGGAGGAGATCATCTTTGCCTATCCGGGCCTGTTCGCCATCTTTGTCTATCGCATTGCCCACCTGCTGTACTGCCAGCGGGTGCCCATGATCCCCCGGATCATGGCCGAATATGCCCACAGCCGCACGGGCATCGATATCCACCCCGGCGCGTCCATCGGGCCCCACTTCTTTATCGATCACGGCACCGGCATCGTGGTGGGCGAGACCACGGTGATCGGCCGGAACGTGAAGCTGTATCAGGGCGTGACCCTGGGGGCCATGTCGCCCCGGGCGGGGCACGCGTCCCTGCCGGGGAAGCGCCACCCCACCGTGGGGGACGACGTGACCATCTATTCCGGCGCGTCTATTCTGGGGGGTGAGACGGACATCGGCGACGGCTCCGTGGTGGGAGGCAACGTGTTTTTGACCCACTCCGTCCGCAGCGGCACCCGGGTGGCCGCCGCCACCCCGGCCCCGGTGATGAAGAATCCCTCGGACCCGTTTGTGTACACCATATAGGGGACGTGTGATCCCTGCCCGGACAGGGCGCCGCCCTGTGCGCGGGGCGCCGGGGACGCTGTCCTCTGCGGAATATTTTCCTTGCCTATACAAAAAGCTCCCTGTCTTATGCGAGACAGGGAGCTTTTTCATCAGGGGATCAATAATATTTCACCAGGCCCGACAGCAGCAGGGTGGGAAGCAGCAGCAGCGCCAGAAATGCCAGCATGTACAGCGGCGACAGGGCCGCAAAATCACCGGCCGTGGTGAGATAGTACGACAGCACCAGGCCGCACAGGCCGCCGATCCAGCCGAGCGCCGTGGACCAGCGCACCGCCTGACACATGCGCTGGCTGCCGATGACGGTTTCCGCCATGGGCAGCAGACCGTCCCGGTAGATGATGGCATTGGGGGCCTCCCCACGCTGGCCGGTAAGGTCCGCCAGGGCCAGGCGGGTGGCGACCCCGGGATAGATGGGCCGGGCGTTGAGCCGGAATTTCCGCTTGAGCATGTTGGGGGTGATGTTGACGCCCCGGGTGGCCAGCACCGGCGTGACCCGGTTGCGGCGCAGGGCCCGCAGGGCCCACTCCACGTTCCGGGAGGGCAGGTACTTCACCACGAAGATGGCGGCCAGCCTGCCGTCCACCGACATAAAGACGCCGGTGTCCATTTTCAGGTCATGGGGCAGGGTGATCCGGCGCTTTTTCATGAAATAGGCACTGCCCATGGCCACGGTGGCCCCGCGGATGGTGCAGTCTACGCCGCCGTCCTCGTAATAGTGGAGATCGTGGGCGTCATAGCGGAAGCTGACCTGACCGTCCATCAGCTGCTGGAACAGAGGGGTCAGCTGACTGCCGGCGGCACGGCACAGAGCCTCGGCATAGGCCAGAGCCTGGTTGATCTCCTCGCCGTATACCTTCAGACCGTTGAGCTCCACCGTGCCCACCGGGGCGGAGGCAGGGCCCTCCTTCCCCTTCTTTTGCAGGGACAGGACCCCGGCGGGGAACAGGTCCTCGTCCGTTACCACCACCCGGCGGGCGGCGGAGATGGCCCGGGCACCCTTCCAGCCTGCCACGGCGCAGCCGCTTTTGTGCAGGCGGCGGCACAGCAGGGACAGGGGCAGCGTTCCGGACAGAGGCAGGGACAGAGGCACCGTGGCCGACAGCAGCGCCGACCACAGCCAGAGAAAACGGTTCATCTGATGGCCGGCCAGCGCCGCCACCAGGGCCAGCACCGTGGCCAGGGCCAGATACAGCGGCGTCAGGATGGGCTGCCAGCGGGCGGCAGGGTCCGGAGACTGCCACAGACGGTAAAAGCCCTCCAGACGGCCCTGCTGCTTGCAGGCGCCGGCGGCGGTGACGGAGGCCACATACGGGGGAACGCCGCCCAGCTGGGCCAGGCGGAAGCTGTCGTACCGGGCACGGGCGGCACGGTATTGACCGCAGACGCACAGATACAGCAGCGCCGCCGCCGGGGCGGCAAAGGGCAAATTCGGACAATTCCCTAGAAACAGGCACCAGGCGCTGTCCGCCAGGGCCACCAGGCCGCACAGCAGCGCCGCCGCCGGGGCGGTGACCCGGCCATGGCGCAGATGCTCCCATGCCTCCTGCCACAGGTGGGGGCACAGCAGCAGGCACAGGATCAGCAGTCCTGCCGGGATGCCGCAGCGCAGCCACACATGGTCGTACCACCCCTGGGACAGCACATCCAGGCCGTCAATAACGGCCACGATGACCGTCAGCAGGGCGGGCAGGGCCAGCAGCATGCGCTGCCGGTGGGTCCGGGCGCACTGCCATTTGGCCTCCCGGGCGGCGTCGTCCATGGTGGGCTCCGGCTCCGGCGGTTCCTCCGGGGCGTCCGTGGGCTCCTCCAGATCCCGGGCGGGGATGCGGTCCCGGACCCACTGAACGGCGGCGGACAGACGCTGCTTCAGAGGCGTCCGTTCCGGCAGAACGGCGTCCTCGTCCTCCTCCGGCTCCAGGCCAGGCTCGTCGGGGTCCTCCTGCCGGGCCTGTATCCGGCGGCGCAGCTTGTCCAGGGGATTCTCCCGGGGGGGAGGGGGCGTGTCGTCCGGGCGGTATTCCGGCTCGGAAACGGGCTCCGGTCCGGCTTTCGGTTCGCTTTCCGGCTCCGTCTGAGGCTCCGGGGCCGGGTCCGGTATGGACTCCGGGTCAGGCTTCGGTATGGGGGAGGGCTCCTCCGCAGGCGCACCGGAGCCAAACTCCTCCAGTATCTCGTCTATGGTATAGTGCTCCTCCGGCGGCGTGGGCCGCATGTCTTGCTTACTCATAGAAGCTCCTTGCTGTTATCCCCGGCGCTGGCGCACGGCCTCGTACAGCAGAATGGCTGCGGCCGCCGACGCGTTCAGGGAGGAAATGTGCCCCTTCATGGGGATGCTGACCAAAAAATCGCAGTTTTCCGCCACCAGGCGGCTCATGCCGTCGCCCTCGGAGCCGATGACGATGGCCGCGGGACCCTTCAGGTCGGCGCTGTACAGGTCCGTGGAGGCCCCGGCGGCGGTGCCGAAGATCCATACGCCCTGTTTTTTCAGGTCCTTCAGGGCGGAGGTAAGGTTGGCCACCCGGGCCACCGGCAGATAGCTGACGGCTCCGGCGGAGGTTTTGCCCACGATGGCGGTGAGGCCGGCGGACCGGCGCTTGGGGATGATGAGCCCGTGGGCCCCGGCGCACTCGGCGGTGCGGAGGATGGCCCCCAGATTGTGGGGGTCGGAGATCTCGTCGCACACCACCAGCAGGGGCGGCTCCCCCTTGGCGGCGGCGCTGTCCAGAATGCTCTGGATGCTGACGTATTCCCGGACGGCGGCCAGGGCGATGACTCCCTGGTGGGCGTGGGTGCGGCTCATGGCGTCCAGCTTCCGCCGGTCAGCCTCCACCACAACAACCCCGGCGTCCCGGGCCCGGGAGGCAATGTGGCCCAGGGTCTTGTCCGTCTCGCCCTTGGCCAGGTAAATTTTGTCGATGGCCGTTCCGGCCCGCAGGGCCTCGATCACGGCGTTCCGGCCCTCGATGATGCCGTCGGCCTCCGCCTGGGGCATGGGCCGTCTGTTTTCGTTGTCTTTCATGGCGCGATATCCTCGTTTTCGACGATTTTTCTTCAGTATACCATATTCTTCGGGCAAGATAAAGCGCCGGGGACACAAATTTTTCGCCATTTTTCCCGGCGGCCTTCCTTGTAACGGAGAGAAAAATGTGGTATGATAAGTTATTAAATTCGGAAAGTGCCGCCTATTTTACGAAAACGGGCGGCTGGGAGGTTTCCATTGGACAGAAAGCAAGTTCTTCTCGACGACGGGCAGATGGCCCGCCAGCGGGAGTTTACCGAGAAAATACACGATATCCACCGGGCCCGGGGCCGGACGCCTCTGGCGATGGTGGACACCTTCGGCTGCCAGCAGAACGTGGCCGACAGCCAGCATATTCTGGGGATGCTGCGGGATATGGGGTGCGATTTCACCGACGATCCGGCCCGGGCGGACATTGTGGTCATGAATACCTGCGCCATCCGGGACCATGCGGAAAAGCGGGTTTACGGCACCCTGGGCGCCCTGACCCACACGAAAAAGGCGAACCCGGAGCAGATCATCTGCCTGTGCGGCTGTATGGCCCAGCGGCCGGAGGTGGCCCGGAAGGTCCGGGAGAGCTATCGCCATGTGGACCTGGTGTTCGGGCCCCAGGCCCTGTGGAAGTTCCCGGAGCTGCTGTACCGGGTGTATACCCGCCGGGGCCGGGTGTTCTCCGTGGAGAACGAGCACGGCTCCATTGCCGAGGGAATGCCCGTGGTCCGGGAGGGCCGGGTTCGGGCGTGGGTGTCCATCATGTATGGGTGCAACAACTTCTGCTCATACTGCATCGTCCCCTACGTCCGGGGCCGGGAGCGCAGCCGCTCCCCGGAGAAGATCGTGGAGGAGGTCCGCCAGCTGGCGGCGGAGGGGTATAAGGAGATCACCCTGCTGGGCCAGAACGTCAACTCCTACGGCAAGGACCTGCCGGAGCCCTGGGACTTTGCGGACCTGCTGCGGGAGCTGGACAAGATCGACGGCGACTACCTGATCCGCTTTATGTCGTCCCAGCCCAAGGACGCCAGCTATAAGCTGTTCGACACCATGGCCCAAAGCCGCCATGTGGCCCATCAGCTGCACCTGCCGGTGCAGTCCGGCTGCGACCGGGTGCTGCGGGCCATGAACCGCCCCTATGACCGGGCGAAATATCTGGACCTGATCGGCTATGCCCGGAAGGTCATGCCGGACCTGGTGCTGACCTCCGATGTGATCATCGGCTTCCCCGGCGAGACCGAGGCCGAGGCCATGGAGACCGTGGACCTGGTGCGGCAGGTGGAGTTCGACGCCCTGTTTACCTTCATCTTCTCCCCCCGGCCCGGTACGCCGGCGGCCAAAATGGACGACCCCGTTCCCCGGGCGGAAAAGCAGAAATGGTTCGATATGCTGTGCAATACGCAAAACGAGATATCCGCCCGGCTTCATGCCCGGTATGTAGGCCGGACCCTGCGGGTGCTGGTGGACGGCGAGACCGACGACGCCCGGTGGCCCCTGTCCGCCCGGACGGCGGGGGGACGGCTGGTGCACCTGGTGGGCAGCAGGGACGCCCTGGGCCAGTACCGGAACGTGAGGATCACCGACAGCAACACCTGGGCGCTGTTCGGGGAGATGGAATAATTCCCCCTATTGAACGAAGTTTTGCACTTTTCAACAATGTTTTCCACTACCATTCGACAGATACGCCGCACATGCGGCAGAAAGCGCGGGTGAAACCATGGCGGAGCTGACCCCCATGATGAAACAATATTTGCAGATCAAGGAGCAGAATCAGGACGCCATCCTGTTTTTCCGGCTGGGGGATTTTTACGAGATGTTCGGCGACGACGCCCGGAAGGCGTCCAAGGAGCTGGACCTGACTCTGACCACCAGGGACAAGGACAAGAACAAGCCCTTTGAGGAAAAGGTGCCCATGTGCGGCATTCCCTATCACGCCTCCGACGCCTATATTGCCCGGCTTATTGCCAAGGGCTACAAGGTGGCCATCTGCGAGCAGACCCAGGACCCCGCCACGGCCAAGGGCTTGGTGGACCGGGACATTATCCGGGTGGTGACCCCCGGCACCGTCATAGACGCCGCCTGCCTGGAGGAGGGACGGTCCAACTTCTGCGCGGGGCTGTATCTGGACGACACCTGCGCGGGCTTCAGCGTGTGCGACATTTCCACCGGCAAGACCCACGTTACCGCCTTTCAGGGGCCCGACCGGGCGGAGCATCTGCTCAACGAGCTGGGCCGGTTTTCCCCGGCGGAGGCAGTGGTGAATCCGGCGGCATACCAGTGCGGGCCGCTGCTGTCTCTTTTGCAGGATAAGCTCCACTGCCATGTGGAGCGGCTGAGCGCCGGACGCTTTCAATTGCAGGAGGCGGAAAGGACCGTCCGCACCCAGTTCGGCGACGAGGCCGCCGGACGCCTGCCCAAGGGGAACCCCGCCGCGGCTTTGTCGCTGGGGGCGCTGCTGGGCTATCTCCACGAGACGCAGAAAACCGACCTGCGCCACGTGGACGACCTGGATTACTATCAGCAGGGGCAGTTTATGGAGCTGGACCTGACGGCCCGGCGGAATCTGGAGCTGACGGAGACCCTGCGCAGCAAGGAGAAAAAGGGCAGCCTCCTCTGGGTGCTGGACAAGACCCGAACCCCCATGGGCGGGCGGCTGCTGCGCAGCTGGCTGGAGTGGCCCCTGCTGTCCGTTACGGCCATCACCCGCCGCAGCGCCGCCGTGGGCCAGCTGGTGGACCACACCATGGTGCGGGAGGAGCTGGCCTTGGCCCTGTCCGGCATCGGCGACATGGAGCGGCTGGTGGGCCGCATTGTATACGGCACCGCCGGGGGCCGGGACGTGGTAGCCCTGAAAAACGCCATGGCGCGGCTGCCCCATGTGAAGGAGCTGCTGTCGGCCTTTGACCGGGGCCGCCTGGGGGAGCTGGCCCAGCTGGACACTCTGGAGGATCTGACGGACCTGATCGGCCGCACCCTGTGCGACGATCCCCCCTTCTCCGTCCGGGAGGGCGAGTTCATCCGGGAGGGCTTCGACCCGGAGGTGGACCGCCTGCGGGGCATTCTGCATGGCGGCAAGGGCATCATCGCCTCTATGGAGGCCGCCGAAAAGGAGAAAACCGGCATCCGCACCCTGAAGATCGGGTACAACAAGGTATTCGGCTATTACATCGAGGTGTCCAACTCCTTCAAGGACCAGGTGCCCGAGACATACATCCGCAAGCAGACCCTGGTCAACGGCGAGCGATACATCACCCAGGAGCTGAAGGACCTGGAGCACGACATCCTGTCCGCGTCGGACCGGGTATCGGCCCTGGAATATGAGCTGTTCACCCGGCTGCGGCAGGAGCTGAGCGGCCATGTGGCCCGGATCCAGGCGGCTGCCGCCGCCGTGGCGGAGGCGGACTGCCTGTGCTCCCTGGCAGCGGTGGCGGTGAAGAACAACTACTGCTGCCCGGCGGTGGACGAGTCCGGCGTTATCGAGATCCACCAGGGACGCCACCCGGTGGTGGAGGCCATGCGGCCCGACGCCCTGTTTGTGCCCAACGACACCTATATGGGCCGCACCCAGGACCGGGTGTCCATCATCACCGGCCCCAACATGGCGGGCAAGTCCACCTATATGCGCCAGGTGGCGCTGATGGTGCTCATGGCCCAGATCGGGTCCTTCGTCCCGGCCAAGGCGGCCCGCCTGGGCATTGTGGACCGGGTATTTACCCGCATCGGGGCCTCCGACGATCTGTCGGCGGGGCAGTCCACCTTTATGGTGGAGATGACGGAGGTCAGCGACATCCTCCATGCCGCCACGGACAAGAGCCTGCTGATCCTGGACGAGATCGGCCGGGGCACCTCTACCTTCGACGGTATGAGCATCGCACGGGCGGTTTTGGAATACTGCGCCGACCCCAAGCGCCTGGGGGCAAAGACCCTGTTTGCCACCCATTACCACGAGCTTACCGCCATGGAGGGCACCCTCCCCGGCGTGAAGAACTACAACATCGCCGTCCGGGCCCGGGGCGAGGAGATCGTGTTCCTGCGGAAGATCGTCCCCGGCGGCGCGGACCGCAGCTACGGCATCGAGGTGGCCAAGCTGGCGGGCCTGCCGGACGCGGTGGTGTCCCGGGCCAGAAAAATCCTCCGGCAGCTGGAGGAGGAGTCCGGCCGCCCGGCGGCAGCCCCCGCTCCCCGGGAGGACCAGGTGTCCTTTGCCGCCGTGGCCGAGAGCCAGGTCGTCGACCGGCTCCGCCGGACCCAGGTGGACTCGCTGACGCCTCTGGAGGCATTGCAGCTGCTGTATGAACTGAAAAAGAAGCTGACGTAACACGAAAGGACAACGCTATGCCTGATATTCAATGCCTGCCGCGGCATGTGGCGGATCTGATCGCCGCCGGCGAGGTAGTGGAGCGGCCCGCCAGCGTGGCCAAGGAGCTGCTGGAAAACGCCCTGGACGCCGGGGCCACCGCCATTGTGGCGGAGGTCCAGCGCGGGGGCCTCACCTATCTGCGCATTACGGACAACGGCTGCGGCATCGCGCCGCAGCAGCTGCCCACGGCGTTTTTGCGCCACGCCACCAGCAAGCTGCGCACGGCGGCGGACCTGGCCGCCATCGGTACCCTGGGCTTCCGGGGTGAGGCGCTGGCCGCTATTTCCGCCGTGTCCCGGGTGGATATCTTCACCCGGCAGACCGGGGCCCCGGCAGGGGCGTCCCTGCATCTGGAGGGCGGCGTGCCCGGGCAGGTGGAGGAGACCGGGTGCCCGGAGGGCACCACCATCTGCGTCCGGGACCTGTTTTACAACACTCCCGCCCGGATGAAGTTCATGAAAAAGGACAGCGCCGAGGGGGCCGCCGTGTCCGGCATCGTCCAGCACCTGGCCCTGAGCCATCCGGAGGTGTCCTTCAAGCTGCTGCGGGACGGGGCCGAGGTGCTCCACACCCCCGGCGACGGAAAGCTGCTGTCCGCCGTTTATGCGGCCATGGGCCGGGATTTTGCTCTGGGTCTGGAGGAGGTCCGGGGCTGCGGCGGCGACGTGCAGGTGGCGGGCTATGTGACCCGGCCCCTGAACGGCCACGGCACCCGGGGCCGTCAGCTGTTTTTCGTCAACGGACGGTTCGTCAAGAGCCAGCTGCTGTCCGCCGCCCTGGAGGAGGCATACCGCAACCGGCTGCTGAAGGGGAAGTTCCCCGGCTGTGTGCTGCATCTGACCCTGCCGGAGGACCGGGTGGACGTGAACGTGCATCCGGCCAAGACCGTGGTGAAATTCGTATCGGATAAAACCGCCTTCGATGCGGTGTACTATACCGTCATGGATGCCCTGGACGCGGCAGCTCGCCCCAAGGCCCCGGAAAAGGAGGAGAAGCCCTTCTACCGGACCATGACGGCCCAGGAGTTCCGGCAGCAGCAGAAGCCGGAGCCGGAGAAGCGCCCGCTGGGCAGCTATACCGCCCGTCCCGCCGCGCCGGTGTCCCGGCCTGCGGCGCAGCCGGAGGAAAGACCGGCCCAGACCATGGCGGTGCGGGACGTGGCCCCGGAGGCGGGCAAGCCCTTTACCGCGCCCACCGGCCGCCCCGGCGTCAGCTATCACATTACCCCGCCCGCCCCAAAGCCGGAGCCGGTGCGGGAGCCGGTACAGGAGACGGTGTCCCTGCCGGAGCAGGTGACCATGGAGCCACCCAGGGAGGCCCCCTGGCGCATTGCCGGCGAGGTGCTGCGGACGTATATCATCTGCGAGGATGAGCGAGAGAACGTGTGGCTCATCGACAAGCACGCTGCCCACGAGCGGGTACGGTTCGACGCGCTGAAGGCCGCCACGGAGCCCATCATGTCCCAGACACTGCTGGAGCCCATGGCGGTGGAGCTGTCGCCGGAGGACTGCGCGGCGGTGCTGGAGCAGCTGCCCCTGCTGGAGCGGTATGGCTTCCGGTGCGAGGATTTCGGCGGCGCGGTGCTGGTGCGGGGGGTGCCCGCCGGGGTAGACGACCCCACCGGAGCCCTGGAGGAGCTGGCGGAGGACCTGCGGCTGAACCGGGCGGACCCGGACGCAGCCCGGGACAGCCTATTGCAGACCATGGCCTGCAAATCCGCCATCAAGGCCGGGATGCACACGGACCCCGCCGAGCTGCGGCGTCTGGTGGACAGGGTCCAGTCCGGGGAAATTCAGTATTGCCCCCATGGCCGCCCGGTGGCGGTGCGGCTGAGCAAATACCAGGTGGAAAAAATGTTCAAGCGGGCGTGACGCCCGGAAAGGAGCGGCCTATGGCCCCCAGGGTCCTGTGCGTGGTGGGTCCCACCGCCAGCGGAAAAACGAAAATGGCCGTGGCTCTGGCCCGGCGCTTCGGCGGCGAGGTGGTGTCCGTGGACTCCATGCAGATCTACCGGGGCATGACCATCGGCACCGCCGCCCCCACAGCGGAGGAGATGGAGGGGGTCCCCCATCACATGATCGCCGTGGCGGACCCGGCGGAGCAGTGGTCTGCGGCCCGGTTCTGCCAGGAGGCGGACGCCTGCATCCAGGATATCCTCAGCCGGGGAAAGCTCCCGGTGCTGGCCGGTGGCACGGGCCTGTATCTGGACGCCCTGATCCGGGGAGACGACTTCGCCCCCGGCTGCCAGGGGGGGCAGACCCGCCTGCGGCTTCAGCAGGAGCTGCGGGAGCTGGGGCCTCAGGAGATGCTGCGGCGGCTGGAGGCCGTGGACCCGGAGACGGCGGCGCGGCTGCACCTGCGGGACGAAAAGCGCATCCTCCGGGCCCTGGAGGTATATGAGGAGACCGGGGAGCCCATGTCCCGGCGGGACAAGCGGGGCCGGGAAAAGCCGGACCGGTACCAGGCCCTCTATATCGGGCTGAACTTCCGGGACCGGGCGGACCTGCGGGAGCGCATCGACCGCCGGGTGGACGAGATGGTCCGCCGGGGGCTTTTGCAGGAGGTGCAGGCGCTTCTGGCCGGGGGCCTTCCCCGGGACGCCACGGCCCTGCAGGCCATCGGATACAAGCAGTTCCTGGCGGTGGCCGACGGCGCGGCCACGGCGGACCAGGCGGTGGAGGAGGTCAAGCTCCGCTCCCGCCAATATGCCAAGCGGCAGCTGACCTGGCTGCGGCGGAACCCGGCGATCCACTGGATCTACTGGGACAAGGAGCCGGATTTCCCGGCGGCTCTCCAGAATGCGACAGATTTTCTCACAGCCCATGGCTTAGGATAAGGGCAGGCGGACA
>OIWS01002907.1_pt1 | contig 13120 bp, 10 predicted proteins | sample 1587611 | NCBI WGS metagenome assembly OIWS01 (sample SAMEA3888919, study PRJEB22519) | human gut metagenome | biome: human gut; feature: human-associated habitat; material: faeces | place: Denmark | collected 2010 | reverse complement strand
GCATCGTGACCGGCGCGGCCCAGGGCTTCGGCAAGGGCATTGCGGAGGAGCTGTACAAGGAAGGCGCGACCATCGTTATCGCCGATATGAATGAGCCGCTGGCAAAGCAGGTCGCAGAGGAAATGGGCGAGCGCGCCGTCTCCATTGCGGTCAACGTCTCCGACGAGGAATCCGTTGCGAACATGGTCGCACAGACGGTTGAAAAGTTCGGCGGGCTTGACCTGATGCTCTCGAACGCAGGCGTCGTCCGCTCCGGCCCCATCGCGCACGTGGAGAAGAAGGATTTTGACTTCGTCACCAGCGTCAACTATACCGGCTTCTTCCTCTGCGCGAAATATGCTGCCATCATCATGGAGGCTGAACACGAGGCGGATCCCGAAGCCATGTTCGACATCGTCACGCTGAACTCGAAGTCCGGTCTGGAAGGCTCCAACAAGAATTTCGCCTACGCGGGCTCCAAATTCGGCGGCATCGGCCTGACGCAGTCGTTCGCGCTTGAGCTGTGCGCGTACAACATCAAGGTCAACGCCGTCTGCCCCGGCAACTTCCTCGACGGCCCGCTGTGGTCCGACCCGGTGCGCGGGCTGTTCGTGCAGTATCTCGAGGCCGGCAAGGTCCCCGGCGCGAAGACCGTCGCCGACGTGCGCCGCTACTACGAGGCCAAGGTCCCGATGAACCGCGGCTGCCTGCCGGTCGATGTGGCGCGCGCCGTCATGTACTGCGTCGAGCAGAAGTATGAAACCGGTCAGGCCATCCCCGTCACCGGCGGTCAGGTCATGCTGAACTGAGGGCCGCGCGATGATCGAGATCGACATTCTGAACAAACTCAACGCGCCCACACGGGAAGAACGGCTTGCAAACCTCAAGGAGGTTCTGAAGACCACCGAATTCCCGCCCATGGTGCCGCAGTACATCAACAATCATATCCATACGACCTATTCCTTCTCGCCCTACTCCCCCACCGCCGCGGTCTATGCCGCGCGGATGGAAGGCCTGTGCACAGCTGGCATCATTGACCACGACTCTATTTCCGGCGCGCGGGAATTCCTCGCGGCGGCAGAGCTGATTGGCATGCCGGTCACCGTCGGCATGGAGTGCCGCGTGTCGATGGACGGCACAGCCATGCAGGGCAAGCGCACCAACAACCCCGATCAGGTCGGCGTCAGCTATATGACCATCCAGTCCGTCCCGCACAATAAGATCGAGCAGCTCAACGCATGGTTCGCGCCCTACCGCGCGGCCAGAGGCCGCCGGAACCGCGCGATGGTTGAAAAAATCAACGCGCTGCTGGACGGCATCGCGCTGGACTACGACCGCGACGTGCTCCCGCTGAGTGAAGCAAAAGAAGACGGAGGCGTGACCGAGCGCCATCTCATGTACGCGCTGGCAAAGAAAATGGTTGTAAAAGCCGGAAAGGGCCAGCCGATGGTCGACTATCTCGCGTCCATCGGCCTGAACCTCAGTGAAAAGCAGAAGAACCAGATGCTCGATACCGCATATCCGTTCTACGATTACGATCTGCTCGGCATTCTGAAATCCGCATTCGTGCCGAAAATTTATATCGACGCGACGGAGGAATGCCCGAACGTGCGCGATGTGGCCAAGCTGTGCAATGACATCGACGCGCTTTTGTGCTACGCGTATCTCGGCGACGTGACGGCCTCCGTCACGGGCGACAAGAAGGCGCAGAAGTTCGAGGACGACTATCTGGACGACGTGATCGCCTGCATTAAAGACTGCGACATCCGCGCCGTCACCTATATGCCGACGCGCAACACGCCGGAGCAGCTGACGAGACTTCGCCGTCTGTGCGACGAAAACGGCCTGTTCCAGGTCTCCGGCGAGGACATCAACTCTCCGCGCCAGTCGTTCGTCATCAGGGCCATGGAAAACCCGCTGTTTGCCAATCTGATCGACGCGACCTGGAAGCTGATCGAGCACGAAAAGACCGGCTCCGCCATCTGCTGAGCCAAAAATGAAAGGGGCATGACACCATGAGAAACCTGTTGGCGTTCGACCTCGGCGCGAGCAATGGCCGCGCAATTCTTGGCCAGTTCGACGGCGAGACAATCACCATGCGCGAACTGCACCGGTTTGAAAACAACTACATCGAGATGAACGGCGTGTTCTACTGGGATTTGCCGTATCTCTACAACCAGCTGAAGCAGGGGCTGCTGGCGTTTAAGAATGCAAATGTCGGCGAACTCGACTGCATCGGCATCGATACCTGGGGCGTTGATTACGGTCTGCTGGACAAAAACGGCCAGCTGCTGTCCAATCCCCGGTCGTACCGCTATGCGGTCGACGAGGATATGGCGGAGGTCTGGAAGACGGTCGATTTCCCGACGCTCTTTGCCCGCACGGGCATTGCGACCATGAATTTCAACACCGTCTACCAGCTCTACCGCCGCAAGCTGCAGGAAGATCCCGCACTGGACGCGGCCGAGACGATGCTGCTGATGCCGGATCTGCTGGGCTTCTTCCTGACAGGCGAGGCAAAGACGGAATACACCAACGCAACGACCTCCATGCTCTATAACCCCACCACGAAGGACTGGGATTGGCAGACGATCGACGCGCTGGGCCTGCCCAGAAAGATCTTCACGAAGCTCGACCGCGCGGGTGCGCTGCGCGGAACGCTCCGCCCGGAGCTGGCCGCAGAACTGGGCATCAATCAGGCCAGCTTCGCCGCCGTCGGCACGCACGACACGGCCTCTGCCGTGGCCGCCATCCCCGGCACGGGCAGCTTCGCGTTCTGCTCGTCGGGCACATGGTCGCTGTTCGGCGTGGAGACGGATAAGCCGATTTTGACGGACGCCGTGCGCGACGCGAATTTCTCGAACGAGGGCACGATCCAGGGCGGATTCCGGCCGCTCAGCAATATCATGGGCCTGTGGCTCATCCAGGAGTGCCGGAGAGACTGGCAGAAGGCCGGGCAGAAGCTCAGCTGGAACGACATTGTCGAGGAGGCGAAGCGGGCCGAGACCTTCCGCACGATCATCGACACGGACGACAGCACCTTCTACGCTGGCGGCCAGATGCCGGAGAAGATCCGTGCCTTCGCCCGCCGGACCGGCCAGCCGGTCCCCGAGACCGTCGGGCAGACCGCCCGCTGCATCTATGAATCTCTCGCACTCAAGTACCGCTGGGCGCTCGAGCGGCTGGAGGGGATCAAGGGCGCGCGCATCGACACGCTCAACATCGTCGGCGGCGGCTGCAACAACAAGCTGCTCAACCAGTTTGCCGCGGACGCGACCGGCCGCCCTGTCATCACCGGCCCGGTCGAGGGCGCGGCCATCGGCAACCTGCTCGCGCAGGCCATGGCGCTGGGCGATATCCGGGATGTGGACGAGCTGCGCGCCGTCGTGCGCCGCTCCGAGCCGGTCGACACCTACGAGCCGCATCATACGCCGCAGTGGGAAGCGGCCTATCAGAAGCTGCTGAGCTTCGGCAAATAACGCATAAAAACCGCCGGAAGCGCCGCTTCCGGCGGTTTTGGAACAGGAGATACCATGGACATTCAGGAGCTTGTCCGCGCGCAGCGGGCGTATTTTGATACCGGCGCGACGCGCCCGTATGCCTTCCGCCTGCTGCAGCTCAAAAAGCTGCAGCAGGCCCTGCGGGACAACGAGCAGCTGCTCGAGCGGGCGATGATGCAGGACTTCCGCAAGGCGCCGATGGAGGTCTACATGTGCGAGACCGGCATGGTGCTCGAGGAGCTGCGCTTCCATCTGAAGCACTTGAAGGGCTGGATGCGCGAGCGGGCGGTGCCGACGCCGTTGGCGCAGTTCCCGGCAAAGAGCTTTGTTTCGCCCGAGCCCTACGGCGTGGCGCTGATCATCTCGCCGTGGAATTACCCCGTGCAGCTGTGCCTGTCGCCGCTGGTCGGCGCGATCTCCGGCGGCAACTGCGCCGTCGTCAAGCCCTCGGCCTACGCCCCGGCCACGAGCGCAGCGATCGCGAAGCTCATCCGCGAGACCTTTGACGCGCGCTACATTGCCGCCGTCGAGGGCGGCCGCGCGGAGAACAGCGCGCTGCTCGCCCAGCGGTTCGACACGATCTTCTTTACCGGCAGCGTCGCCGTCGGCAAGGTCGTGATGGAGGCCGCGGCGAAGCACCTGACCCCCGTCACGCTGGAGCTTGGCGGCAAGAGCCCCGTCATCGTCGACAAAACGGCCGATCTGAAGCTCGCTGCGCGGCGCATCGCCTTCGGCAAGGTCCTGAACGCCGGGCAGACGTGCGTGGAGCCGGATTATCTGCTGATCGACACGTCGGTCAAGGACGCCTTCGTGCGCGAATACCGGGCGGCGCTGCAGGCGTTCTTCCCGGACGGCCGGATGGATGAGATGCCCGTGATCGTATCCGAAAAGCACTTTGCCCGCGTGACGAAGCTGCTGGAGGGGCAAAACGCGTGCATTGGCGGCACCTTTGATGAAAAAACGCGCTTCGTCGCGCCCACGCTGCTGGACGGCGTCTCGCCGGACAGCCCTGTGATGCAGGAGGAGATCTTCGGGCCGATCCTGCCCATGCTGACCTTTGACCGGCTGCAGGAGGCCATCGACTTCATCCGCGGCCGGGAAAAGCCGCTGGCGCTGTATCTGTTCACCTCCGACCGGGCTGCGGAGCGGCAGGTGCTGGGCAGCTGCTCGTTTGGCGGCGGCTGCATCAACGACACGATCATCCATCTGGCCACGACGCACATGCCCTTCGGCGGCGTCGGCCACAGCGGCATGGGCAGCTATCACGGCAAAAAGAGCTTCGAGACCTTCACCCACGCGCGCTCGATCGTCAAAAAAGCGACCTGGCTCGACCTGCCGCTGCGCTACCACCCATACTCGGAAAAGAAGCTGCGGATGGTAAAAAAGTTCATGAAATGAGCGTTTCGCAAACCGGCTCCCGCCTGCGCGGGAGCCGGTTTGCTCTGTCTGCACAAAAAATACGGCGAAGCGGCAACATTTTTTCACCGAATCACCCATTGACATTTTCTGACCGGGCAGATATAATGGCCCCAGAAATCAGGAAAGGAGCCGACACGCGATGAAGCAGCTGTTTACGACCGCTATGATGATGCCGATGTGCATGCGCAGCATGTGCATGTTTTCGCATACGCAAAATTCGGCTCGCTTTGTTTCATAAAATTCCAGATTGGCAGCATGGCTGCCGGGATCGGGGCTGAGAAACGATGTGAGTTTCCCGGCTCTTTTTATTTGTGCAGAAAAAACATTGGAAGGGGATCACCCATGATCGAGCTGAAACATCTCGGCAAAATCTATTCCTCGGCCTCCGGCAGCGTAGAAGCGCTGAAGGATGTGAATCTCACGATCGCAGACGGCGAAATTTTCGGCATCATCGGCCTGTCCGGCGCGGGCAAATCGACGCTGGTGCGCTGCATCAACCTGCTTGAGAGGCCGACCTCCGGCGAGGTGCTGGTGGACGGGCAGAACATCATGGCCCTCAGCCAGAAGGAGCTGCTGCAGGTCCGGCGGCAGATCGGCATGATCTTCCAGGGCTTCAACCTGCTCGAGCAGCGGACGGTCCTGCGCAACATCTGCTTCCCGCTGGAGATCTCCGGCACGCCGAAGGCGGAAGCGAAGAAGCGGGCGGAGGAGCTGCTGCGGGTCGTCGGCCTTTCCGACAAGGCTGCAAGCTACCCCTCGCAGCTCTCCGGCGGCCAGAAGCAGCGCGTGGCCATCGCCAGAGCCCTGGCGACCAAGCCCCGGTACCTGCTCTGCGACGAGGCGACCAGCGCGCTCGACCCCAACACGACGCGCTCAATCCTGGAGCTGCTGCGCGAGATCAACAAGACGCTCGGCGTCACCATCATCGTCATCACGCACGAGATGAAGGTCATCGACCAGATCTGTGACCGTGTTGCGGTCATCGACAAGAGCTGCATCGCAGAAGAGGGCCGCGTGGCGGATGTCTTCACGAGCCCGAAATCCGATATCGCGCGGGAGCTGGTCTTGCCGCAGGAGCGGCCGGTGCTCGAGCCGACGACCGGCGGGCGCAAGGTCCGCATCATCTTCAACGGCGAAAATACGCAGAAGCCGGTCATCTCCGAGATGATCCTCGCGTGCCGCGTGCCGGTCAACGTGCTGTTTGCCGACACAAAATCCGTCGAGGGCGCGGCCTACGGCCACATGATCTTTGAGCTGCCCAACGACGAGCACGACGCGGAAAAGGTCATCAGCTGGCTGAAAAACAGCGGCCTGACCTGGAAGGAGGAACGGTAAATGGCAACCGAATTTTTCCTGAAGCTGTGGGACAACCACATCATCCAGCTCGGCGTGTGGCAGACGGTCTATATGACGTTTTTGACCTCGCTGTTCGCCTATGTCATCGGCCTGCCGCTCGGCGTGGTGCTCTGGGTCACGGATAAGGACGGGCTGCACCCCAACAAGGGCGTCAATACGGTGCTCGGCTTTATCGTGAACTTCTTCCGTTCGATCCCGGCGGTCATCCTGATGGTCGCCATGATCCCGGCGGCAAGACTGCTGCTCGGCACGTCGACCGGCAATGGCGCGGTTATTGTCACGCTGATCATCGCCGCCGCGCCGTACGTGGCCCGCATGGTCGAATCCTCGCTCAAAGAGGTCCCGGCCGGCGTCATCGAGGCCGCACAGGCCATGGGCTGCACGAACCTGCAGATCATCTGGCATGTGCTGCTGCCGGAGGCAAAGCCGTCGCTCATCTCCGGCTCGATCATCTCCACGGTCACGATCCTCAGCTATACCGCCCTCGCCGCCACACTCGGCGGCACCGGCCTCGGCCAGGTCGCCATCATCTACGGCCACCAGAGAAGCCAGAAGCTCGTCGTCTGGGTCTGCGTGTTCCTGATCGTCATCATCGTGCAGGTCATCCAGATCGTCGGCACGCGCATCCTCCGCAGGACGGATAAGCGCGCCCGCTGAAAGGAGCTGCCGATGAGACAGATCTTTGAATATCTTCTGCGTATCAACTGGCGCTGCGGACGAATGTGACCGAAGTCGTCCGGATCAGAAAAACCAAACAGCCAGTTTATATTACATTTAAAAAGGAGTCATTATCATGAAAAAGGTACTTGCAATCGTTCTTGCCGCTCTGCTGATCGTTGCCGCTCTCGCCGGCTGCGCAGCCAAGAGCGAGACCGCTGACACTACTGCCACCACCGATACCGCCGCTGCCGAGACCACCGACGGCAAGCTGGAAGTGCTGAAGGTCGGCGCTTCCTCCACCCCGCACGCAGAGATCCTCGAGCAGGTCAAGGACACCCTGGCCGCCGAAGGCTACGACCTGCAGATCGTTGTGTACGACGACTATGTCCTGCCCAACCAGTCCCTGGCGGACGGCTCGCTCGACGCCAACTACTTCCAGCACACCCCGTACCTGAACAGCTTCAACGCTGCCAACGGCACTGACCTCGTCTCCGCTGCCAAGATCCACTATGAGCCGTTCGGCCTGTACGGCAACGGTGTGGACTCCGTCGACGCCATTGCCTCCGACGCGACCATCCTGATCCCGGCCGACGATTCCAACGAGACCCGCGCCCTGCTCCTGCTGGCCCAGGAAGGCCTCATTGAGCTGCCCGCCGACGCTTCCGCGGAAAAAGGCGTGACCACGCTCGACATCGTCGACGCCAAGGGCCACGACGTGCAGGCCCTGCAGGCCGATACCGTCCCGGCACAGCTGGCCAACTCCAACGAGGACACCGTCGCTGTCATCAACGGCAACTACGCCCTGCAGGCCGGTCTCCACGCCTCCGACGCCCTGGCCATCGAAGACGCCTCCGGCGACGCGGCCCAGACCTACGCCAACATCGTTGCCTGCCGCGCAGGCGAGGAGAACAGCGCCAAGATCCAGGCCCTGGTCAAGGCCCTGCAGTCCGACGCTGTGAAGACCTACATCGAGAACACCTACAACGGTGCTGTCGTTGCGATCTTCTGAGAAATTTCCAAATAACAGAACGCGCCCCCGGACCTTTGTCCGGGGGCGCGTTTTGTATCTGTGTCAGTCCATATCGTAGTCGTAGCCGTAGCCCTCGAAGCCGCCGAAGTCGGGGATGTCGGTGTCGGGGGCGGTCTGGCCCTCCAGCTCGGCCTGCGCCTGCTGCTCGGTCGCGTCGATCTCGCTCTCGCCGGGGCGTTCGTCGAGCGTGAGGGTGATCTCCAGCTCCGCGCCGGCGCGGTAGATCTTCAGGGTGACGGTGTCACCGGCCTTCTGCTTGGCCAGCGCCGCGCTCAGGTCGGTGAAGGAGCTGATCTCGCGGTCTTCAAACTGCAGGATGATGTCGCGCGGCTGCAGCCCGGCGGTCTCCGCGCAGCTGCCCTCGGTCACGGTGACGATCTGCGGACCGGCGGGCAGGTTGTAGGTCGCGGCGACCTCACTGTCGAGATCCTGCAGGGTCACGCCGAGATAGGCGCGGCCCAGGACCCGGCCGTAGAGCTGCAGGTCGTAGACCACGCGCATGACGTCGTTGATCGGGATGGCGAAGCCGAGCCCCTCGATGGATACGCCGGATTCCGTCGTGCCGGAGACCTTGGCCGTCGTCATGCCGATGACGTTGCCGTCCATATCGAACAGCGGCCCGCCGGAGTTGCCCGCGTTGATGGCGACGTCGGTCTGCAGCATGTTGATGGGCGTGCGGTCGGGGGTGATCTCGCGGTCGAGCGCGCTGATGTAGCCCGCGGTCATCGTGAAGGTCAGCTCGCCCAGCGGGTTGCCGATGGCTTCCACGGTCTCGCCGACCTCGATCTGGTCGGAATCGCCGATCGTGACGGTCTGCAGGCCCTCGGCTTCGATCTTCAGCAGCGCGACGTCGTTCATGCTGTCCGTGCCGACGATCGCAGCGGGGTATTCCTCCCCGGAATAGAGCTGCACGACGATGGAGCCTTCGCTCGCGTCCGCGACGACGTGGTTGTTCGTGACGATGTAGCCGTCCTCCGTCAGGACGAAGCCGCTGCCGGTGCATGCGGAGGTCGTGGTCTGACCCCAGACGTTGGTGGTCACCTGCGTGGCGATGCCGCAGACCGCGCCGACGTTCATCTGGTAGACCTGCGTCGGGGTGAGTGTCTTGCCCGTGTCGTTGGACGGGAGCGTATCGGGCAGCGGCCGGCGCTCAAGGCGGTAGGCGCCCTTGTCGTCCGTGGGCTGCGCGGCGGTCTCAGCGGCAGGTTCCGGCTCGACAGTCTGCTCGGCCATGGCGTCGACGCTGGTCTGCTGCCCGGCGAGGTTTTTCTCTCCCAGCGCGGCGATCGCCTGCTTCAGCGCGTATCCGCCGGCTGCGGCGACGATCGCCACGACGGTGAGCAGGGCCGCGATCTTGAGGCCGGTATGCCTGCCGCTGCGGCGGATCTCCTCTTTGGCCTGCTGCAGCGGCTGCGCGGGTTCGGCGGGCGCGGGGTCGGACGGTTCAAAGCTGTAGTTCAGTTTTTCATCGTAATTGTCCATCGTTCGGTGCTCCTTGTATCATTGGTTCAAAAAAGATCGGCGGGAAGCTCCAGCATGTGGCTCACGCGCTTGAGCGAGAGCCGGCGGCGCATGTACGGGTGGAAGCGGAAGCTGACGCGGACGAAGTCGGGATCCTTGCCGACCTCCTGGATCGTCGTTTTGCAGCCCGCCTGCCGCATGGCGGCAAGACAGGCCTCGTAGGACGGCACGGACCGCACGATCTGCCGGATCTCGGGCCAGCAGGCTTCGATGCGGCGGGGGTCGATGCCGTCGGTGATGGTGTCGGGGGTATTGAGCTTGCGCACGTCCGGGGCGAGCGCGCCGTAGATGCTGTAGATCTCGTCCCAGTTGCAGACCTCCGGATGGGCCGTCACCTGCGGCAGCTGCGCGAGCTTTTCATAGTACTGCAGGATCATCAGCGTCGTGACGCCGACGTCCTCGCCGTGGTAGTTGGGCGTTTTGCCGTCGAGCAGCTCCATGCACTCCCAGAAATGGGCCATGATGTGCTCTGTGCCGCTGCCGGGGCGGGAGGTCTTGGTGAAGCTCATCGCGATGCCGGTCAGAAGAAGCGATTCGAAGATCGCGGCCGCGGTCTTTTCATCGCGCTTCGTGACGCTCCCGGCCATGGCAAAGATCTGGTCGGCGGCCTGCCGCGTGAGCGCGGCGACGCGCTCACAATAGGATTCCCCGGTCAGAAGATTCGATACCTGCCAGTCGATCAGCGCAACGTATTTGGAGATCATATCGCCGAAGCCCGCGGATTTGAGCGCCGCCGGGGCGTCTGCCAGGATCTTCGTGTCGCCGATGATGACCTCGGGGCATTTGGCGGGATACGTGATCTTGAAATTCCCGTTCACGATGGGCGCGGAGTAGGACGCAAAACCGTCCATCGACGGAGCAGTGGCGAACAGGCACAGCGGCACGTCGTGCCGTGCGCAGGCAAGCCGGCACGGGTCGTGGACCGAGCCCGTCCCGACGGCCAGCACGCCGTCGACCCGGTCAAAATAACTCTCGATCTTCTCCACGTCCTGCATCGTCGCCACGCGGATGGTCGGCCAGATGTGCCGCACGACGGCAAAACCGGCGAGCGAGGCCTCGATGCCCTCCGCCGCGGCGAGCGTCTGCTCGTCTGCCGCCAGCAGCAGGCGCGGGCCGAAGCCGTTTTTCCGGAGAATATCGCCGACGCTGCGGACAAGACCGCTGCCGATCTCGATATCCCGGATGGCGCACGTATGCGCCTGCCCGCAGGCGCAGTTCTGGTAGCTGTGGATCAGCGCGTGGAAATCAGTCATGGTGGATCCTCCTTCTGTATGGTAAGTGCCCCAAAAGCGCACTCCCAGGCTCCCCTCCCAGGGGAGCTGGCTCGGCGCAGCCGAGACTGAGAGGTTGTTGCAGATTTGCGATAAAACCCAAACCGCAAATTCAGTTTGCGGTTTGGAAAGGAAGAAACGAGCACAGAGGATAAGAGACGTCGCTTGCGGCGGCTCGTTCCGCCGTGGTCGTTTCTGACGCGCCTCCGGCGGCCCTATCTTTTCCCATGCGCGGGAAAAGATAGGGGAGAAAAGGGACGCTTGGAAGCGTTTGGTGCTTCCTGCCTCTAAATTCAGGCAAGTCCCAATGTTTCAGGCGTCGTTCCACCCGATGGTCATCCTACGAAGTTCTGCTGCGCGCCGCCTGATACGTGGGTATCAAATTTGCAACTAGTTTCCGTAGAATATCTGCCATCAATAGAAGGTGCAGCCTGAACCTGTCAGGCTGCACCTTTTTGCGGGGAAGTTTTATGAATTTGCAGGCACCAAAGGCTTCCCCTATGAGCGGAAGCTGTCGGCCGCAGGCTGACTGATGAGGTGGACAGCGCTGCGTAGACGAAACTGCCCCACCTCATCTGTCACGGCTTCGCCGTGCCACCTTCCCCTCATAGGGGAAGGCATAAGCTGCGTCTCACACCTGATCGAGGAACTGTTTGACGAAGTAGAGGGCGGCGCCGATCAGGGCGGCGTGCTTGGGGTAGCGGCTGAGGTGGAGGTAGGCGCCGGCGGCGTCGAAGGGGTCGAGCTGGGCGAGCTGGTCGCGCAGCTGCAGCAGGTAGGGCTCGAGGAACTTCGCCATGAAGCCGCCGAGTACGACGTCGCAGTCGAGCGCGAGGCGAATGTTGTGGATGCCGATGGCAAGATGGCGCAGATAATCGTCCAGCAGCGTCCGGTAGGCGCTGTTGCCGCACTCGACGCCGAGGAAAAATTCCCGCAGCGTCACGCCGGAGACCTCCGTCAGCCGTGTGGCGGAGCAATAGGCCTCCAGACAGCCGCGGCGGCCGCATTTGCACGGCAGCCCGCCGGGCTCAACGCACATGTGGCCGAATTCGCCGCTGCGGCCGTTGTCGCCGGTGAACTGCGCGCCGTTGACCAGCACAGAGCCGCCCACGCCGTCCTCAATGGACAAAAAGGCGATATTTCGCGTGCCGGGTGAGGAGAACCACTCGGCAAAGCCGCCGCAGGTCCCGTCGTTTTCCAGCCGCGTGGGGTAGGGGATGGCCTGCAGGAGCTGCGAAAACGGCACGTCGCGCAGCGCCAGCGTCGGCGCGAAGAGGATCGAGCGGCTCTCCGCGGAGATGACGCCCGCGAGCGAAACGCCGACGCCCAGAAGCTTCCCCCGGTCGACCCCATTCTCATCCAGAAACCGCTCGAGCTGCGCGGCGAGGAACGCGCTGTAGTCCGGGTCGGAGACGTCCTTCTGGTGGCGGACGTCCTTATAGCCGAGCTCGCGGCGGCTCAGGTCCGTCAGGATGAAGCGCAGCCGCTGCCGCGTGATGCACACGCCCGCGGAGAGCCGCGCGTCCGCGAGGATCGAAAGCTGCGTGGCCGGCCGCCCGCCGGAGGACGGCTGCATGCCCGCCTCACCGATGAGCCCGGCCGCGGCCAGCTCCGTCAGGTTCTGATAGACCGTCGGCAGGCTGAGGCCCAGGGCAGCGGCGATCTGCTGCTTGGAGCAGGGGACGCCCGCCTCGTACAAATACCGGTAGATGCTGCTGCGCGTCTGCCTGCGGCGGGCGCTGATGGTCTGGTCGAGGGCAGAGACCTCCGCCATGCCGGTCACCTCCAAAATTCTTGCGATTTTACCTCTATTTTATCAGAACTTTTACAAAAGTCAAGATGCGAATTTTTTAAAAGAAAAAGATGACGTGTAGAATATACGAAGATTTCCATGCGATTTTGAGCAGAACCAACAAAAATTGAAAAAAATTCGCGCAGGTGATTGAATTTTATAAAAAAGAATTATAAAATTAGTTCATAAATGTTGCGGCGCAGTCTGCCCCCGGCGGCTGCGGCGGAAAAGGAGGCAGCCATGTATTTTATCGGTATCGATCTCGGCACATCCGCGTGCAAGCTGCTGCTGGTAGATGAAGCCGGCGCGATCGTGAACGAGGTCACGCACGAGTATCCGCTCATCTTCCCACACCCCGGCTGGTCGGAGCAGAAGCCCGAGGACTGGTGGAGCGCAGTTGTGACCGGTGTTCCCGAGCTGCTGCGCGGCTTTGACGCAGAACTGGTCGCGGGCATCGGCTCCGGCGGCCAGATGCACGGCCTTGTCGCGCTGGATGCAGCCGACAACGTCATCCGTCCGGCGATTTTGTGGAACGACGGACGCACGTCCAAAGAAGTCGACTATCTCAATAACGTCGTCGGCAAAGACAAGC
>OIWS01002906.1_pt1 | contig 13121 bp, 9 predicted proteins | sample 1587611 | NCBI WGS metagenome assembly OIWS01 (sample SAMEA3888919, study PRJEB22519) | human gut metagenome | biome: human gut; feature: human-associated habitat; material: faeces | place: Denmark | collected 2010 | reverse complement strand
TGCGACAGACAGGCACAGAGCGAACTTGAGCATATCTTGAGATTGATTAAAGGTCATACATTCCGGTTGCCAATTTTCCTTGATGTTGAGGAACCAGGCACACAGGGATATGCACCTAAAGCGTGTGAGATCGTCTGTGAAGGACTTAAAGCAGCTGGATATACTCCGGGAATCTACGCATCCTTAAGCTGGTTCAACAACTATCTTGGAAGTGTTCGCGGAAAATATGTTGAGTGGATGGCAAGATACAAGAATCTTCCGGAAGATACATACAATGGTCAGTATGCTATCTGGCAGTATTCTTCTGATGGACAGGTAGATGGAGTCAGTGGAAGAGTAGATGTGAACCATTGCTACATGGAATTTGGTGGAAGTGCTACACCTGTTACACCGTCAGCACCATCTAAGCCGGTAGAGAAGAAAGACTTAGGACAGGTCGATATTACATATCAGGCTTACACAACTAAGTGGTGGGATCCAGTAACGAACAAAGCGGATTGGGCTGGAAAAGGTGATGATGTCCCGATCAAGTGGCTTGCTATCAAGGTCAGCAAGGGCAGTATCCGGGCACGTGTCTATACGCAGGCTAATGGTTGGTTGCCATATCTTACATTCGGCAACAGCTATGATCTGAATGACAAGAAGAATGGAATCCTCGGAGACGGTTCAGAGATTCTTGCAGTTGAACTGTACTACATCACACCGGACGGATATAAGTACAAGATGGTTCACTACAGAGTGTCAGTGCAGAATAACAAAAACTTCTACGCAGATCAGGTCGATACACTGAAAGCAAGTGGCATGGACGGATTCGCCGGAGACAAATACAGATTCATTGACAAGTTCCAGGCTTGGATTGAGTAAAAATATGCCCCGGAGCATTTGACTCTGGGGCGTAAATATTGTATCATCTGTTTTCGTGTTGCATTTTTGCGTATTTCGTGTTGCATAAGATTGTAAAATACGCTTAAAAAGTCCAAAATAATAGAATCATTTCAGTAAAAGAAAAAGCGGAGAACCCTTATTTTAAAGGCTTTCTCCGCTATCCTTGAAATTACGCACCTTTTTGAAAAAACGGAGTTGGTGGGATTCGAACCCACGTGCCCCGGAGGGCAAACGCATTTCGAGTGCGCCCCGTTATGACCACTTCGATACAACTCCAAAATGTTGTCAAATGCTATACAACTCAATCATTATAACAGAAAGCAGGTTAAAAAGAAACCCCTTTTATTCCAGTATTTTTCCATAAAATAAAAGGGTTTGTGGAATAAAAGTGATGGAAAGATCAAATAATGTAGAAAGAAAATCTATGCAGAGGATGCAAAACAAAAATAAAAGGAGGCAGACGGGGTGATCAATATACAGAAAGCAGCAGTGATCGGATGTGGATTTGTAGGGGCATCAATAGCCTATACGCTTATGCAGAAAGGGATTTTTTCAGAACTGGTTCTGATTGATGCAGTCATGGAAAAAGCAGAGGGAGAAGCAATGGATATCAGTCATGGACTTCCATTTGCCCATGCGATGGATATTTATGCGGGAACATATGCCGATATCGCAGATGCATCAATTCTCATTATTACAGCAGGGGCAAATCAGAAAGAGGGGGAGACAAGACTGGATCTGGTACAGAAAAATGCAGGTATCATGCGTTCAATTATCGGAAATATCAGAAAAACTGCTTTTGACGGACTACTTCTGATCGTATCGAATCCGGTAGATATTCTGACAGAGGTTGCACTGAGAGAGTCGGGCTATCCTGAAGGGCGGGTCATCGGTTCAGGAACTGTTCTTGATACAGCACGATTAAAATACCTGATCAGCGAAGAACTGGAGATTGACAGCAGAAATGTGCATGCTTTTATTGTCGGGGAACATGGCGACAGTGAGCTTGCAGTGTGGAGTTGTGCCAATATATATGGGATCCCGGTGGAAAAGTTTGCAGAACTGCGGCGGCAGAAGGGATTTTCGGAGGAAATGAAGGAAATATACTGTAGTGTAAGAGACAGTGCTTATGAGATCATTAAACGAAAAGGAGCGACTTATTATGGAATCGGAATGGCAGCGGCTAAGATTGCAGAAGCACTGGTCAGGGACAGTCATACGGTTGCACCGGTATCAGTTCATTTAAACGGAGAATACGGACTGCAGGATCTGTGTCTGAGTATTCCGACCGTTCTGGGAAAAAATGGTGCAGAGCAGATATTAGAAATCAATTTTAATGAAGAAGAAAAAAGGAAATTATGGCATTCGGCAGAGGAACTGAAAAAAATATTAGCCCGGATCTGAAAAAACTCCCTCTGGTCGGACTGACACGGAGAGAGTCTGAAAGCAGAAAACTGCTTTTGGATTGTCTGAAATTTACTGCTGGTACTTGGAAATATGAGCCTTGATTGCCTCAAAACTTTCCGCACTGATCACATGTTCCATCCTGCAGGCATCTTCTGATGCAATCTCCGGGTCTACCCCAAGCTGGGTGAGCCAGGAAGAAAGCAGGGTATGACGTTCATAAATACGATCTGCAATTTCTTTTCCGGTTTCGGTGAGTGTAATGAAGCCCTCAGGAGAAACGATAATATGATGTGCTTCTCTCAGCTTTTTCATGGCAACACTGACACTGGATTTTTTGAAGTTAAGTTCTGTTGCAATATCTACGGATCGTACAACCGGATGAGTCTTACTCAACATCAGTATCGTTTCCAGATAATTTTCAGAAGATTCATTTACTTGCATGGACATACACCTCTATTACTTATAATTCTTTCCTTGTCCTTTAGTTACTATTCACAGCATGAATAATAAATACAGTATAACATAAATAATGAAATATGAACAGCAAATCTTTTTTATATTGATAGATTATGTTATAATTGAACAAATAATAGAAAGCGTTTTTTCTTTATATATACCAGTGAGGAAATGGCATAGAGAGAAAAGATTAAAGGGAGAGGGTTGAATGAAAAGAGAGGAGATCCAGAGGCTGATCCGGATTGCAGAAGAGCAGATGAGCCATGCCTATGCTCCATATTCGCATTTTCAGGTAGGTGCGGCACTCCTGACAGCCGGTGGAAAAGTGTATGCAGGCTGTAATATTGAAAATGCGGCATATACACCGTCGAATTGTGCGGAAAGGACCGCGTTTTTTAAAGCTGTAAGCGAGGGCGAAAGGAAATTTTCAGCAATCTGTATTGTTGGTGGAATGAACGGGATTGCAGTGGAGTATACAGCTCCCTGTGGTGTGTGCCGGCAGGTGATGATGGAATTTTGTCAACCGGAGACTTTTCAGATTATTCTTGCGGTGGACGAGGAAAATTATAAAGTCTGTTCTTTACGGGAACTGTTTCCGTTTGGCTTCGGGCCGGATAATTTGCAGGAACGGGATGAATAAAAATGCAGAGATTTGTATGAGAGTACAGGTCTTTGCATTTTTTTTACACCTGAGAAATTCGCAAAGCATCTTTTTGTAGTTCATGAAAAAAGAGGTTATTGATAAAAATTGATGTCGGGGTCAAAAGTCCCCGACTTTGATGCCTACGGATTGCTCCGTGCTACGCACTCCCACAATCCTACCCAATATTCACATAAAACTATTTTGACGTTGCGTTAAAATCATCATAAAAAAGAGAAATAGAGTAGAGTAATTCAGCGAATCGGAGGTTTATTGATAGAAAAAAATTAATTATACTGGATTTATGCAAAAAAGTGATGGGGAGTTTATGCCACAGCTTATCAGATAAAATGGACTTTAGAAACCATTTAAAAAGCAGTTTGGAAAATATTAAGGAATGAGAAAATTAAAAAAGAACAAGAGGAGGATTTGTATGAATTATTTAGTAATAGACTTAGAGATGTGTAAAGTACCAAAGGATTATAGAAATAAGAATTATAAATACGCCAGTGAAATTATTCAGATTGGAGCGGTTCTCCTTGATGAACGATACAGAAGACGGGATGAGATCTGCTTATATGTTCATCCTGAACATGGAGTGATTGATAACTTTATCGCAAATATGACTGGAATCAAGAATCGGCAGATCAAGAATGCACCGAAATTAAGAGAGCGTCTTTTAGAATTGACAGAGTGGATTGGAGATAGAGAGTATCAGGTGTTTGCATGGAGCAACAGTGATTTTTCACAGTTGTCACATGAGGTCAGATCTAAGAAACTGCAGGATGAAAAAATCCAAAGCTTTATGGCCCCGGAAAGATGGATCGATTATCAGGAAGTTTTTGGAAAGAAATACAGTTTTGAAAAAGCAGTCAGTCTTCAGGAGGCTTTGATGCTCTGTGATCTTACGCAGGACGGAAGGATGCATGACGGACTGGATGATGCACTGAATACTGCTAAGCTGATCCGGAAGTTGGAACTGAATCCGGAGTATCAGTTGATTTGCCGGCAGACGCTGACGGAGGAAGAATCTGATCCGCTGAATATATGTCTGGGAGATTTATTTGCAGGATTGCATATTGAGTGTGCCTGAGAGGGGGCTGAAGAGCAGCAGGAAAGAGCAGTTTCAGGCACGGATTCAGGTGTCAGAAATTCTCTGAATGATAAAAAACATCGTAGATAAAAAACATCGTAGTCAGAAAGAGTTGAAAAAGTAAGAGCCGAGATTTATAATAAAGAAGATTATCGGAGGAACTCTTTTATGATAAATATAAAAAGATATGGCACGCTCTGTCTGTCCGCAATACTGGCAGCAGCGTTTGTTCTGACCCCGGCAGTAAAGATATTTGCTGAGGAGGGGGATACAGCGGCGGATCGTGAAACCCAGCGGCAGACTTGCTATGCAGAGCCGACGGATTCAAATGGACTGACGAACTGGCCGCAGGGACCGGCAGTTTATGCTGATTCAGCGATTGTGATGGATATGAACAGTGGAGCGATCCTATATGGAAAGCAGATCGATAAGCAGCATTATCCGGCAAGTATTACAAAGCTTCTGACTACACTTGTTGCACTGGATCATGCGAAACTGACAGATAAAGTAGAATTTTCACAGGACAGTATTTCTTTCCTGCAGTACGGAGATGCTCATATTGGGATGCGTGCAGGAGAGGAATTGACGCTGGAAGATTCTTTATATGCCGTGTTGATTGCATCTGCCAATGAAGTGTCGTATGCAGTTGCAGAGAGCGTTGGAAAGCAGATGGGCGGAGACTACAATACCTTTATAGAGGCGATGAATGAAGAGTCAGATGCACTGGGATGTACCGGCTCACACTGGACGAATGCAAATGGACTTCATGATGAGCAACATTATACGACAGCTCATGATATGGCTCTGATTGGGGCAGCAGTATATCAGAAAGAAGCATTTCGGACGATCGCACAGTCACTGACACATCAGATTCCACCGACCAATCTGGTAAATGAGGTGAGAACGGTCAATCAGAAGCATAAGATGCTCTGGCCACAGAATGCAAATTATTATGAGTATTGCAAAGGTGGAAAGACCGGTTATACAGATCAGGCAAGAACGACCCTGGTGACGATGGCAGATAACGGAGAGCTGCAGTTGGTTGCAGTGGTGCTATATGATTTCGGGTCAGATGCGTATACGGATACCAGAGCCATCTTTGATTATGGATTTAATAATTTCTCGAAAGTGATGCTGAAAGATCTGGAAAAAGCAGACGGAGTACGGTCATATAAAGATGAGGAAAATGCTTATGTAGTACTGCCCCCCAACGTGAAGTTTTCAGATCTGAAAGCGGAAGTTAAAGCAAAGGATGGTTCCGTCAATGAGGGAACCGTTACATATACCTATGAAGGACAGATCGTAGGGAAGGCAGATGTAACGCTGGATAATAAAAAGTCGGTAGAGAAACCGACAATAACAAAAGGAACAGAAAAGACTGGCACAACGACAGACAGGAAGGAGAAAGAGAGCAGGCCGGTGGTGCTTATCGCTGTGGTCGCAGTGGTTTTGGTACTTGTGACGGGAGCGGTTGCATGGATAAAATATAAGCAGGCAAAAAGCAGACGGCACAGGCGGAAAAGACATCGCAGAAAGACATCGCAGAAAAAGAAAAAACCTTGACTAGCAGGCAGAATCTCTTTATAATAATTCTGTATGGAAGACTACAGGTTAAAGCGATGACGGAGAGAGTAGGATTTATCTGAACATCCCAGCGAGCCGGGGAAGGTGTAAGCCCGGTATCAGTAAGAGATTTCTGAAGATCACTCCAGAGCAGCAACCCCTGAAACGGAAGCATTTAACAGGCATACCGGTGATTCCGGTGAGACAGATTTCGAGGAGTAAGGGTTGACGTGAGTTCTGCGTTAAAGAATACCATATGCGGATCGGGAAGATCCAAGTATGCTGTAACAGGTGGTACAACGAAAGGAATTTCAGACCTTCGTCCTATTACGGACGGAGGTCTTTCTTTATTTTAGAAGATTCCTTTTCCAAAATATATTTTAAGAAAGGATCAAAGCTATGTATAAGAAAGTTTCAACAGACATGAATTTTGTTGAGCGTGAAAAAGAAGTTGAAAAATTCTGGGATGACGAAAATATCTTCCAGAAGAGTATGGATGAAAAAGAAGGATGCCCGGATTATATTTTCTATGACGGACCTCCGACAGCCAATGGCAAGCCGCATATCGGACACGTTCTGACCCGTGTTATCAAGGATATGATTCCGAGATACCGCACAATGAAAGGTTATATGGTTCCGAGAAAGGCAGGATGGGATACGCATGGTCTTCCGGTAGAGCTGGAAGTTGAGAAGATGCTCGGACTGGACGGAAAGGATCAGATCGAGAAATACGGTCTTGAACCATTCATCAAGAAATGTAAAGAAAGTGTATGGAAATACAAAGGAATGTGGGAAGACTTCTCCGGCACAGTTGGATTCTGGGCTGATATGGAGCATCCATATGTAACGTATGACAACAATTTCATCGAGTCTGAGTGGTGGGCTTTGAAGAAAATTTGGGATAAAGGACTCCTTTACAAAGGATTCAAGATTGTTCCTTACTGCCCTCGTTGTGGAACACCTCTTTCTGCACAGGAAGTTGCACAGGGATATAAGGATGTCAAGGAGCGTTCTGCAATCGTCCGCTTTAAAGTCAAAGATGAGGATGCGTATATTCTTGCATGGACAACAACACCATGGACACTTCCATCCAACCTTGCACTCTGCGTAAATCCAAAAGAGGATTATGCAAAGGTAAAGGCAGCAGACGGAAGAGTTTATTATATGGCATGTGCATTGCTTGATACCGTTCTTGGAAGACTTGCAGAAGAAGGAAAAGACGCTTACGAAGTACTTGCAACGTATAAGGGAACAGAACTGGAGGGCAAAGAATACGAGCCACTGTACCAGTGTGCGGCAGATGAGGCTGCAAAGCAGCGTAAGAAAGCATTTTACGTTGTATGTGATGAGTATGTAACTCTGACAGATGGTACCGGAGTTGTTCATATCGCACCGGCATTTGGTGAAGACGATGCCAACGTAGGAAGAAAGTATGATCTTCCATTTGTACAGCTTGTAGATGAAAAGGGTAACATGGCAGAGTCTACACCGTTTGCAGGACTGTTCGTAAAGAAAGCAGACCCGGAAGTATTAAAAGATCTGGATGCAAGGGGACTTCTCTACGATGCACCGAAGTTTGAGCATAGCTATCCTCACTGCTGGAGATGTGATACTCCGCTGATTTATTATGCACGTGAGTCCTGGTTCATCAAGATGACAGCAGTTCGTGATGACCTGATTGCAAATAATAATACAATTAACTGGATTCCGGAGAGTATCGGTAAGGGACGTTTCGGTGACTGGATTGAGAACGTTCAGGACTGGGGAATCAGTCGTAACCGTTACTGGGGAACTCCGCTGAATATCTGGCAGTGTGAGTGTGGATGTATGCATTCTGTCGGAAGTATTGAAGAACTGAAATCTATGTCCGATAACTGCCCGGATGATATTGAGCTGCACCGCCCATACATTGACGCAGTAACGATCAACTGCCCGGATTGTGGTAAAAAAATGCACAGAGTGCCGGAAGTTATCGACTGCTGGTTTGACAGTGGATCTATGCCGTTTGCACAGCACCATTATCCGTTTGAAAATCAGGAGCTGTTCGAGAAGCAGTTCCCGGCAGACTTTATTTCCGAGGCTGTTGACCAGACAAGAGGATGGTTCTACTCCCTGCTTGCCATCTCAACGCTGCTGTTCAATAAAGCACCGTATAAGAACGTTATCGTGCTTGGACACGTACAGGATGAGAATGGACAGAAGATGAGTAAGTCCAAAGGAAATGCGGTTGATCCGTTTGATGCACTGGAGAAATACGGAGCAGATGCGATCCGCTGGTACTTCTACATCAACAGTGCACCGTGGCTGCCGAACCGTTTCCACGGAAAAGCAGTACAAGAAGGACAGCGTAAGTTCATGGGAACTCTGTGGAATACTTATGCATTCTTTGTACTGTATGCAAATATCGACAATTTTGATGCTACAAAGTATACACTGGAATATGATAAACTTCCGGTTATGGATAAATGGATTCTTTCCAAGATGAATACCATGGTAAAAGATGTGGACAACAACCTTGGTAATTACAGAATCCCGGAGGCAGCACGTGTGCTTCAGGATTTCGTAGATGATTTAAGTAACTGGTATGTAAGAAGAAGCCGCGAGCGTTTCTGGGCAAAGGGAATGGAGCAGGATAAGATCAATGCTTACATGACTCTGTATACAGCCCTTGTTACGGTATCAAAGGCAGCAGCTCCGATGATTCCGTTCATGACAGAGCAGATCTATCAGAACCTGGTTCGCAGCATTGACAAGGATGCTCCGGAGAGTATCCACCTGTGTAGTTTTCCGGAAGTTCATGAAGAGCAGATTGACAAAGAGCTTGAGAATAATATGGAACACGTACTTGACCTTGTAGTAATGGGACGTGCATGCCGTAACGCATCCAATATCAAGAACCGTCAGCCGATCGGTCAGATGTTTGTAAAAGCAGACTTTGAGCTTTCTGAATTTTATCAGGAAATCGTAGCAGACGAGCTGAATGTTAAGAATATTAAATTTACAGATGATGTAAGAGACTTTACTTCTTATAGTTTTAAACCACAGTTGAAGACAGTTGGACCAAAGTATGGTAAAATGTTAGGTGGTATCAAAGCAGCACTCAATGACATCGATGGAAATGCAGCAATGGATGAGCTGAATACTACTGGCGTACTCAAACTGGATGTAAATGGTCAGGAGATCGAACTTTTCAAAGAAGACCTTCTGATTGATACAGCTCAGATTGAAGGATATGAATCTGTCAATGATAATGGAATCACAGTTGTACTGGATACGAATCTTACACCGGAACTTCTGGAAGAAGGATTTGTAAGAGAGATCATCAGCAAGATCCAGACGATGAGAAAAGAAGCTGATTTCGAGGTGATGGACAAGATCCGTGTTACGTACGAAGGCAGTGAAAAAGCAGAAGCTGTTTTTGAAAAGAACAGCACCCTGATCGGTGGAGAAGTACTTGCCACAGAAGTTGTAAAGGCAGAGCCTGCAGGCCATGTAAAAGAGTGGAAGATCAACGGTGAAGCAGTTACGATGGGTGTCGAGAAAAAAGGAGAATAAAAGGATGTTCAGTAAAAGATTTGAGAAGGCTGCATTTAAGACAGCAGTGAAAGAAAATGTAAAGACGCTTTACAGAAAGACGATTGATGAGGCTACACCTCAGCAGTTATTTCAGGCGGTTTCTTATGCAGTTAAGGATGTTATTATTGATGACTGGATCGAGACGCAGAAGCGTTACGATGAGACAGATGCAAAGACTGTTTACTATATGTCCATGGAGTTCCTGATGGGACGTGCATTAGGTAACAACCTCATCAATATGACAGCATATAAAGAGGTAAAAGAAGCGTTGGAAGAGATGAATATTGACCTCAACGTGATCGAAGATGAAGAGCCGGATGCGGCTCTCGGAAATGGAGGACTCGGTCGTCTTGCAGCATGTTTCCTGGATTCTCTTGCGACATTGAATTATCCGGCATACGGCTGTGGAATCCGTTACCGTTACGGTATGTTCAAGCAGAAAATTGAAAATGGATATCAGGTAGAAGTACCGGATAACTGGCTGAAAGAAGGAAATCCGTTCGAGATCCGTCGTGAAGAGTATGCAAAGGAAGTACGTTTCGGAGGAAATATCCGTTTCGAGAAAGATCCTGTTACAGGAAAAGATAAATTTATTCAGGAAAATTATGAGTCTGTTATGGCAGTTCCGTATGATATGCCGGTTGTTGGATATGGCAACCACGTAGTAAATACACTGCGTGTATGGGATGCAAAGCCGATCACGGATTTCAAACTGGATGAGTTCGACAGAGGAAATTATCATAAGGCAGTAGAGCAGGAGAACCTTGCAAAACTGATCGTAGATGTTCTTTACCCGAATGATAATCATTATTCAGGAAAAGAGCTTCGTCTGAAGCAGCAGTACTTCTTCATTTCTGCAAGTCTTCAGGCACTGATCGCAAAATATAAAAAGAAGCATGGAGACATCAGAAAGCTGTATGAAAAAGTTGTCATTCAGATGAACGATACGCACCCGACGGTTGCTGTACCGGAGCTGATGCGTCTTCTGATTGATGTAGAGGGACTTAGCTGGGATGAGGCATGGGAAGTAACAAGCAAGACCTGTGCTTATACAAACCATACAATTATGGCAGAAGCACTTGAAAAATGGCCGATCGACCTGTTTTCAAAACTGCTTCCGCGTATTTATCAGATCGTACAGGAGATTGACCGCCGCTTCGTGATCCAGGTTCGTGAGACGTATCCGGGAAATGAAGAGAAAGTACGGAAAATGGCAATCCTTATGGATGGACAGGTTCGTATGGCAAATATGGCGATCATAGCAGGCTTCTCTGTTAATGGTGTTGCAAAGCTTCATACGGAGATCCTTGAGAAGCAGGAACTGAAAGATTTCTATCAGATGATGCCGGAGAAGTTCAACAATAAGACGAATGGTATCACGCAGAGACGTTTCCTGGCTCATGGAAATCCGCTGCTTGCAGACTGGATCACCAGTAAGATCGGTGATGGCTGGATTACAGATCTCTCTCAGATCTCCAAGCTGAAACCACTGGTTGAGGATGAAGAGGCAAGACGTGAGTTCATGGAGATCAAATACCAAAATAAAGTTCGCCTTGCAAAGTATATCAAGGAGCATAATGGAATTGATGTAGATCCGCATTCTATCTTTGATATTCAGGTAAAACGTCTGCATGAGTACAAGCGTCAGCTTCTGAATATACTGCACATCATGTATCTGTATAATCAGATCAAAGAGCATCCTGAGATGTCCTTCTATCCGAGAACATTTATTTTCGGAGCTAAGGCAGCAGCAGGTTATCTTCGTGCAAAAGAGACGATCAAATTGATCAACTCCGTAGCAGATGTTGTAAATAACGACAGAAGTATCAATGGTAAGTTGAAAGTGGTATTTATTGAAGATTACAGAGTATCCAATGCAGAGATTCTTTTTGCGGCAGCAGATGTCAGCGAGCAGATTTCTACAGCTTCTAAAGAAGCTTCAGGAACAGGTAATATGAAATTTATGCTTAATGGTGCACCGACACTTGGAACAATGGATGGAGCGAATGTAGAGATCGTTCAGGAAGTTGGCGAGGAGAATGCATTTATCTTCGGATTAAGCTCACAGGAAGTTATCAACTATGAGAACAATGGTGGATACAATCCGGTTGACATTTACTTTAATGACTGGGAGATCAAGCGTGTAGTAGACCAGCTTATGGATGGAACTTACTCCAATGGTGACCACAATATGTATATCAATCTGTACAACTCACTGTTAAATACACAGTGTACAGACAGAGCAGACACTTACTTCATTCTGAAAGATTTCCGTTCTTATGCAGATGCACAGAAGAGAGTTGAGGAAGCTTACAGAGATCAGCAGAAATGGTCGAAGATGGCAATGCTCAACACTGCATGCAGTGGTAAATTTACATCAGACAGAACGATTGAAGAGTATGTACGGGATATTTGGCATCTTGAAAAAGTAGAAGTACCTTCAGGACAGGATCTTTTTGATTAAGACAGGAGGAATGACAGATGGAATATGGAAATGATTTTGATTTTTCATACGGAGTTCCGGATGGTCCGACAATGAGCAGCAGTGGATCAGATATATTTTCAGTGATCATGACCGTTTATCTGTTGGTGATCGTGGCAGCCGTGATGATTGGTATTGTGAAATATGTATTTAAATCCATTGCACTTTACCGTCTGGCACAGAGAACAGGAAATGCAAATCCGTGGATGGCATGGGTACCGTTTGCGAGATCTTATCTTCAGGGAGATCTTGCAGGCAGTATGCCTTTAAAGAAAAGAAGACTTCAGAGTCCGGGACTCTGGAAAGTCCTTATTCCGTTGATCGGAACGGCTGTCATCGCAGGACTTTATTTCCTTTTCATTGTTGTGGCAGGAATTGGAACTGCATTGAGCTATTCCACCGGAATGGGTGCAGGAAGTCTGACACTGATCTGGGTGATAGTTTTCCTGCTGATTATTGCAGTAGTAGCACTTCAGGCGATTGAAGCGGTGCTGGATGTACTGGTGAACTTTCATATTTACCATAGACTGACATCCCATAATATGGCGATTATCCATAGTGTTCTTGGTATATTTATTCCAATGTACGAAGCAATCTGCTTATTTATTATGAGCAAGAAGCCGTATAACCCGGGAATGGAGCCAAATCTTCCACCGCAGGCACCAAATTTCGGTGGTAATCCGATTCCTCCGACGATGCCTGTATCACCGGCAGCATCAGAAACTCCGGCAGAATCTGTATCTCCGATGCCAGCAGAAGCACCGGTACAGCAGGTCCCGGTAACTCCGACAGAGTCATCGGCACAGAATCCGTATGTGAATCGTGATCCACGTTTGGCTCAGATTGTTTTCTATCAAGGTATGACATGGGGTAGTGCAAAAGATAATGAACAACGTAAATTGGACATGCGTACGGATGGAGGGAAAGATTATTCAGCCTCTATGGGAGGAACTTGTACAGGATACTATTTGAAGAAATTTGTAAATAATATTTCTTGCCAGAATCCTACCAACTATCCT
>OIWS01002898.1_pt1 | contig 13153 bp, 11 predicted proteins | sample 1587611 | NCBI WGS metagenome assembly OIWS01 (sample SAMEA3888919, study PRJEB22519) | human gut metagenome | biome: human gut; feature: human-associated habitat; material: faeces | place: Denmark | collected 2010 | reverse complement strand
TCTCACATGCGCTCGCGGCGCTGACCGCGCTTGGGCCCGCGAGAAGACCGGGACACTGTGGAAATTCCGCTCGCGGCGCTCTCCGCGCTTGGGACCGCAGGGAACTGCACAACTGCAAGGATTCCTCTCGCGATGATGGGCGCCGGGGAATATGCGGCTCAGGAGCGACGCTCGTTGGAGGCCAGCTCCAGCGGATAATTCCGGTCGCCCGCAACAAACGTCGTGCTGGTCGGGAAAGCGAAGTTCAGGCCGGCTGCATTGAATCTCCGGAGAATCTCCAAATTGATCTCATGCTTCCAGCGCAGAAACTGCAGGTAATCCAGCGTCTGAAACCAGACGATCACACTGATGTTCAACGACCAGTCCTTGTAGTCGGTAAAATAGATGATCGGCGGCTGGGTTTCCATATTGAAACCGGGGTGTCCGTCGAGAATCTCATGCAGAATCCGGCACGCCTCCTCCATCTTTTCCGGCGTCGTGTCGTAGGTGAGTCCGATCGAAAACGGACATTTGATCGTCGGCCGCATGGCGATGTTCTCAATGGTTCCATCCGCCACCTGCCGGTTCGGCACGCAGAAGAGAAAACCATCCAGGGAACGAATCTGCGTACTGCGCAGCCCCACCGCTTCCACTGTGCCGTCCACATCGCCGATCCGCACCCGGTCGCCGATGGAAAACGGCCGGTCAAGCACAATCATGATCGAACCGAACACGTTGGCGATCGTCTCCTGCGCGGCAAATGCAATCGCCAGCCCGGCCACTCCCGCACCGGCCAGCAGTGAGGTGATGTTCAAGCTGAGGATGTTCTGCAGAATGAAAAGTGCGGCGATCAGAATCACCACCACTTTGACCGTTTTGCGGATCAGATCGATCAACAGCGAATCCATCCGGCGGCCGGGAGTCCGCTCCGCCCGGCGCTGAAAGAAATGGTCGAGCAACCCGATCAGCCGGAACAATCCCCAGACCGTGCTCACCGCCAGCGATGCCAGCAGAAGCCGCAACCAGATCAGCGAATAGATTCCCGGCATCGACTTCAACAGCGGCTGCGCACTGATGAACACCCCGAGACAGCAGAGGAAGCAGGCGACCGGCCAGTGAAACGCCTCATAGAGCCGCCGCTGAAAACTTACATGCAGCACCTCTTCCAGTTTCTGCAGGAAAAACCGGCGAATGACAAAACTGAGCAGAAAAATGAGGCCGAACGTCACGGCGGAACCGATCACGAAGACCAGCAGATCCCCTGCCCTGTCCTGAAACCACTCCCCGACACGGGCACACCAGTCGGCTACCCCTTCGTACCAGTCCCGCGGGCTCATAAGAGAGAATTTTTTCGGGGCGGCGGGCGGAGCTGCCGGAGTGGATGTCGCGCCCCGCACAATATCGAAATCCTTGACTACGATGACGATTTTCCCATCCGGAAGTGATTCCGAAGCCGCGAACGAAGTTCCGGAAATTGCAAACAGTGAAACCAGCAGCAGCAGAAAACGACGCATGAAAAACCCACTCCTCCCTTGTGGTGTGAAACCATTGATCCTCGATAACGTATCCCGGGAAACCGCCTTCGTCAACCCCGGAAAGAAAAAATCCGCCGGGAATCTTCCCCCGCGGCTTTTTGCCGGGCATCGCTTCAGACTCCGGGGCGATCCCCCCAGATCAACTTGTGCATCTGCAGCTGCATCCGGACCGGCAGACGCGATTCGACCACCCACGCGGCAAGGTCGGCAAATTCGACGCGCCCCCAGACCGGGCTGAAAAGCAGATTCGGCGTCTTCGCCGCCAGATCGTACCGCCGGATCACATCGCACGCAAACTCGAAATCCTCCCGCGACGAGACGACGAACTTCACTTCGTCGCGCGGCGTGAGCCATGCATAATTCCCGTAGTCATTGGCCTCCGCCATGCCGGAACCGGGCAGTTTGCAGTCGAGAATCCGGCACGCTTCCGCTGGCAGAGGCGCGATGGAGAGCGATCCGTTGGTTTCGATCAGCACTTCACAGCCGGCATCCAGAAGCGCCCGGCAGAGTGCGGGGGTTTCCGGCGTGAGCAGCGGTTCGCCGCCGGTGATTTCGACCAGCTTCAATCCGGAGTTCCGGACCAGTTCGACCAGTTCCGGAATCTCGGCGGGGCGCCCCGCCTCCGCCGACTGCGCATAGCCGGTGTCGCAGTAGGAACAGCGCAGATTGCACCCCGCAAGGCGCAGAAAGAAACAGGGGCGGCCCGCATGCGTGGACTCCCCCTGAATGCTGGCAAATGCTTCGACCAGCCGCACGGTTCAATCCTCGAAGTAGGTGACGGCGGAGCTGTCGGACTCGCCGACGCGCACCTTCCAGACCCGGATCGGGCCCTCGTTCATCTTCTCGCCCATCCGGCGGTAGATGGTGCGGGCGAGCACTTCGCTGGTGGGATTGATCTCCTGAAACTCCGGCAGTTCAGAGAGGTTGCGGTGATCGTACTCTTCGAGCAGGGAATCGAGCTCCTGCTTGAGCTTGCGGAAATCCAGCGCGATGCCGATCCGGTCAAGTTCATTCGAACGGACCGTGACGGTGACCCGGTAGTTGTGACCGTGCAGATTGCTGCAGTTCCCGTTGTAGCCGCGCAGCTGATGTGCGGCGGAAAAACAGCGTTCGATTTCGATTTCGAACATGAATTCACCTCATAAAGATAAAACGCCCGGAGCGCCGGCCCCGGGCGGAATCGGGTTTTAAAACCTGGTTACGCGTTCTTCAGCGCATCGAGCAGTTTGGGCTTGCTCTGAACGCCGTTGAACTCCTGAACGATTTTGCCGTCCTTGTACAGGAACATCCGCGGAATGTTGACCACCTCAAACTTCGCGGCAAGTTCCTTGTTGTCATCGATATTGACCTTGCCGATGACGACATCGTCGGCGGCTTCCTTCGCGACCTGTTCGAGAATGGTCCCGAGCATCCGGCAGGGATTGCACCACGGAGCCCAGAAATCGACCAGCACGGTGCCGGAACCGATCGTTTCCTCGAAATTCGCCGCGTTGAGATCTTTGATCGTCGCCATACTTGTATCCTCCTTCACAATTGCGCGGCCGCCCTCCCCGGACGGCACTCTTTTCGAAATAAATATAGCATGATTCGGCAAAAATGAAAGCCGATTCCGAAAATTATCCCGCGGGATTCAACAAACGACAGGAAGGAGCATTGCCGGATTTTTACGTTTTGTTGGGAATAAATGTCATGCAACAAAAAAAGAATTGCATTTGCGACTGCAATCTTGATATTCTCTTCAAAAAAAATGTTTTTTCCTTTAGTTCCCTCTTGCTTTTTCATAGGAAATCGGGTATAATAATACAGGTGGGCCAGTGGTGGGCTAAAAAGAAAAGATTGTTATGAGAAAAATTGACGCGAAAATCATGGCAGAAACGCAGAAGATTCGTCATTATATTATGAATCTTCTCTATCGTTCCGCTGGCCGGCAAACTATGATTCCCTCATCGCGGGAACTTGCGGTGCAGTTCGGAGTTTCCCGAACTACAGTTAGAGTTGTTCTGGAAAAATTGACTGCAGAGGAGTATCTGGTTGTCAAACGCGGGATCGGTACTTTCACCAATCCGTTTGCCCTTCAGCCGGGTTGCTTCGGCAAAGAAGCGCTGATCGGCCTTAAAAGCGGCCATGGCGACTCCTTTTTTTATGCACCGCCGGAAGCCCGGGCCGTAGCCTTCATGTTGGAAACGGCAGCAGAGTGCGGTTTTAACTCCCGGCTTCTTTCCGCCGGTTGCGACGACGAACGGGAAGCGAAAGTCGAACTCATCAATTCTCACGTTGACGGCGTCTTATGTTATAATACGCAACCATGGTTCACTCGCAGCGCCGCCGCCCTTCTGCCGACGGTCCTGCTTTACAATCGCGAAGCAGGAGTTCCCTGCGTAATGTTTGACGGCAATCTGGCAGCATGTCAGCTTTTAGCCATGCTCCAACAATCCCAAATCCACACAGTCGGCTGGGATGGTATGCCTGATCAGCTCTATCATCTGCAGATTCGAAATTTTCTGGAATCCTCAGGGATTCGTAATCTTGATCTCCCTTTACGCTCAATGGGATCAGCCCTGGAATACCTGACCGACTTCTGCACGACGGAGAAGATCGGTTGTGTCATCTGCGACGGCGGCTTTTCCCCAGTGTTGCAGGCAATCGAACAACGTTCAGGAAAATTATTTCTCAAAATTTTCATGACCAGAAGTCTGCACCCGGGAACCAATGCCTGGTTGCTCTCTACGGATGTGCGTGGCGCCTGTGCAACCGCCTGCAGGATGTTGAAAGATCTGCTCAATGGGAAACCGGTATCGGATCAAATAAGCAATTTGGAATTGGTTTCTCTGGCTCAATAGCCGGAAGGAAAACAATTTTATGCCAAAGAAGGAGAAAAAATGAGAAGGATCAAATTTTTCACTCTTATTGAGCTTCTTGTCGTAATTGCAATCATCGCAATTCTGGCAGCTATGTTGCTCCCCGCTCTGAACCGTGCCAGAGAAAGAGGACACGCAATACGCTGTGTCAGCAATCTGCAACAGGTAGGCCAGGCCGGCATGCTCTACGGCAATGACAACAATCAGTATCTTCCCGGCTATCTGCCGGTTGGAAGCACATATTATACGACGGCAACGATTTTGACGGCTGGAGCAGCATTTAATGACCCCACCTTCGTATATCAACTCAGCAATTCCGCCTATATCAATGCAGAAGTATTTCACTGTCCTTCTGACCGTGGAAAGTTTCGTGGAGGTCTGGATGCCGTTTACGGAATCTACCGCCCGAGTGAAATGGGAAACAGCCGCGGCAACGAAATCCGAACGGCACAATTGGGAGACTTTCTTGTGGCCCAAGATGACACCTGCTTCAGTTACAATTATAAAAAAATGAAGCGAACCACAGAAATCTACCTATTCGCAGATACTTATCGCGATGATCAGAAAACCGGTGGATGGTTTTTCCGCATCCAGGGCTCATCGGATACCATGTCGGTCATTCTGCGCCACTCCGGTGCTGTGAATCTGGCATATGCCGACGGACATGTTGGAACCGTGAACGGTCCAAACGGGCTGGCAGCGCAGCGGATGCCAATCCGGCGTTTTTTTGATCAGAATGGAATTTTCAGACAGGAATAAATATGAAAAACCGCTTCTTTTCTCTTTTTGGAACTCTCCTGCTGATGGTGCCCGGATGCACATCCCCGTTGGAGCAAGCTAATCCGGCCCTAGAGGCCGCACTGCGCTGCGCCGCGGCAAAAGACCTGCCGGAGCGTTGCAAAAATACACCTGCTGAGTTTGCCGCGAAACAGCGCAGCGGGAAAGAGATTCAAGCCAAGTTGCTCCTGGGAGTTCCGCCAGATCAACTGCGACAGGAAGCCATAGAAACTCTAGCCAAAATTCAACGAGAAGTTGACCGCGCAACCCATTGGAATTACCGGCCGGAAACAATCAGAATCCCGTATCTTAAAAAAGCTCCCTTTGTGGATGGAATTCTTTCCGAAAACGAATGGCAGGAGGCCTTCCGTCATACCAACGCCTTCCAGATCAACTCCGAAGAACAGCTTCAGGACGGTTCACTCTGGCTCGTGGGCTGGCATGGCGATACACTTTATATTGCAGTACATTTCATCGATCAAGAGTGTTGCTTTCGGCGTCTCCGGAACGGAGCACCGGAAAAAGAACGAATTTACAGCGGAGATGCCTTGGAGTGTTTCATTCGTCCCAGGAAAAATTCCAAGCTATACTATGAATTTCTTGCAAACCCACTTGGAGATCTCTGGAGTCTCACCCATGTTGTTCTTCGTTCCAGTCCCTATCTCACGCTGGAGGAAGAAAGTTCCCTCGCTGTCACCACCCGAGGCAGCTGCGATGCGACTGGATACTTCGTGGAAATTGCGATTCCGCTCCGGCAACTGTTCAGCGACTGGAACATCCGTCCGCCTCAACAGGGAGATTCATTCAGTCTGATGCTTGTTCGCAGCGATCTTTCTGCGAATGGAGAAATTCGCCGTTATTCACCGGTTCCTCTGTTGTATGACGGTCATAATATCCATGGATATTTGAATGCAATTCTTGATTAAGAACTTTTACAACATTGAGAGGAAAGATTGTGAAGAAAAAACAGCATATCATGTTGTTTGCCGTTCTGTTGCTGACTGCCGGACAACTCTCCGGAACAGAATCGATAAAGCTTCAATTTGACATTGCTACCGGAAAGACGGTTGTACATGCAAGTACCCACGAGTTTCATGCACTACCTCCGACGATTGCGTTGGAACGGGAAGATGCGGTTCCCATTGCCCTGCCCTACATTTCCGGCTCACGCAATCCGGAAACAGGTGAGCTGACCCGAGTCTACCGGCGTGACGGTCTGACTATATCCGAAATAATTCGGTTGCACGGACAAACTGTTTCACGCTCTATACGCATTGCGGCGGATTCAGAAAATGGAACCCGGGGTCCACACCGGTTGTTTTATCTCCAATATCCGTGGGCTCTTCCCGAGAATGGCCGATATCTTCTGCCGGCGGCAGAAAGTGGCGACGGCGCCATCTACAATTGGGAATACAGCGGTCCTCTAAGCCAAATTGGCAACTCCACACTCCGTCACTCCAATTATGGTTTTGGAATTTTGCTGACGGAATTCAACGGTCTTTCCGCGATGTTTATTGCCGAAGGGCGAAGTGACCGCTGTCGCGCCGAACTCAAGCGCATCGGTAACGCCCCAACGGTATTGCAGAGAATCGATGCCACCGGATATCTGGAAAAAGAGATTGCACAAGAAATTCCCCGGGCAGATCTTGTTCTGGCAGAAAACAGTCTCGCCGATGCATTGAAAACAATGCCAGCCCGGTGGTTTCGGGAAAACGGTTATGCACCGCCTGCTGACCGGCCAACTTATCTTCATGACCTGATTCTGTTCTGTTGTCATCCAGGCGGTACAGCCAGAAGCCGAATCTCTGATCTCGGCGGTCTGCAGAATGCAATCAAAGTTCTTCCGGAACTCGCCGGGCAGGTCGGGGCAAACGCTATCTATCTGCTTCCTGTTCAAGATGAGCAAGATACATTTTCCTACTCGCCACGTAACTATTTCAAACTGGACCATCGATGGGGAAATCCCGAAGAATACCGGCACTTCCTGGCAGCCTGCCACCGGAAAAATTTCCGGGTCATTCAGGACATCATTCCGCACGGCGGAACACCTGCATTCGGAAAGCTTCGTGGCAACTCCCCGTTTGATCTGGTAATCAATCAAAACGGCCGTCTGGCAAACTACTGGTGTTTTGATTTCGGCGATCATTCCTGGCAGAATTACCTGCGTCGTGTCGCCGGATTCTGGATGAAAAAATATCCGCTCGATGGATTCCGGATCGATGCAGTCAGCGGCAACCAAACCTGTAACTGGCGAAGACCCGGATTTCCCTCGCGGGCTCCGGACAATATCGATGTCACATGGTGGAACGAGGCTCTACAGAAAAATGGAGGCATAGTTCCGCCACTGGATTATCCGCGTGCCGGCATGGGTTTGAGACGTGGCGGTCTGGAGATGTGCCGAGCCATTCGGGAGGAAGTCCGGAAGGCTCGCCCGGAGAGCGGATTCACTCTGGCCGAGGTTCGCAGTTCCGTCTACATGACCGAAGCAGATATCATTTACGATCTCAGTTTCAGCGAATACACGCTCAATCTCCTTATGGAACGAAATATTGAAGATTTTTCGCGCGGTATTTCTGCTCGATTTTCTGAACAGTATCACACGGACATACCGGAGACACTGCGACTGAGGCACATCGACAGCCACGACACCCAGAATCTACGGGGACTGCTCGGACTTCCGGCGTGGAAAGCACTTCACTCCCTTTTGGCCGCACTACCCGGCGTGCCGATGATTCTGCATGGTTCGGAGCGACTGCAACTGCCATGGCTTGCTAAACTGATGGAAGTTCGCAGAAAGATTCCCGCACTCCGTCGTGGTACGACGGAATTTTCCGCCATCGGAAATCTTCCTGGCGAAATTTTCTCCATATATCGGCAATATGAGAAACAGGCGGCGGTCCTGCTAGTTAATTTCAGTGGCCAACAGCTTTCGATGAGCCCTGTATATCCAGCAGCGGCCATCGCGTGTGGCACACCCTATGATCTTCTGGAGGGACGGCGGGCAGAAACCCTGACTCTCGCCCCCTGGCAGAGTGCAATCGTCGTTTTCGGAGAAACACCGGATATTTCGCCCTATTACTTTAAACAGACTTCCACTGATAAACCATCGTCGATGGGATCAATAAAGATCACCGAGCAATCCGATCTGCTTCTGGTGGAAACGCCCTGTTATACCGCTCGCCTGCGACTGGCGGACGGCATGCTGGAACAGGTAGAACGCCAAGGAAAACCGCTGTGCGGAACCACCGCATGGAGTACGGACAGGACAACAGCGATTCAACTTGCAACCAATTCATTACGAAAGGGAAATTCCGTTTCCTGCACGGCTGGAAAACTGTGCTGGACATGGCGATTTTCTCCACAGGGGATTCGACTGGAGCTGGACAGTACCCGTCTCAAAGCTCCGGAACTTTCCCTGATCGTGCCGGTTCCGGAAGCCTCCCGGTATCAAGCCAGGTGCGCAGAGGGGTATCTGGATGACTGTTTCACAGCCTGGCCTCGAACCGGAACAGACAATCCAGAAAATGATTTGTTCAATATTCTCAGCTACCGTCTTCCCGGAGGAAATATTCTCTGTGATTTTGAGTTGTTTCCGCTCCATCCTGCCAAGCCGCGAATCGCGGTACAGAATTCGGCTGGCATCACGGAATTTCTCTTTTGGGACCTCCTGAAACAGACACCGGCCAATATCCGGCTGCTTGACCGTTTCAACGCGACACCAGGTTGGGCTCTGCAGATCGCTCTACGGGAAAAACGTTGCCCCCTTCTGGAGCCACTCCCAGTATTTCCTGCGGGTAAAATCAAACTGGATCTGAATTTTTCCACCGGCAATTTGCAAGCCTCTCCAGAACAGCGCCATCCGCTTTCCTTGTTCAACGGGAAAATCAAACTGGATCACAACGGAATGGATTGGGAAATCACCGGCCCATTCGGTAAGGTTCTGCTGCGTCGTAATAATGGTCTGATTCGATCATGGTACGGGTCGGATAACAAACTGCTGTTTCGACGGGAGTTGCTGGGAACCACCCGCTTCCACTCCCGCCGGGCACTTGCATCGGCAAGTGCAGCTTACGATACCGAAGGAGGAACACATCTCGCGATCCGCGATGGGAAACTCCTTCTCGCTTTCAGCGGAATGCTGATGAACCGTTCCCGGTTTCGTCCATGGCACGAGCCGATCTGGGTACGGAATGAATACCTGTTCTCTCCGGATGGTACGATAGAACGTTCCGTGTCCTTTCTGCCGACAATTACTGTTGCGGAGGGCAACTGGAACTTTCTCTCGCGCATTCTTCCTGCTCCCGATTCCCGAATCGACTGGAACGCAAATTCATTTTCCATTTCCCGGAAAGGGAACAAGATACTTACCGGTACCATTTCGGCACTGACTGAGAAAAATCTCTTTCAAATTCATCCCGAACGGCAGGAGTGGGGGTGGTTCGGCAAGAGACCACAGCAGTTTCGACCGGGAATGGAATACCGTGTCCGAATCTGCTGCAAAACTTCTGCTGCACGTTAGACTGCAATCACCTCGGGCCGGTGACAAAAACTTCTGTCGGGCCGGGTTCCGCTTCTGTGAGATGATCTATTGACAATGGAGCAGGAAAGTGCCGTCCCGTATTCCCGTTTTATCAGCCTCCGGATTTTCGCCTCCTCCCGCAACAACCGGAACATTGACAACATTCTGAAATTTGCCTCTTGCAATTTCAGAATTTCAGGTATATAGTAACAATAGTTATCAGTTTTCAAATAAAAACTCCGGCGCGTCCGGGGAAACGATCGGGAGAAAAAACAATGATCCAGAAATTTCTGCTTTTTGCCACGCTGGGTGCAATCTGCGCCCTGCCTGCGTTCGCCGATGATGACGTCGATCTCAGACTCAACGGCGATTTCCGCGGCGCCGCCGCCAATGCCGCCACCGCTCCCGGCTGGATGGTCTCCACCGGAAACGGCTCGACGAAAATCGTCCGCGGCAACGACTTCGATGAATTCGGCATTGAAGTGAACGCCTCCGCTCAGAGTGCGAACTCGGTCCTTTCAGACTTCCACCCTGTCGCCGGCAATCTGCTCAAGATTGAATCCGAGGTGAAGGGCTCCGGCGTCGCCACAGTCGGATTTGCCGCATTCGACGGCGCGAAGAATCCGCTGCCCGGCAGCGCGCAGTCCTATCAGGCTTCCCCCTTCTGGAGCAAGACCAAAAACTACTTCAACATCACGAACCCCGACGTCAAATTTGTCCGAATCGTCCTGACCGCCGAAAAGGGCGCAGCCGTGACGTTCCAGGATGTGGAAGCGGAGTTCAAGCGGACCCATGCCGCTCCGGCCGGAGCCCCGGTTCCCGCCGCGGCTCAGGTGGTCGTGCCGCCCGCCGCTGCAGTGGCCTCGCAGGCCGCCGCAGTGACCACGCAGACTGCCGCCGCAACCGCACAGGCTGCTGTCGCGACCACGCAGGCCGCATTGACAGCGGCGGCCCCGGCGCAGATGCTGATTCAGAACAAGCTCTATTCGCTCGGCCGCCTCGTCGACCTCACCTGTCAGGCCACAGTGCCGCTCCGGGGAGAGATTGACTTCGAGCTTGAAGAGGAGGCGTCGCAGGGACTGTACTGGGCCATCTCCAGCTACGATCCGAACATCTGCCGGGTCGAGATGGAACACGATCGCGGCGGCGTCTGGCCCTTCCGCTACGACAAGGCGGAAATCGACCTCAAGGGGGTTGCCCCCGGCACCACCACGGTGGTCTTCACCCGGCCGGACGGGAAAACCTTCCGCGTCCTCTTCACCGTCCGCTGAAGCGGCGGAGCATCCGGATTGAAACAACGCTCCGGGGAACGGGATTCCACCCTTCCCCGGAGTTTTTTTCTGCCTGCCGCTTCCGTCTCCCTTGCACCGCCCCCCCTCCCCGAGAGAGAACTCATGGGTTCCGCGATGGAAACCGGCTCGTTCCCGTGATATATTACACCGGCGATCAAAGATTCCAACGGGAGGACGACCTATGATGATCCGGGCAATCGAAGGCGACATCACAACTCTGGCGGTCGACGCCATCGTCAACGCGGCGAACTGTTCGCTGCTCGGCGGCGGAGGCGTGGACGGCGCCATTCACCGGGCCGCCGGGCCGGAACTTCTGGAGGCGTGCCGCAAATTCGGCGGCTGCCGGACCGGCGAGGCGAGGATCACCCCAGGCTTCCGGCTCCCGGCAAGATTCGTCATCCACACCCCCGGACCGGTGTGGCACGGCGGAGACCGAAACGAACCGGAACTTCTCCGCAACTGCTACAACAATTCTCTGCTTCTGGCGGCGGAGGCGGGATGCCGCTCCATCGCCTTCCCCTGCATCAGCACCGGCGTCTACCACTACCCGGCCCAGGCGGCGGCGGAGATCGCCGTCACCGCGGCGCGGGAGTGGTCCGGTCCCCTGCCGGAAGAGGTGATCTTCTGCTGTTTCAGCGCCGGAGCACTCGCCATCTACCGGGAACTTCTGGAGCGGCAGGAAGCGTGAACTATCAGGAACCGCTGTTCCGGCCCCCCGCGGAGGCCGGGAGCCTGATCTTTCAGGTGGCGTACGGCTGTCCGCACAACCGCTGCCGTTTCTGCGGCATGTACAAGCGTGTCCGCTACCGGCTCCGCCCGGAGGAGGAGGTTCTGGCCGAAATCGCCGACGCGGGGCGCCGCCATCCCGGGACCGCGCGGGTCTTTCTCGCCGACGGCGACTGCATGGCGCTCCCCTTCGACCGGCTGAAACGGTATCTGGAAGCTCTGAATCGCACCTTCCCCTCGCTGGCGCGGGTCGGCAGTTACGCCAACGGCAGTTCGATTCAGAACAGAACCGGCGAGGAGCTTGCCGCCCTGCGCGGGCTCCGGCTCCACACCCTCTACCTCGGGCTCGAAAGCGGTTCGCAGGAGGTGCTCGATCTCTTCGGCAAAACCGAACAGGTCGAAGGGATGATCGAAGCGGTGCTCCGGGCACAGGCGGCCGGTCTGCGCCTTTCGGTGATGGTGCTCATCGGCCTCGGCGGACACGCCCTGCGTCAACCGCACATCGAACGGACCGCCGCCGCCCTCAACCGGATGCAGCCGAGACTGCTTTCGGCTCTGCGGTTCATCCCGATTCCCGGCCTGCCGTTTCCGCCCGGCTTCGAACCGGTGACGGAGCTGGAGGCGGTGGAGGAGCTGCACGAACTCATCAAACGTCTGGAGCTCGACCACACCGTGTTCCGGGCCAATCACACCTCGAACCCGGTGCCGCTCTCCGGCAGGCTTCCGCAGGACCGGGAACGGCTATGCCGGGAGCTCGAATGCGAACTCGCCTCCGGCACGCTCGACCGGAACGGCCCCGGCCCCCTCCCCGTTGAACTGTGACCGTCAGGAGGGCCGGCGGCATTCCCGGCGGAAGGCGGTCGGCGTCTGATCGGTGTAGCGCCGGAATTCCTGGGAAAAATAGAACTGATTGCAATACCCGAGTTTCGCAGCGATCTCCTTGATGGAGAGATCCGTGTGCCAGAGCAGTTCTCGTGCCTGCTCCACCCGGCAGGTATTTCGATACTTCTGCGGAGAAATGTGCAGTTCCTCCCGGAAAATCCGATTGAGGTTGGTGAGGCTCATCCCCAGTTCGGCAGCGACCTCCTTCATCTCCAGCGGTTGGTCGAGTGCAGATTCCAGCTTCTGTTGCGCCTGCGCCAGCAAGGGTGCGTTCCGACGGCGGCTGCGCAGATTGCCGGAGAGCTGAAGCAGAAACTTGTATCCGGCGGCGAGCAGTTCCGGAATTTCCTCTTTATCTCTGCGTTCGAGCAGAGACCTCATCGTGTCGATACTCTCCAATAGCGGCGCAGGCTCCCCGACATACTGCATGGTGAAGCGATCCAATCCCAGCGTGGTGCAGATCGATTCCAGGTGAGGACCGGCGAATTCGACGACCAGTTTGCGGTAGCCCCCGGTGGAAAAGGTGTCGAACGAGTAACTTGTCCCCGGCGGAATCAACAGCACCATCCCCGGTTCCAGCAGATA
>OIWS01002897.1_pt1 | contig 13163 bp, 15 predicted proteins | sample 1587611 | NCBI WGS metagenome assembly OIWS01 (sample SAMEA3888919, study PRJEB22519) | human gut metagenome | biome: human gut; feature: human-associated habitat; material: faeces | place: Denmark | collected 2010 | reverse complement strand
GAGTTCAAGAGCCTTCATGACAGCGTCAGATAAATAAAAAGCAACAGAGCAGGTCGAAAACGATCTGCTCTGTATTTTTATGGAAACGGCATTTTAAAAGCCCACAAGACCGAATAAAAACCAAAGTGCGGAGCATCTGTGTGCGAAAAAATTTAAAAGCCCCGAAACCGTTCTGATAGTGTTCAAAGGGACAAAAGTTGACAGAATGTAGGTGCGGTAAAGGCGGATAGCGGTTGTCATCCGCCTTTACTGCGTTTGTTTTGGTTTGCTCGTTTTGCTTATTGTTGCTTTTGGCTCGTGCCGCTCTTATGCCGGAAGCAGTGTCGGCTGCACAGCGGCATTTGTGAGCTGCGGCTGCTGCCGGTTGGTTTCGGCTGCCGACTCGTCGTGATCCCATTCTCCGATGTCACGGTAAACGATACGGATTTTCTGAGCCGAGTGCCGCGAGTGCTTTACGGCGCGTTCTCCGACCTCGATCCGGGATATGAACAGGCGCACGATCTGAGGCGTCAGCTCGTCAATGGTCCTGTACCGTTTTGCCTTCTCGATGAACGCTTCCACATTGGCGGCCGACGCCTTCAGCTTTTCCTGTCGCTCCTCCTTTTGTGGGATTGCCTCGTCCAGCTCCCTCTGCTCGGCATTGTAGTCGGCAGAGAGAAGGCGGAATTGCTCGTTGGTTACACGGCCGAGCACATTGTCCTCGTACAGCCGCTTAAACAGGGCGGTCAGCTCGTTCCTGCGCCTGAGCATGGTGTCAAGCTCCTTTTGCAGCGTGTTGATCTCCTGCCGAAGCTGCGCCGTGTTTTTGCGGTTGATGTACTCCGCAAACTGCCGCTCCTTTTGGCGGGCGAAGTGTGTCACCCGCCGCAGATCGTCCAGTACGACGGCGTACAGCTCCTCCTCCCGGATGTGGTGGGGCGTGCATTCGCTCCTGCCGCGCTTGCCGTAGGTGTAGCACTTGAAGTTGTAGTCGGACTTTTTCATGCTGCTTGCCCGGTGCAGCACCATCGACCGTTTGCAGTCGGCGCAGTAGGCAAGTCCCGAAAAGAGATTCGGCTCGTCCATGTGCTTCGGCGTACGTTTTTTGTGCGTGCGCACCTCCTGCACGATATCCCATTGCTCTTTCCTGATCAGCGCGGGGTGCGTGTTCTCCACAACGGCGCATTCGCTTTCGGGGCGGTGCACCGTCGTTTTGTTCTTGTAGGATATCGTTGTGGTGCGCAGTCCCACGGTGTGTCCGAGATAGACCTTGTTGTCAAGGATTCCCGTGACGGTGCTGCTGCTCCACGCATAGGGGCGGGTGAGATCCAGCTTGGCATGGCTCTTTTCGTGATTTCGGTAATAATAATTGCTTGGTGTCAGCACCTTTTCCTCACGGAGAATCCGGGCGATCTGATTGGGGCCTTTGCCGGAGGCGCACAGAGAGAAGATCTTTTGTACCACCGCCGCGGCTTCGTCGTCGGGGACGAGTTTCTTGCTCTCTCTGTTCGCCTTTTTGTAGCCGTAGGGAGGCCGTCCGCCGAGCCGCTCTCCCCGTTCCGCCTGCAGCTTCTTCACCGCACGTACCTTCTTGCTGGAATCCTTTGCGTGAAGCTCGTTTGCCCAGTTGCGTATCGGACTGAAATCGTTGCTCCCCTCGACCAGCGAATCCACGCCGTCGTTGACCGCTATGAACCGCACGCCCATGTTCGGGAAGAATAGCTCAAGGTAATAGCCCACCTGCAGATACTCTCTGCCGAGACGGCTGAGATCCTTGACGATGAGCGTTTCCACCTCGCCGCGCTTGATCATTTCCTCGACCTGCTTCCATGAGGGGCGCTCGAAGTTTGTTCCCGTATAGCCGTCGTCCGCTAGGAACAGGACATTTTCAAACCCGTTGTCAAGGGCGTACCTTTCAAGCAAGAGCCTCTGATTGGTAACGCTGTTGGATTCGACAGTCTTTCCGTCGTCCTGACTTAATCTGCCGTATAGTATCGTGTATTTTTGGCTTGTCATTTTTGCATCCTCCTTTTATGCAGGGCAAGCCGATACGGTATCACACAGTATACCGTATCGACTGCCGAAAGTCTATCCGAAACCGAAAAGTTTCAGATGTTTTTTGCATCCCTTCCGAGGTCTTCGTCTATGAGAGACAGCATTTTGTCCGTAGCTGTGGCTTTGGAGTCAGAGGGGAATACGGAGGAGATAATAAACCGCTTTCCCTTTATCAGCATTTCACGCTCCCGGACGCGGACGTCTCCTTCGTGCATGCAGACCGTATCACGGAAGAGAGTGAGCGCCGCGCCGCTGTCGAATTTTTTAACCACGGCATTCTCCGGCCTGTAGCTGCCGAGGATCCTCGTTTCAAGATATTCTTTGTAATCGTTCATTGTATTCCTTTCCGCCGTAAGGCTGTTCGTATTTTCACATTCCGCCCATCACGGGACCGGATTTTCCCTGTAAATCCGCGACCCCTAAATATGCGAGAGATTTATTTGTGCAACCCCTAAATTGCCGTTTTATTCTTAGACTGCAAAAGCCGTACAAAGCCCCTTGCGGTCGGCGTTGCCGTCCGCTGTGACCCGCCGAGGGATTGCTGTGCAACCCCTCGGCTTTCTCCTGCTTCTTTTCGTACCGTGTGCCGATTCTCGCGAAACAGGACGCAAACCGCACAAAGGAGCTTGAATCCTGCGAGTCTTGTAGAAGAAGAACTTCACGGCAGAAAAATGTCCGCACACGCTGCCACAGGCGCCGTATTTCGCTCTTGTGCGCGGCGGTCGGGGGCGTATGCCCAATTCCGCTGTTGTCGTCACACAGGGCGTTTTTCGGGCTTTGTCGGCAGAGAAAAGAACAATGCAACATTGCAAGTGGGTCGGCGGGGGCTGCAGTGTTTCATCCTTCCTTCAAGGACACCTCTGCAATGTTGCAATCTTCATTTTGGAGCGACCACATCCACCTTGCGCCTGCCTTCCGTGTGACGATGCCGGAGATATTCTTCTTTGCCTCGTTTACCGTTCGACGAGAGATCCGCCTCTCCGCCGCCGCACGGATGATCTCCTCGCAGTGGATTTCCTCGCCGTCCTCCAGCATGGAGCGGATGAGTGCCTCCGCCTGCGCGGTCTTGGTTTCCGGTTGTGAGGTGAATCCCGACAACAGTTCTTCAGCGGAAATCTCATCATAGCCGTCGAGCCAGCGGAAGCCTTCCTCATCTCCGAGCTGAAAAGCAAGGGATTTCCCCTCCGGTGCAAGGGAGGATTTGTCATGCACGACGATACGGACAGTTTTGTTTTTCCGCAGCCTGCCCACCACGAGAACACTTCTTGCCGCCGCGCGAAAGTCGATGGAGCCGAGCCCGCGGTAGGCGCTGCTCAGGCCTGCCGCCTTGTTGAGATGACCGACAAGGACGACGGCACAGCCTGTCCTCTGTGCCACCTGACCAACAGACTTCATCACCTCACGAATTTCATTTGCCCGGTTCATATCGATCCGCTCTCCGAGGTAGCCCTGCAGCGGGTCGAGGATCAGAAGCCGGGCATCGCACTGCACGATGGCTTTTTCGATACGGCTGTCGAGCAGATGCAAGGATTTTTTATCCTCGCGGATATTGATGATCCTGTCCTGATCGGCGTCCGCTTCGGTAAGGCGGGGCTTGACGGTATCCTCCAGTCCGTCCTCTGCCGTCTGGTAGATGACGTTGAAGGGAGGCAACGGATTCTTCATTCCCGGCATCGGTCTGCCTGCGGAGCAGGCGGCGGCAAGGCGGAGCGCAAGGGTGGTCTTGCCCTCACCGGGGTCGCCCTGCAGAATGGTCAGCTTTCCGAAGGGGATATACGGATACCAAAGCCAGTCCACCTCCCGCAGCTGCACCTCCGACATTCGGAGGATTTCGGGTTCGTCGTGTATCATAATGTTTTTCCTTTCTTTTCTGTTGTTTTCTCCTTCGGTCGGCACAGTCATATACATCCCGCCTTTCATAAAAATTTGCTTTGCGGCGCACGTCTCTGTCCTGTAAGAGAAAGTTCACCGTCCTTTCCCGCGCTCCGCAGTTTTTCCTGTACACCCGACAGCGTTCCTACGCTCCTTCTGACCGTGTATCGCATCGGCGTTTGTGCTTTGCTTGCCGTGTCCTCCTTCGAGAGCGCATGGTCTGCGCCTTTCTCCTACGGCACGACCCCACGGATCGCTGTCCTCGCAAAGTCCGCCGCCACATATCCTGTCGGCAGGGTATTCGATTGTGTTTGAGAGGATATCCCCTAATTCTCCTTTGGGAAACGATTCTCCGGCTGTCATAGTTGTGTCATAACGGCGGAGAGGAGAGAAGAATATCCCTTCACTTTTCCTGCCGATTCAATGCCTGCCTGACATAATCCTGACATAACGGCAGAAAAGAAATATGTCCGGCGAGGGAAAGTCCTTCACCTGTTTCCTCACTCAGAAGCGTTTTTTACACCTGTTTCGAAAAATTTATCCTCTCACTTTTCATGGTAAAAAAGTGCCGGGGGTACAACCAAAAATTTTCCCTCTCACTTTTTAAGCCGAAAAAACGAGGGGTCTATGCGCAGAAAATTTACCCCCTTACTTTTTCAGCCAAAAAATCGGGTAGTTGACTACCCGAAAAACGAAAAGTTTACAAAATGTTCAAAGTTAACAGAGCGATTTGAGCGCAAAAAAAGACGCCTGCTTTTTTACAAGCAGACGCCCATTGGAGATATGCTGGTTCTATTTGTTGCGCAGGCGGAAAACTCCGTCCGAATCATCTCTTGCCTTGAGAACGGCGGCAAGCTCCGCAATGAATTTCCGATTGAGGTGATCCACGCTGCCGCGGTTCATGCCGTGCGCCTCGGCATATTTGCGGACGGACTTGCCCTCGATATACCGTTCCTTGAAATACGCGCCGTAGTCCTTGAGAACGGTTTTGAGACAGTCATTCAGAAAGGACAAGTCCTCTTTGAGAATATCGAATTCTTCCTTCTCCAACAAGCCGATATACCGTTTCTGCGACACGCACAGCCTGTATCGGCGCAGATCGGTTTTATAGTTTTTGCAAAGGTCTTTAGCGTAGTCGGTATAGGTCTGAGCAGAGCGAAAGCGGCGGTATTCGTATGCAAGCTCTTCCTCGTCCTTCGGCTTCTTCCTTCGGACGGGGCCGCCAAAGCCGCCGCCTTTCAGATTCTCTATATGCGTGTCCGTAATCCTGACCTGCGGCTGACGGGTGAACTTATCTACCCGTTCGCCGTTCACCTCTACCGTTTCGCAGAAGGATTCCTTTGTCATGCAGTAATATTTACATTCGCAGGTGTCGATCCTCTCGTGGAAGATGACCATCTGCTCTCCGGTATCCGCATCGGGAACAACGGCTACCACATAGACGAATTTGCTGTCGTGCCGCCTGTAGAAGCCGGCGAATATTCTTCTGTTGCGCTTTCCCATATGCGCCCCTTCCTGCGCTTGCGGAATATATTTGATTTTATGCTTTCCGTATCTCTTTGAAAATGGAGACTATCGTCGGTTTTCTTCCGTAAAGCAATACTCCTACACGGTATATCTTGGCAGAAAGAAAGCCGATTCCTACGGTTGAACCGATAAGAACCGCAATGGAGATTGCGATTTCATACCACGCTACCGTGCTCATGCAGATTCTCGTAAACATCGCCATGGGTGAAATGAACGGGATATACGAACAGATTTTCATCAGCGTCGTATCAACGTTTCCTCCCGCCATAGCAAACACGACAATCATAAAGGCAATAATAAACAAAAACGTGATCGGCAACACCGAGGTATTTATATCCTCCAATTTTGAAGCCGTCGATCCGACTGCGGCGTAAAGAAAGGCATAAACAAGAAAACCGAGAGCGAAGAAGACAAGCATATAGACAAACAGGTCAACGGGAATATTGAAGAAGGATGCGATCATCATGTTATCGTTCCATGCGGATTTATTGACACCGTAAAACAGAATCGCGGAGCCGAATACCGCTATAAGCTGAGCAAATCCGGCAATACAGGAGGCCAGAACCTTGCCGAACATCATGCTTGCGGGCTTTGCGCTGGTTATCAGCACTTCCATCGCTCTTGAGCTTTTTTCCGTCGCTACGTTGGTTGCAACCAGTTGACCGTAAAGCATGATCACCATATACAAAGCAAAAACCATGATATAGGTGTAGAAAAAGTTCTGTGTCTGATCTTTTCCGAGCACACTCGTATTCCCACGGATGTTGGCGGACATAATCTCTCCTACCTGCTCGGGCGTAAAGCCGTACCGAATCATCGCATTTGCTCTGTAGGCCTCCTGCAATGCGGCATTGGCAACAGACATGTTATAATCGGAGATAGAAAGATTGTTTACGTAATACGTGTATGAATCCGCACTGTCCATAACAAATGCACATTCTGCATCTCCCGAAATTACCTGTTCTTTGATTTCTTCGATTGTTCCGCCGGACACCGTTACATTGTAACCGGTAAAGGCTGCGGAGAAGTACTCTTTGACGAAACCCGAAAGAGCTTCATCCTCCGCATATACGATCATCACGGGCTTTTCTTTCGTACTGTCGCTTTGGAACGCAGATTTGATGTTGGGAATGAACATAACAACTGCGAGCACCACAACGAGAAAAATCGTACTGCCCACAAAAATCTTGTTTTTCAAATAGCCTTTGATTTCAAATCTGAATATTTTTCCAAACTGTTTCATAATCGTCCTGCCTCCTTATTCCTGTTCGACCGCATATTCCACGAATATATCGTTCAGGGAGGGTTCAAACACCTTGATCTCGTCAACATCATACTTTTCCGCAAGGTGTTTCATTGCGGTCTGCTTATCGTTGGGGCTTGCAAGCCGAAGTATGAGAGAGCCATCCTCCTGTACGGTGCAGTCTTCTTTGAAATCTGCTTTGATCTGTTCGGGATTTTCCGTGCGCACGACTAAACGGTCGCGGAGATAATTTCTCTTGATTTCGCGGATGTCGCCGTGAAGCACGACTTTTCCCGCATTGAGAATGGCAATGCTGTCGCAAAACTCCTCTATGTAGCTCATCTGATGGCTTGAAAACAAAACGATTTTTCCCCGCGCAATCTGTTCCTTCACCACATCCTTCAGAAGTATTGCATTGACCGGATCAAGTCCGGAAAACGGCTCGTCGAGAATAACGATTTGGGGATCGTGTGCAAGTGCTGTGATCAACTGTACTTTCTGTTGATTCCCTTTGGATAGAGTATCCAGCCGTTTATTGCGATACTCGTACAACTCCAGTCTTTTCAGCCAACGATCTACCGACTGCACGGCGTCTGTACGCTTCATTCCTTTCAGCTCGGCAAAATAGACAAGTTGGTCTATAATCAACTTTTTAGGGTACAGACCCCGTTCTTCTGGAAGATATCCAAGGCTTATTTTATCATAATCAATCGGCTTGCCGTCTGTCAGCACCTCGCCAGCATCAGCGGGAAACACATTCATCAGAATACGGATAGAGGTTGTTTTTCCGGCGCCGTTTCTTCCGAGCAACCCAAACGCCTTTCCGCTTTCTGCGACAAACGAAACTCCCTTGAGAACTTTCTTTTCGCCGAAAGACTTGTCGATGTTTTTCAGTTCAAGCAACATATTTTGTACACCTCGCAAAAAATCTTTTTAATGGAAAGATACTGCTTTTAAGTTTTTATTGGTTGAAAACGGCATTCGCTCATGGAAAAGCAGGCACGGAATAAACAAGAAGGCAGGGTGCACACGCACTCTGCCTTCTGACATAACAACCCTGTGAAATTACCGAGCGGACTGAATAGGCACGACAAGAAAGCGGTCACACACCGCTCGAAGGATGCAGTTGTACCTCTGTGCATCGTCATAGCCTCGTCCTCGCTTTGCGCTTTTTCTTCACCTCGGTCATTTTGGAAACTGGATATTCTCCAGTTGAGTCTACTATTATATGTAGTATAGCATAAAATCGTGACAAATACAACCTCTTTTCACCTGATTTCGAATTTTTCCGAAGATTTCAGCCATTCTGCGAACAAAACTGCTGACCTAAGCTAAAAAAGCAGGAAAGCGGAAGCCTTTTTGACTCCCGCTTTCCTGCTTGCCTCGTATCGACTTTAGCCCACCGGTCATTTTTTGTCCCTTTGGGCGTAAAGCCTTAAGTTTCAAGGCTTTTTGTTTGGTGGAGATAAGCGGGATCGAACCGCTGACCTCTTGAATGCCATTTAAAATCATTATAAAAAATATCGTTCAATATCTTAATGAAAACCGTTGATATATAAGCGTTTTCATGATATAATATACTTGTATCATAAAGTATCTTTTTGTATATTTGTTGACACTTTGTTGACACTTTTTGAACTTGGAGGATTTTAAAATGGCGATTGAAGAGCGTACAAACAAGAATGGCGAGATTTGTTCATATAGATTCAGAGTTTGCGTTGGACGCGACGAACAGTATAAACAGGTTTGGCGCACAAAAACAATCAAACGCCCGGAGGGCTTGACCCCCGCACGAGAGCGAAAAGAGGTTGAACGGCTGCACGATGAGTGGGAAAGAACGCAAAAGGCACAGTGGGAGCAATCGCACGATAAAACAGACCGTACAAAAATTACTTTTGCCGACTTTACCAAAAATCATTGGTGGAAAGATAGCGTTCTTGACGGCACACACACGCCGAGCACAATTGATTTTTTTGAGTATACAAGTAAGCCCGCATTGGAGTTCTTCGGCTCTGAAAAGCTAACAGCGATAACAGGTGAAAAAATAAAAAGATTTTTGAATCATCTCCGCAACGAGGCAAAAACGCAGAGCGGGCAACCCCTCAGCAGTGCTACAGTTAAACACGACTATGCAACACTGAGAAACATTCTCGGCTATGCACGCCGAATGAGATATATCACAGAAAACCCGTGCGAAAATCTTTCCATAAAGGAGAAGCCGCACCGCGAAAAAAAGAAAATCGACTTCCTTACGCCCGAAGAAGCACGCGTATTTATCGCTTGCCTTGAGGGAGAGCCGCTATATTGGAAAGCATTTGTGCTATTGCTTCTCACAACAGGCCTGAGACGAGGCGAGGCGTGCGGGCTGCAATGGAACGATATTGACGGCGAAAAACTGCAAATCCGCGTTTCCCGCAATGTTACAGTCGCAGGAGGGCGAATAAACATCGGAAAAACAAAGACGGGAGAAGAACGCACCGTGCCTATTACATCGCGTTTAAATGCAATTTTAACGGCACTCAGAACCGAGCGCGAAACGGCATTGCAGTGTAATTTGTTGCCGAACTCTTTTGTCTTTTGTTCACCCTCAGACCCATTTGAGGCTATAAATCCTAACAGTGCTACGCGCTGGCTGCGGCGTTTTGAGAACCGACACGATTTGAGAACGGTTAGCCCGCACGATTTACGGCACAGCAGCGCAACCCTTGCAATCGAAAACGGCGCAACGCTAAAGGAGGTTCAACAGCTTTTAGGACACGCAGACCCGCAAACAACACTGCAATTTTATACTGGCGTTTCTGAGGAACAACAGCGGAAAACAGCTGCGGCAGTTGATGAGGCATTATTTGGGAATTGATTTCGTTCATATTCAATTCATATTTTAGACATTATTTGTTCACCAAACAAATGTTTGATATGATATAATATTCGTAGAAAATCAGAAAAAGAGAATATCGCCGCGAAAAAAGGAAGGAACATACAAAGGAAACGATCACACGCTAACAAAGAAAGGGGTTCGCGGCAAAAATTGCCGATTAAAAATCGGTTTGTTTTTGCACCCCTTTCTTTGATCGCAGATCGGTTTGTTTTTGCATCTCCTTCTTCGGCCACAGAAGAGACTGGTGCAATCAGTCTCTTTTTTGTTTTTCAAAATTAAAGAAAAGGAGGGTCGAAAAATGACCCCGAGCAAACTCTTTGTAACAATCAATCAGGCAGCACGCGAGGGCTATCTGCCTGGAAACGCGCTGCGCCGCCTTGTAGCGGAAGAAAAAATACCATTTCTGAAAAGCGGAAACAGAGTTTATATTGCCCGCTCAGTTTTGGAAAGTTTGGGAGGCGAGAACAACGGCCGATAAGCATTATTTTGATGTGCATATAGCGGAGCTTTATGGAATTAATTGTGCCGTCATATTGCAAAACATTTGGCATTGGGAGCAGCACCACGCGGCAAACGGAAAGAACTTCTATGAGGGGCGTTATTGGACATATAATTCCGCTGCGGCGTTCAGTGCATTATTCCCCTATTTAAGCAAGAAGCAGGTTGAGGTAGCTTTAAAAAAGCTACGCGACAACGAAATCTTGCTTGTTAATAATTTCAACAAACAGAAGTGGGATAGAACTCTCTGGTACAGCGTTAGCGAAAAGGGAATGGAACTGTTGGGAGCAAATCTCCCACAGAGGGAATGCACATCCCCCGAGAGTAACATCGAAATTACATCAGACGAAAATCCATTTCCCCCTGAGGGAACACGCATTTCCCCTACAGGTAACACCAATACCAGATATAAACCAAATAGTAAACTCGATATTAAAACTGACATAGATAATAATATTGTCGAGAACGACAATGTCGTAGAGTATGACATGAAAACAATAACAGAAATAGTTGACTATCTGAACGAAAAAGCGCACAAGAATTATAAGCCTAACAGCAAAACAACAATGGAACATATTAACGAAAGGCTGAAAGAGGGTCGCACCTTATCGAATTTCAAACAGGTGATAGACAATAGATGTGCAACATGGCTTGGCACGGATATGGAACAATATCTGCGACCGGAAACGCTGTTTGGCTCAAAATTCGAGAGCTACTTAAATGCGCCTGCGCCAAGACTTAGAGGGTCTGACGGGCGCGTATTGAGCGAAAAATCAAACGGCTGGGAAGCTGCATTCGACTGGTATTAAGACAATTAAAAATTCTTACAGGAAGGACTGATTTTTTATAATTTCCGAAATATTACGCAGAGGCGAAGAAAACGGAATTACAGCTAAAGAACTCTGTAAACTGCTGAATATTCCTGATACGAGAAAGCTTAGGCTGCTTGTAGCGCAGGAGCGTTCAGAGGGAATCCCGATTTTGTCGAGTTGTAGGAGCGGCGGATATTTTCTGCCCGCAGCGGGAGCAGTCGGCGAGCTTGAAATACGGCGTTTTATTAAAACACTTGAAGCTCATGCCCGACACACACAAGACGCTGCAAAAGCAGCGGCAGACGCATTAAAGCGAGGCGATTGGTCATGACGGCTCTATATAGAATAACGATGTCAATTTTAATAGTGTTGATAATTATATCAATCGTTACTTGCGCTCTGAGCGTTGTAGCAGCACAGACACCGCGCACGCTCGTTAATGACGCGAATGTAAAAATAACAAAAAGTGGACACCGAATTATAATCGATGCCCACAATTCACAGTATGTGCTTGTCGCTCATCGCGTCAAAAAGACCGAACAGCAAACAGCACGAACGCTTATTCAAACCGCAGATATAACCGTCTGCACTCTTCCACATGGAGGGCTGCGAGTTATCAGCGGCAACAGCGTATATATAATTTTAACACATAAAGGGGCTGTTAGCAATGGCTAACCAAGCGCGGAAAAAGCGCGGTGAGGATAATGAGTTCGAGTTTGACTTTGAACCCCCTCTCGATATAGACTTCTCGGAGTTGTTTGAACTCCCCGAAGTCGATATGAACTTCCCTGAGCCCGATTTTGAACTCCCCGAAGCCGATATGAACTTCCCGGAGTTTGATATAGACTCGTTGGAGTTCGATATAGATTTATCTGAGCTTGATATAGATTTATCTGCGCCAGATATTGACTTCTCGGAGTTGCTTGAACTCCCCGAAAATATTTTTAAGGAGACTTATAATGACTATAAGCAGTAAAATCAGAAAAATTGCCGTCGAGAGCCTCAACAAGGTTCACGATGTGGACGCAAAGATTAAAAAGCTCGAAAGCGAGCGCAATCTTTGGCACAAGAGCGGCTATGAGGCGCAGATGAACGCGCTCCGAGCCGAAAGACAGAATCTTCTCTTTGAAGCAAATCACCGCTTTGACGCGGCAAAGGCTTCTTATTCGGAACGGCTGAAAAAGCTGTACACGCCTACAGCGGAGGCTCTTACCGTGCCTGACCGTGCCGTATTGGATAGTGGAATATCACTGACCGAGCGCGACATTGTAGAGCTTTTTGACCGTAACGCGGGCAATCCGAGCTTTCAGAAGCTTATACTTGAACGAGCTGAAAAGAACGGCATACAGGTTTCACGCCGCGTTACCGAAGAATCTGAAAAGCTTAAAGGCTTCGATATGCTGCGCAGCTATTACAACACTGCATTGACTCCGAACGGAGAAACGCACGAAATCGCGCTCAGAAATAACGAAATGTTTGAAAAAATCGTGCCGCAGGCGATTCGAGGTGATAGTGAATGAGGTCGCAGAAATTTTTCCGTGAAGAGTCTCTTTTTCTCAACGAGAAAGGGCGAATGAGCTATAATAAAATTTGCACACACTGCGCTAACAGCTGCAAGCAGTCGCACATTGCAACCCTCATTCATTGTCCGCGCTACGCCTCAAAAACAGCAAAATAACTCCCCTCAAGGCTCAAAAACGCGAAGTACAGCAGTTTTACGCCGAGCGAAAGCAACCGCTCTGAGGGGCAAAAAAACAGTCGCACCGAAGAACTGGCGCGGCTGTTTTTTATGTCAAAAACGGACGAGCAAAAAATACACTTATTTTGACATCGAGACCCTCGAAGAGACCCTCGAAAAACCCCCTTAAAAAGTGGCGTTTTTGGCGATTTTTTGCCCTACAACCCCCCTGAAAAAGTATGGCAATATAATTTCATGCCTAAAACTTTTCAAGCCCCTTACAGGGCATTTTTGAATAAAAAGCATTTCTGAAAATTGCCCCCTGCAAACGCCCAAAAAAGAGAGCTGCAAGGGGTAGTGCAAAAATTGCACCCAATAATATATTATATAATATAGTTGATAATATAGTAGATAATATATTGTCGAGAGAGCAAAGAAAAAGGAGCTCACAACGAAATTTTTTTGAATTTGTTGACACTTTTTGTTGACACTTTCGTTTTGCAGGAGATTTTCAAAAATGAGAAAAAGCCTGAACCCGTTGATATATAACGGTTTCAAGGCTTTTCGTTTGGTGGAGATAAGCGGGATCGAACCGCTGACCTCTTGAATGCCATTCAAGCG
>OIWS01002895.1_pt1 | contig 13166 bp, 13 predicted proteins | sample 1587611 | NCBI WGS metagenome assembly OIWS01 (sample SAMEA3888919, study PRJEB22519) | human gut metagenome | biome: human gut; feature: human-associated habitat; material: faeces | place: Denmark | collected 2010 | reverse complement strand
TGAACTTTTTAAAGTTCAAAAACCTGGACGGCAGCGGGGCGAAAAGCCTTTTTCGCCCCGCTGAGCGGCCCGTGCAGACTGCGCGGGCCGCTTTTATGCGTCAAAAAGTCTCATAATCCGGATCTTTGTCCCGTTTTCAGGACTTTTTGAAATTCAAGATCTGCGAGCCGGGGCGCCGGTGTCGTTTTCCGCCGTGTTCAATTCCACATGGCGATCTGCTCTTCCGTGCTCATCGGATAACGGACAAGCGCCGCACCGTCCAGATTCTCGCGGTGCATGTCAACGCCTGTAATCTGCCGGTTTCCGTAGGTCGTATAGTAGTAGATGCCCTTCTGCGCGTTCCAGCAAGAGGTATAGATCGTGTACTCAAATTCCCCGTCGCGCACCTCGCAGCAGCCCTTTTGCTGCTCCACACTCCCGAGGATGTGGAAAAACTGCCCCACATTTTCCGCTTCCGTCCGGCCCGCTTGCGCATTGGCCCGCACAAAGGCCACCCGCGCAAAACGCGACGCGGACGAAAGATCGCCCGGCAGCCCCAGCGCGCCCATACCGCGGCTGAACGCCGTGAGCGGCAGCTTGTCCGAAAACCGGTTTTCCGGCTGCTTCGGCGACAGGCCCAGATATTGGTTCAGTCCGAACAGCTGTACCGGAAACGGCGGATTATTCGTCAGCACGCCCGCCGGATTGTCATAAATATGCAATCCGTCCGCCATCGACTCCACCACAATGCAGCCGCTCCGATCCCCGATCAGCCAGTGCAGCTGCGCCGCCGGAAAGTTCGGCCCGAAGGGCGTGCCTACCAGGTTGACCCGCCGCAGCGCCTCCCGCGCCTCGCCAAGACTGGCACACCGACCAAGCAGCCAGGGCAAAAACTCATACTGCGCCACGTTTTCCGCTCCGTCCCGCGCCGCGGCATAGGCCGCATTGCCGACAAAGTTCAGCCCGGCCATCCCGAGGCCCTTCTCATTCACCGCGTCATAGTAGAGCGGATAACCGTCCGCCACGCAGGCCGTGCCGAGGATGGCATAGTGCGTCTCCATGCCCCCGCCGTGGCGGAGCGGCAGCGCAAACCCCCGCGGCGTCAGCACCACCTCTTCGCCATATCCGCGCTCATAGTCGAGCGTCCGTCCCATATAAAAATCTCCCGCCAAAAAGCTGGCCGCTGTACACATTTGACATTCCTCCTCCGGGATATTCTTTGTACTTTTTTCTCAGACTATCGCAAAAACAGGCGCCCGTCAATGCGGACGGGCGCCTGTTTACACTTTATTTTCAATTGAGCCGGAAAACCTGCCGTGCCCCCGTGTCATAGAGCCGCACCAGAATGGCTGCGGCCTCGCTGCGCTTCAGGCTGCTTTCGGGATAGAAGGTCCCCAGTCGGTCGGAGCCGGTCAGGATCCCCGCCCGATAGAACGCATAAATTTCATCCGCCCAGGCGTCGCCCGCTTTCACATCCGGGATGCTGTTTACGGTGTTGAGCTGCTTCGCGCCGACGAGCGTCTTTGAGAGAATGTGGACAAATTCCGCGCGCGTGACCGGCGCGTTCATCGCCTCGGCGCTCTTGCTCTGATAGGCCGCTTCAATCAGGCCGTTCACGACTGCATAGTTGACATAATTATCATACCAATGTGCCCCGCCATTCTGCAACGTCACAAAACCGACGCTCTGCTTCTGGTGCAGCGCCGCGGCCAGCTTCACGGCCTGCGCCACGGTCAGGCTGCGCTCCGGCTTGAAATACCGCGCCGTTACGCCGTCGATGAGGTCGTTCTGCCATGCGCTCTTGACAGGTTCATAGAACCAGTCGTTGGAATCCACATCGTAGAACGGGAAATCATCCGGCACGAAGAACAGGCCGGTGCCGACGAGATTCTGCAGCAGATTTCCCTCCGGATCCTTCGGTGTCACAGGCGGCGTGATCGTTCGCTTCTGGCCGTTCAGCAGCGCCCAACTGCCCAATCTCCCCTCATATTCCGTATCACTGACCGCCAGAGACTCAACACCCCGCCGCAGCACCGCTCCCTCGCTGGACAATACGCCGTCCTGGAGCGTCCAGTTGCAGGATGTCCAATTCAATTCACTTAGGACTTTGAACGCGGTACCGCTCGTATTTTCGGCCGTGCTGTGCAGCACGGATATGGCGCTCGGCTGTGGCACATAATAATAGATGTAGATTCCGCGGTCGCTGCGGTATTCGACCGTTTCGCAATCCAGCGCCGGATTCTGGTCGTACCATGCCTGCGACCAGAGCGTGGCGGTATCATCCAGCTTCAGTTTTGTGGCACTGATGCCGCCGTAGGCCTCCAGCGTCGCGCCGTCCGTGACGGAAAGCTGCAAATTGGCATCGCCAGAACCAGCATTATAATCATATTCCCGGATGGCAAACGGCGTTGTGTTCTCGAATTTCTTACCATACGCTTTGACGACCGTATTTTCACCGGAAATGTTGATCTTGCACGCCCCATGCGTGACGATACTGGGCCAGTAGCTGCTGATCGTGGTCAGCGTCCCATTGCCGGTGATGTTCAGCGTGCAGTCCGGGGCGATTGAAATTGCCGACCAGGCATCGTCATATGGCCCGCGCGTGTCCAGCAAATTGTCTCCATCCAGGGTCAGATTTACAACGCTGTTCCCGGAAACCCATATTACAGGGTTCTGGAGGCCCTCGCCGGTAACTTGCAGTCCCTTAAGCGTCACGTCATAGGTACCGCCCGTCCCAAACCAAACCGTATGTGCTTCTTTTTTTGTCTGGAAAAGGCCGTATTTCCCGGTGTATGTGATCTTTTCAGCATTTCCCACCTTATATCCATCCGGATAGATGTTGATCTCACCCGCTGAGATATCCAGCCACGTCACAGTCTCATTCGCCGCGCCGGCTGTGACCGGCAGCAACGCCACACATAGCACCAGCGCCAGCAGCGCACATAAAATTCGTCTTCTCATCGTTCGTCTCCTTTCGTCGTCCGGCGCAGGAGGCTATGAACCGGACTTCCGCCCGGTTCCAAAGGGGCGCCCCTTTGGCCGATTTTGGTTTTTCGCTCAAACTCAGTATACTATATTGCGGCGGGCAGGGCAAGCGTTTCCCGGAAATTTATTTCTTAATTTTCCCATGCCTTCGAAAATACGCGCAAAAAAGCCGCCTTTCGGCGGCTTTTGTTCATTGTTCCTTGCGGAATCGTGCAAGGAAATCCTTGGCCTCGTCGCTCTGCGGATTGCCGAAAAACTCGGCGGGCGCCCCCTGTTCGCGGATGATCCCCTGGTGCATGAAGACGACCTGGCGGCTCACGTCACGCGCGAAGGCCATCTCGTGCGTCACGACGAGCATCGTCATCCCCTCCTGCGCCAGCCGCTGCATCACGGCGAGCACCTCGCCGACCATCTCGGGGTCAAGCGCGGACGTCGGTTCGTCGAAGAGCAGCACCTCCGGATCCATCGCCAGTGCGCGGGCAATGGCCACGCGCTGCTTCTGCCCGCCGGAGATTTGCCGGGGTTTGGCGTTGATGTACGGCGCCATGCCGACTTTTTCAAGGTAGGTCATCGCCTGCTCACGCGCCTCTTCTTTTTTGCGCTTCAGGACCTTCACCTGACCGACCATGCAGTTTTCCAGCACGCTCATATTGTTGAACAGGTTGAACGACTGGAACACCATGCCGACGTGCGACCGGTATTCCGGCGCGCTCACGCCCCGTCCCACGACATTTTTGCCGTGATAGAGGATCTCGCCGCTGCTCGGCGTTTCGAGCAGGTTGATGCAGCGCAGCAGCGTCGACTTGCCGGAGCCGGACGCGCCGATGATCGAGATGACGTCGCCCTTTTTCACGTTGAAATCGATGTCGCGCAGCACCTCGTGCGTGCCGAAGGATTTGCCGAGATGGCGAATTTCGAGAATGTTTTCCATATCAGCGGTCCCCCCTGTCACGCCCATATTTCAGCTCCTGCTGTTTCCGGCCTCGGGCATCATTGTCCAATCCCCACGGCTCTTCGCGGTATTCCTTGCTCCGCTCGTCAAACGGCGTCCCCTTGGACGGATGGTTATACGTCCCGGCGGACATCGTGAGCGCGTCGGTCTGGACGAGGTCGTAGCTGTCGGAGCCATCCATCCGCTTCTCCACCCACCGCAGCAGCAGCGAGGCCAGCAGCGTCATCGTGAGGTACCCCACCATCTCGATCGCCGCCGACGGGAAATACATATTGTTCACGCCGACGATGTAGCGATGTGCCGCGAAGAACTCGGTGAAGCTGATGATGAACATGACGGAGGTATCTTTGACGTTGATGATATAGTTGTTGCCGATCTGCGGCATGATGTTGCGCAGCGCCTGCGGCATGATGACGCTCGTCATCGTTTGCACATGCGTCATGCCGATGGCCTTCGCGCCCTCGGTCTGGCCGGGGTCGATGGAAATGATGCCGCCGCGCACAGACTCGGCCATATACGCGCCGGTGTTGATCGAGACGATCAGGATGGCCGCTGTCCACATGCTGGTGAACTTCACGGCATTGTCCGTGAAATACGGCAGACCGTAGTACACGAACACGGCCTGCAGCACCATCGGCGTCCCGCGAAAAACTTCAACATAGATGCGGATGATCACGCGCAGCAGCTTCAGCAGAAAGCGCTTCGGCCACGGGTCGTTTTTCGTATACGGGATCGTATTCAGAACGCCGCAGACGAGGCCGATCAGGCAGCCGATCACCGTCGCGACCAACGCAAGGATCAGCGTGTTCTTGATGCCGTTCAGGTACATCACATGGTACTTGTCCCAGAGCTGTACCACGTCCTGACAGAGCTGTGCGAGTTTCTCCATGACAGTTCTCCTTTTCCGTTTTTATGTGCACCGGGCAAGGCCGCCCGGTGCGCTGAAGTGTTAGACTTCCGGCTGAATCGAAATCGCCTGATCCATCAGGGCGTTGAAGTCGTCCTCGGTCATCGTGGACAGGACAGAATCAATGGCCTCGGCCAGCGCGGTGTTGCCCTTCTGGACGGAGATGCCGATGTTGACGTTCTCGGCGCGCTCTTCCTCAGAGGCGAACTGGAAATCGCCGTCCGTGCCGGAGAAATTCAGGATGACGAGGCTGTCGTTCTTGGCAACGGCGGCCATCGCCGTCGGCATATCGGTACAGACAAAGTCGACCATGCCGGTCTCAAGCTGCATGATCATCGCGGGGGCGCTGTCGGCCGGAGCGAGGATGTTGGCGTTTTCGATCTGCGGCAGGCAGGAATCATACCAGATGGTGCCGGACTGCGACGTGCAGGTGCCGCCGGCAAGGTCGGCGATCGAGGCCGCGGAGGCGTAAGCGCTGTCCTTCGTGGTCAGGCAGACGATGGTCGCGTAGTAATAGGGGCCCGCCATATCAACCTGCGCCATGCGGTCGGCGGTCATGGACTGGCCGGCGATATTGGCGTCCATCGTGCCGGACTGGACAGCCGGGCACAGGGAATCCCAAGCGCTGGACACGATCTCGAGCTCCCAGCCGTTGGCCTCGGCGATCTTCTTGGCAATCATCACATCATAGCCGTTGGCATAGGCGCCGGGAACATTCGAAATGGGCACCGCGCCGTTGGAATCATCCATCTGCGTCCAGTTGTAAGGCGCATAGGCGCATTCCATGCCGACGGTAAACACGCCGTCCTCCAGGCCGGGGATCGCGGCATCCGCCGTCTCGGTGGATTCGGAGGCAGCGCTGGTGTCAGCGGTCTCGGTGTTGGTGGTCTCGGTGTTTGCAGTGTCCGCGGTTTCGTTCTTCGCGCCGCAGGCGGTCATCGCAACAAGCATCAGTGCGGCCAGCAGCAAAGCGATCATTCTTCTCATAGTGTTCTCCTTTTGAACGTTGGTTCCCGATGATTTTTCCCGCATCGGACAGGAAACTCTCTGTCTGGGATAGACTGGACGGCATGTGATTCTCGCGCCGCAGATTTTTCGTCAGGCGAAGAAAAGCCACAGGGAATCCTTTGTGGATTCCCGCGGATTTTTCTGAAGTCTGGCGGGAAAGATGCAAGCGAGAACGCTTGACGGACGGCCTATCACAGACACTAACAAAAATGAACCGCTTTTGTTAAAGCGGTTCATGGGATATGCGGAACAGCCGCCCCGGGACGGGCGGTTCCGAACAGCCATTGATAGCGCTTCACAAAAATGTGACAGTCCGGCAGATCTTCTCTGCCGACCCAGCATGACCGGTCAGGCCCCGGCCACACTTCGGCGGTCTCCCCTTTCGCGTCCGGCGGCTGCCTGGCCTTGCCGAACGGTACTGATGAATCCCGCGCCTCTATCGAATTAGCGATACAAGCGATTCAATTTTGAACGCATCATAGCACCGGCGTCTGCATCTGTCAATCCCTTTTTCTGCATTTTCACAATGCTTCACGAATTTTTATGCAGAAAGTACAGTTTTTTACAGCTGTCGCGCTCCATTTTCTTGCGATTTACTCCCCCGAAAAGCTCTTGCAGTAGGGTGCCAGCACGCAGGCGGCGCAGTTTGGCCGTCTGGCCACGCAGACCGCGCGGCCGTGGAGCACAATGCGGTGGCAGAAATCAGATGATTCCTCCGGCGGCAGAATTGCCCGCAGCTGACGCTCCACCTTCTCCGGCTCCTTGCCGGAGGCCAGGCCAAGCAGATTGCAGATCCGGATGCAGTGCGTATCGCAGACAACGCTTCCCGGCTCACCGTAGAGGTCGCCGAGCAGAAGATTGGCCGTCTTGCGGCCAACGCCGGGCAGCCGCAGCAGATCCTCCATCTTGTCCGGCACCTTTCCGCCGTACTCGTCCCGCAGCATCTGACAGGCGAGGACGATGTCCCGCGCCTTGTGCTTGTAGAAGCCGCATGAGCGCACGCATTCCTCCACGTCCGCAATGTCGGCGTCCGCGAAGGCATCCAGCGTCGGAAAGCGCGTAAACAGCCCCGGCGTCACCAGGTTTACCCGTGCGTCCGTACACTGGGCGGACAAGCGCACCGCGATCATCAACTCATAGTCCTTTTTATATTGCAGCGCGCACAGCGCGTCCGGATATTCCTCTTTTAACGCCGCAATGACGCCCGCAACCCGCTCCTGCATCTCCATACCTCGCGCCTCCCATGCCTTTTTCGACAGTATATCACACCCACGCACGACTTGCAAACAGAACCAAAAGGCAATATAATAGAGAAACTACAGAAGCTCACGAAAGGAGGCTGCACCATGGCCAGCATCTATGACCGAACTGAGCTCTATGATCTGTTCGATACGCCCGACCGTCAGGCTGTCTACCGTGAACACTGGCACACGCTTTTTGCCGGAAAGCAGGTTCACACCATGTTGGATGTCAGCATTGGCTCCGGCAGCGTCACGCTCCCCGCGCTGGAGCTTAACGTCTCCCTCTGCGGCTCCGATCTCAGTGAGCCGATGCTTACTGCCTGTGCGCAGAAGCTCGACTCTCGCGGCCTTGCCGCCGAACTGCATCAAGCTGATTTCCGCGAGCTTTCCATCTGGGCCGGGCGACAGTTCGATTTTGTCGTCAGCAGCGGCAGCTCGCTCGGCTACGTGGAAAACGCCGATGTTGCCCGCGCACTGCGGCAGATGGATGCGCTTGTCGCACCCGGCGGCTGGCTCTGTTTCGACACACGTAATTGGGACTACATCCTGCAAAATCGTCCGCGCTTTTACCTCTACGACCCGCTGTTTGACGGCGATACACGCATCAATCTCATTCAGGTCTGGGACTATGAGCCGGATGGCTCCGTCCTGTTTCATCTGCTCTATACCTTTGAGCGAGAGAACCATATCTTCCAGAAGGAAAAGTTTGAAGAACACTATCACCCCTTTTCCCGTGCACTCTGGGAGCAGACGCTCTCTTCGCTCGGCTATCAGAACCTTCAAATCCTCCCGTTCCCTGCCCAGCGCCCCTATGCACCTGGCAGCGAACTCGACTGGTATACCGTCCTCGCTCAAAAACCTGAATCCTGACAAGGAGGCACACCGCCATGTATCAGCCTCTGGCCGACCTCATCCGGCCCCAGACGCTCGACGATGTCTGCGGGCAGACGCATATTCTGGGTCCGAACGGTCTGCTGCGCCGCATCATCGAATCCGGGCAGATCCCGAACATGATCTTTTACGGCCCCTCCGGCACCGGGAAGACCACCATTGCCAACATCATCGCCAAACAGACGCAGCGCAAGCTCTGCAAGCTCAATGCCACCACGGCCTCCACCGCCGACATCAAGGAGATCTATGCCCAGCTCGGCACCTTCCTGGCCCCGAACGGCGTGCTGCTCTACCTCGACGAAATTCAGTATTTCTCGAAAAAGCAGCAGCAGACGCTGCTCGAATACATCGAAAACGGCAAGATCACGCTCATCGCCTCCACGACGGAAAATCCCTATTTCTATGTCTATAACGCGATCCTCTCCCGCTCGACGGTTTTTGAATTCAAACCCATCACGGCAGAAGAAGCGCTCAAGGGTGTCAAGCGCGCCGTGCGCTTTTTGGAGGAGCGGGACGGCATCACCGCCGCCTGCGAGGAAGGCGCGCTCGAGCGCATCGCGCAGGCCTGCGGGGGCGATTTGCGCAAGGCGGCCAACGCCGTCGAGCTGCTCTTCTCCGCCGGGCGTCAGCCGGACGGCATGGTGCGCATCACCCTTGCCGATGCGACGCAGCTCACCCAGGCCTCCGCCATGCGCTACGACCGCGCGGGCGATGACCACTATGACGACCTCTCGGCCCTCATGAAATCCCTCCGCGGCTCCGACCCGGACGCCGCCGTGCATTATCTCGCCCGCTTCCTCGAGACCGGCGACCTGCCCGGCGCCTGCCGCCGGATTCTCTGCTCGGCCAGCGAGGATATTGGCCTTGCCTATCCGCAGGCCATCCCGATCGTCAAGGCCTGCGTCGATTCCGCCTTGCAGCTCGGCCTGCCCGAAGCGCGCCTGCCCCTGGCCAACGCCGTCCTTCTGCTTGCCACCGCGCCGAAGTCCAACTCGGCCTATCTGGCCATCGACGCCGCCATCGCCGACGTCAAGGCCGGCATCACCGGCGCCGTCCCGCGCGAGCTGCAAAACGTCCACGCCGACGGCGCGGGCTTTGAACGCGAACAGGGCTATCTCTATCCGCACAACTTCCCCGGCCACTGGGTCCGGCAGCAATATCTCCCCGACGAAATCAAAGACCGCCGCTATTACGAATACGGCGACAACAAGACCGAACAGGCCGCCAAACGTTATTGGGACGAAATCAAAAAATAATCCGCCGCAGCGGAATGCACTCTGCACCCGTAGGGGCGGACGACCCTGTCCGCCCGTCCCCGTCGCAGCGGCTTGGCTCCCCCTCTGGGGGGAGCTGGCGCGCAGCGCCTGAGAGGGGCATACGCAAACCTCTCCGTCATTTGCTTCGCAAATAGCGGCGAGGACGGGCCGATGAGGGCATCGGCCCCTACGGGCGCTCCTGTAATCCCCTAAAATATCGTATAACACTTGGCAAAGTGTTCATTTCCATAGCGCCACTGGTCGAGGTGACCGCCCGTTTGGAAATACCGCAGCGCTCCGCGCGGCTGCGGCGGGAGGCGGTGCAGCACGCTCAGCTTGATCTTCAGCGTCTCCGGCACAATGGCCCGGATATATACAGCAACATGGTCTCCCACGCGCAGCGTCCCGTCATCCTCGGCCAGCCCGGAGAGATTCGGCGTCAGCTCAACAAAAGCACCGTACTCCGTCAAACTCCGCACCACCCCCGTCACGGTCTGCCCCGCGCGAAACAGTGCAGCGTTCTCCTCCCAGGTTCCAAGCAGCTCCCGCTGCGTCAAAAACACACGGCGTCGGGCCGGATCGAGTGCACGGACAGCCGCATAGATACGCTGTCCAGGTGCAAGCAGTTCGCCCGCATGACGCAGATGTGAAATGCAGAGCTGCCGCGTCCCAAGCAGCGCCACCGCACCGCAGCCCACATCGCAGAACGCCCCGAAGGGTGCACACCCCGTCACCACAGCGGGCAGGATGTCGCCCGGCCTTGCCTCGCGGAGCAAATGCTCCATTGTCTCTTGCTGTGCGCGCCGGCGCGAGAGCAGGATTTCGCCCTCCGGCGTAATCTCCGTCACGCGCACACAGACCAGCCGCCCCACGCAGCGCAAAATCGCGATCTCCCGCGTGCTTCCGTCTGCGACGCCCTCCGCCGCCTCCAACCGCGGGATCCGCCCCACGGCGCAGCCGAGATCGACAAGCAGATCGTGATTTTCATCGCAGCGTACAGCCCGCGCCGTCAAAATCGTCCCTGCCTGCATCGCCCGCTCAATGTCTGCGCGCGCATATCCCGGCGGGCAGCGCCGCATTGTTTCCGGCAGATAACAGTTCATAAAATTCCCCCGTTTCCGCATTGACTGCAAAGATCGATGCACCAGTCTATGCCGTATGAAGCGGTTTGGGCCGTGGGGAGAAATTGGAGGTTTTGCAATGGATATCCGCGTTGACGATATCCTCGTCATGAAAAAAGCACACCCCTGCGGCGAAAAACGCTGGGAGGTGCTGCGTACCGGCATGGATTTCCGTCTCCGCTGCCTCGGCTGCGGGCATGAGGTCATGCTCCCGCGCAGCAAGGCAGAAAAAAACATCCGTCAGGTGCTGCGCGGCGGCGAATCCGTGCCGCCGCAAAGATAAGTGAAATCCGGCGAACGACAGGCCGCAATTCCTTCGGGGATTGCGACCTGTTTTTTGTCCCCGCTGCGCTATACTTTGTCCATCGGCACAACGGAAAAGGAGGTGTCGCAGCCGATGACCGTCTATCTCGATACCGCCTTTGCGCTCAACAGCGCCGTCAACTATTTTCTCCTGCTCTCGGCGGCGCGTCTGGCCGGCGCACCGATCCGGCGCGGACGCTTCCTGCTTGCGGCAGCGCTCGGTGGGCTCTACGCGGCGGCCACATTTCTGCCGTCCCTCGTCTTTCTGCGCGCGGCCGGGATAAAGGCCGTGCTGCTCGCTGTGATGGCGCTCGCCGCCTTCGGCGCGCGGCGGCAGACGATCCGCCTGGCGCTGCTCTTCGCGGCAGCCGCTGCCGCGCTGGCCGGAGCAGCCATGCTGGCCGTTCAGCTGCTTCACATCGGCGCGCTGATCCTGCCCGGCGGCGTATTCTATCCGCTCTCGCCCCGGGCCATCCTGCTCCTCGCCGCGCTCCTTTGCGGCCTCTGCCACCTGGTCTTTTCCTGCGTCACCGCGCACAGTGGCCATCTCATCCCCCTCACAATCCGCCTCGGCCCGCGCTGCGTCTCGCTTTGCGCTCTGCACGATACCGGCAACACCCTCAAAGATCCCTTGACCGGCGAAGCCGTTCTGGTTGCCGGCTGGGAGGTCGCCGCGCAGCTCCTGCCGGATGCGGCGCTCCGCCCGGAAGATCTGCTCCACCCGGCGGATTGCTTGCCGGAGCTGCAGCGCCGCTGCCCTGCCCTGCATCCTCGTCTGATCCCCTACCACGCAGTCGGCACCGACAGCGGCCTGCTGCTCGCCGTGCGCTGCGACGTCTCATCCCCCGGGCAAAAACCGGCCGCGCGTCTGGTTGCCTTTTCTCCCACCCCGGTCTCCAGAGCCGGCGAATTTGAAGTACTGACAGGAGGTTATGTATGAATCTCAGGCAATTTTTTGAACTTCTAGGGCTGTTCCGTCCGGAAAAACTCCTATACATCGGCGGCAGCGACATTCTGCCCCCGCCGCTGCGTCCTGAGGAGGAACGTGAGCTGATCGCGCGCCTCGGCGCGGGCGACAAAGCCGCCCGCCAAACCCTCATCGAGCGCAATCTGCGCCTTGTGGTCTACATCGCGCGCCGCTTTGAAAACACCGGCGTCAACATCGAAGACCTCATCTCCATCGGCACCATCGGCCTCATCAAGGCCATCGGCACCTTCCGCGCCGACCGCAACATCAAGCTCGCCACCTACTCCTCACGCTGCATTGAAAACGAGATCCTGATGTACATCCGCAAAATCTCCGGCCGCCGTGCGGAGGTTTCACTTGACGAGCCCATCAATACCGACTGGGACGGCAACGAGCTGCTCCTCTCCGACGTCCTCGGCACCGACAGTGACGTCGTCATGCGTCCCCTCGAAGACGACGTCGACCACGCCCTTCTGCGCCAGGCTCTCGAAAACCTGCCTGCGCGTGAGCAGGCCATCGTCTGCATGCGCTTCGGCCTCGGCGGCCGGCAGGAAAAAACGCAAAAAGAAGTTGCCGACCTCATGGGCATTTCCCAGTCCTATATCTCCCGCCTGGAAAAAAGGATTATGACCCGCCTGCGCCGCGAAATCTCCCGTCAGATCTACAGCTGACGCCTCCTGCATCAAATTGTGCGGAAAGACAGATTTTTCCCAAAAACCGCGAAATTTTTCTTGCATGCTAACACGGTTTATGGTATATTAAATTTGTTCTACTATCGATATATTTTATCGATAGAACCGCACAAAAAAGGAGCTCTGTACATGGTGGAAAAAGAAATTTCCCGCGCGACACTGCGGCGCCTGCCCACATATCTGTCCTACCTGAAATCCCTTCCCGCTGACGCTTCCGTCAATATTTCCGCCACAGCCATTGCCGCTGGGCTGAACATGGGCGAAGTCCAGGTCCGAAAAGACCTTGCGCTCATCAGCGACGGCGGCCGCCCCAAGATCGGCTACAACCGTGAGCGCCTGATTGAGGACATTGAGGTATATCTCGGATATGATAACACAAACGATGCCGTACTGATTGGCGCAGGGAAGCTCGGTCGTGCCCTGCTCGGCTATTCCGGCTTTGCCGAGTATGGCCTGAACATCGTCGCCGCCTTCGACGCCAACGACGCGCTCATGGGCACCACCAAGAGCGGCAAGCCCGTTATGGATCTCAGCCGCCTGTCTGATATCTGCCGCCGGTATAAAATCCAGATCGGTATTATCACCGTCCCGGCCGAGCAGGCGCAGTCCGTCTGCGACCTTCTGATCGCCAACGGCATCCGCGCCATCTGGAACTTTGCCCCCACCCACCTGACCGTACCGAACGACATCCTGGTGCAAAACGAAAACATGGCCGCCTCTCTGGCTCTGCTCTGCAAACATCTCAACGAACACATGGGACGTCAGGATTGACATTTGCCCTGCCTTCATGTATAATAATTCCGCAATCAGCCGGTGTGATGGAATTGGTAGACGTAGTGGACTCAAAATCCACCGCCAGCGATG
>OIWS01002894.1_pt1 | contig 13168 bp, 13 predicted proteins | sample 1587611 | NCBI WGS metagenome assembly OIWS01 (sample SAMEA3888919, study PRJEB22519) | human gut metagenome | biome: human gut; feature: human-associated habitat; material: faeces | place: Denmark | collected 2010 | reverse complement strand
AAATTGCTGTGACTGTTATGGAACTGCGATTTTGGCTAAAGGATTGTGAGTTACCAATATAATCATGTGGTGCTTGGGAAACTGGTGGAATAACAGGAAATGTAATTAGAATAAAGAAAGATAGAAGGCGAGTAGCGGATTGGTGTCTGCTGCTCACTTTTCGTTTATGGGGATATGTCGCAATACGACTTTTGAAGTGTTGTATTGCAATCTGTTTTCGGGTATTTCTCGTTGGTATCATTACCATAAAAGCGAGGTGAATTCCATGAAAGCAGAGAAGAAGGAAATCAATATACAGATTGGAAAAAGGTTGCAAACCGCCAGAGAAAACAGTGGATATACGCAGGAAGTTTTTGCAGAGACGCTGGATGTAGGGGTAGAGCATTATCGCAAAATCGAAAGTGGTGTCTATGGCTTACAGCCAGAGAAAATGCTGATCTTGTATGAGAAGTACAGGATTGAGCCGACTTATCTGGTTACGGGGGATACAAATCATAAGGTTGATATTGAACTGTTCCTTGCAAACTGTAGCAGGGAGGAACGGGATGCATTTATAGACCGTATGCTTGCGTATATGAGAAAGCTGATGACAGGCCGTTAAAGCAGCACAGTCTCCGGGATGTATATTTGATCAATATATTTTGAGAAGGAGACGATTTATGAGGGTAGCAATCTGCGATGATAATCAGCAGGACATTGAAAGGATCAGACGCTATACACTGCGTATGATCGACTATGCGGTGGAGTATGTGTTTTATACCAGACCGGAAGAATTATTGAGGGAATGTGCAGATGCGGAGCAAAAGCCGGATATGTACATTCTTGATATTGAGATGCCTGGAATGGACGGACTTGCGGTGGCAAAACAGATCCGTGAGACAGATTCCAAAGCATTGCTGGTGTTTCTTACCAGCTATACCAAATACATGCCAAGTGTATTTGAAGTTGTCACATTTGATTTTATTCCAAAACCAATCTCAGAAGAAAGGCTCCGTGTGCTGTTTGAGAAGGCAGGAACCTATCTGAATCTGACCAATCAGAGTTTTTCATTTAGTTACCGCAGGGTGCGGTACAGTCTGAAGTTTGACGAAATCCTGTATCTGGAAAAGCGGGGGCGTCAGGCGATTATCCACACAAAGAAAATGAAATATCAGTCCAACATGAATTTGAATGAAATATGGGAGAAACTGGATGAGCGCATGTTTGCCGCCGTTCATGGCTCTTTTATCGTTAATTTGAAACATGTTCATTCCGTATCCAGCGGCATGGTCATGCTTACAGACGGCACAGAGCTGGGAGTGACAAGAGGGTACCGGAAGGAGCTGACGGAAAAGCACATAGCGTTTGTGCAGGGAGGAATGTGACATGGCATTATATGGGGTGAGGCTTGTCATAAATCTTTTTGACCTCTGCATTTACCGCAGGTATTTAGAGGAGTTCATTGGAAACAGAAAAACTTCCATGGAGTTTTCTGTTCTTCTGCTGATAGTGTGCGAGCTGATTGGAAGTGCGGTGAACCAGATGGGGATAAGCTGGCTGAATTTTGTGACGATGGTTGCGATTCTCTGTGTATATGTCTGCCAGTATGAGGCAGGGATTTTAAGCAGGCTGATTGCGGTTCTGCTGTATATGGGGATTATGGGAGTTGCAGAACCGTTAGGATATTTGTTTAATAAGGCATTCATGGAAAAGGTGTTGGACGATACCACGGTTTCATATTATTTTATCGTGTTTTTTATGGCACTTTTGAAAGCAACAATTGTGGAGGTGTTTTGCAGACTGAAATCTGGAAAAAGCATTCGACTATCAGCAATGCCAAAAGAAACGCAATATATGTTGACAATGATACCTTTATGCAGCCTGATCAGTTGCTTTTTACTGATAGAGGTTGCAAAAGAATTAATCTCGGCACAGATGGTCGTGCTGTGCATGTGCATCATCTTTGTCATTATCATCACTAATTATGTAATTTTTCTGATGATTGAAAAGTATACGACAGTGGAAGAAAAACAGCACGAAGAGGAAATGATCCAGAGGGAAATCTTATACCGGAACGAATACTATCAGGACATGGAACGGTATCAGGGACAGATACAGGACATCCGGCATGATATGAAGAACCGGCTGACGGGACTGCTCGCAGCGGCGGAACAGGGAAGTGCGGAACTGATCAAGGACAGACTGCAGGAAGTATTGGGAGATATCCGGCTGGCAGAAGAGATCATTTATTCCGCAAATCCTGTGGTGAATGCCATATTAAAAGTAAAAAGCGTAAAGGCAAAAGAGAAAGAGATACCGATGCAGGTTACAACGCTGCTCCCCCAGAGAGTATCCGTAGATATCGGGGACATGGGTGTTCTGTATGGGAATCTTCTGGATAATGCGATAGAGGCAGCGATGGCAGTGGAACAGGAAAAACGGTATGTTCATGTGGAATCAAAGTTTCAGGAGGGCAGACTGCTTTTATCCATTAAGAACAGCAAGCCATCCGGGACAAGTTCCTATCAACAGACAAGCAAAAAAGATAAAATAAAACACGGCAGGGGAATCCGTTCGGTGCGGAAAGTGGCAGAAAAATACGGTGGGGAGCTGATGTTAAAGGATCAGGGGGAACATTTTGAGGCAGTCCTTCTGCTCAACGGAGTTGCAAAACTGGAGTGAGACTGCAACTTATTACAGCAAACCTGCAACTTGTTACAGATAGATTGATTTTTACATGGAAACTGTTAGAGTGAAAACATCAAAAAAAGGAGGGTTTTACTAAAAATGAAGAAAAGAAACTGGATGTACCGACTGAGCAGCAAATCCATGAGTGTGATGGCAGCACTGGCACTTATGGTGACAACCATGGCAACGAACCGTTCCTGCATGTGGTATCTGGGACAGGACAAGATGCCGGAAGATTCCAAAAAACTCAGAAGGTTTTAAATCATGACGAAATGGCTCAGCCATCGTATGGTTGAGCGGGGAATCATAAAAGAGGAGGAGCAGGAATTATACCAGTTTGGAATACGCAATGGTATGATCCTGCTTCTAAACGTTGTGACAGCACTGGTCATCGGCCTGCTTACAGAGCAACTGGCGGTTGTGGCAGTGTTTACCCTGTCTTTTATGGTTCTTCGCAGTTATACCGGTGGATATCACTCAGACAGCAGGATTTTCTGTTATCTTGGTTCCAATCTGGTGCTGCTGGTTCCGGTTTATACACAGGCTGTGTTTTGTAAGACATCACTGGCATGGCTGCTGGCAGTATTGCTGGTGTCCGCAGGGATCATTTTTTTACTCAGCCCCATGCACAGCAAGAACCGGAAACTGGATAAAGAGGAACAAAAGCATTTTGGCAGAAAAGCAAGGCTGATCGCAGCTTTGGAACTGGCTGTGCTTGGCATTTTGTGGCATGCAGGCCAGGTACCGTATGCTTACGCTGTTTATACGGGAATCTGCATCACGGCACTGTTCATGCTCGTAGGAAAAGCACAGTTATGGATACAATCACATACCGAAAATGGATAGTCCTTTCCGAACATGCGGAAGGGACTTTTTTTCTGGAAAACAGGAGGGATGACAATCCAAGACGGTAACTTATTACAGGTACCGTAAGACTTATTACACTTATATTGAAGCGAACTTTCTTTCCAAGTATAGTACCGCAAAAAGGCTTAGGAGAAGAAAGGCGTGGCATGTTTTTGGGAATTCATGCCGCACCGGATTGCAGGGGGCGGCAGAAAGGGAAAAGTTCATAAGGATAACATCCGGGTGCAGTTTTGCATGCTTTATTTTGCATGGGAACAGCACCTTTTTTTATTGTCTTTTTCCAGTAAAGCAGAACCCAGAGGTCCGCCAGATGTCCTTCATTTCAAAAAAATTACGAAATGGAGGACATTTGAATGTCAGAATGGATCAGGATCAGAGTAAAGGATTTTTATAAAGATGCAGTTGGTGAGCTGGAATACACCTATGTGACCAGAGAAGTCTACGAGGCACTTGCCGATACGTTCCGCAAAGAAGCCCACGCACAGGAAATGCGGGATATCAGACATACGACCAAGGACGGATATACAGAGGGAGAAACGGAAGATCTGGTGGAGCTGACCGGGGAATCGGTAGAGGATACGGTCATCCGGCAGATGGAAATAGAAACCCTGCAGAAAGCAATGCAGTCACTCACCCCAGTGCAGAGAGAGCGGCTGCATTTTTATTTTTTTGAGGGCATGACATACCGGCAGATTGCAGCGAAAGAAGGGGTCGGAGAGAAGAACATCCGGGAGAGCATAAACGGTGCGGTAAAGAAAATAAAAAAATATTTTGATTAATACCCCCTCAAAACGTGTTTTTCTGTGAGTACCTTATGAGAGGAACTTTTTCTGGACAGATGGTCTCTTCCGGGAATCCTCTCATGTCTCGTGTGTGGATACGACACAGGCAGACAAAACGCACCTTGAAAAATGCCGGAGAGGAATACAGGACTCCGAGCGCAGGATGGAATCACGCCATATCCTGCCAGCCATATCCAGCAGTTCAGATACGTTAGCCGTTTCATGAGCCGTAACCGGGGCGCAGTGACACTCCTGCAGCAATCGGGCAGATGTTCTTTCTGCCAGCCATGCTGTGAAAAAGATCGCATCTAAGGAGCCGAGCGGGAAAGCCGGGGTACAGCCTGTCTGTGGTGGACAGGCGCGAAGAGGGGAATGGCCTATAATGATACACCTTGAGATTAGCCAGCACGCAGTGGTGGAGGTGAGATACCTGTGATGTCTGCCTGTCCGAGTGGCAGGGACCAAAGACAGTCTGGACTGACTGCCCATGAAATGCCGGCTTTGGGATTTTTTCTTCTCTGTTTTGGCGGCGTTTTGGTTCCGGGGAGTAGTGACGAATAGGGACAGACACTTTTTATTTATGAAGTGAAGGATTATGGCAGTAAGACTTAATTACAGAAACCATGCGGCGGAGGGGAACTTCCGCCGTATTCTTGTGGAGTTAAGAAAAGCTGAAAAATGGGGAATGGAGGAAAACAGGAGATGAAGAAAGAAGATACCGAAATGATGTTAAGGATTTTTGAAACGGAGAGGGCAGGATATGCCTATCTTTATCCGAGTGATGGAGGGGAGCGGAAAGAGGACTATATCTCGACCACGGCAGAAAATATCGCAAATTATATCGGCAGCCACATGTTTGAAGCCGAAAAGATCGTCATCACAGATATGTGTGACAGGCTGATATTAGATACCTGCGGCTATTTTATCAATAGCTGTCCCAATCAGGAATTCTGTAAGGAAATCCATCCGTTCTTAATCCCGATCCAGATGGGAGAAAAGGACGCGGGAGAGGTGCTTTCAGTCAGCAGGGATGTATCGGAACAGTATTTCCGGGAAGAAGATGAGGCTGCAACCATGGCTGAAATCGGGATGATGTAAAGGTGTTTCTTCTGGGCAAAAGTGTTTGGCTTGGGAGAATGAATTTAACGTTCTTAAATTGCGGGAGGAAAAAGGGAAAAGATGATGGAAGGCGGAGCGAATGAGGTGCGGTATAAGATTGCCGAATTTCTCTTAAAAAGGATGCATGAAGATAAGCTGTTAACCGAGGAAGAATGGGAAAAAATCCGGGTTTTGAATGTCAAGACTTTCTCCCCGGAATTAGCAAAAGTATATCTGTAATAACACTGGATATATAAAGGACTATGTGGTAGTGTATGTTGCTGACAGGGAGTGCAAACCCTTGAAAATACTGGGAAAGGAGAAAAAAGCATGGCAAAAAAAGTGACTGTCATAAAGGCAGCAAAAGCGCAGAAACATACACAGGAAGAACGCAGGCTGAAAGTGTGCGGATATGCCAGAGTCAGTACCGGCAGTCAGGCACAGGCAACTTCCTATACTGCACAGGTCGAGTACTATACGGAAAAAATCGAGAGCAACCCCCTGTGGGAGTTTGCAGGGGTGTATGCGGATGAAGGAATCAGCGGAACAAACGTAAAGCACAGGGATGAGTTCCAGATGATGATTTCAGACTGTGAGGATGGGAACATCGACCTGATCCTTACGAAATCCATCACAAGATTTGCAAGAAATACGGTGGAATGCATCCAGACCATCCGAAAGCTGAAGGAGATTGGCGTTGGAATCTACTTTGAAAAAGAGAACATCAACACGCTGTCAGAAAAAAGCGAGCTGTTCATTACCATCCTGGCATCGGTGGCGCAGGGGGAATCAGAAAACATCTCAAGCAACAACCGATGGGCGATACAGAAACGCTTTCAGGATGGAACCTATATCATATCCACACCAGCGTATGGCTATGGAAAAGATGAGGATGGAAATTTAGTCATCATAGAATCCGAGGCAGAAACCGTAAGGTGGATTTATGAATCCTACCTAAACGGCATGGGAGTGTATGTGATAGCAAAGGCACTGAACCAGAAAGGCATTCCGACAATCCGGGGTGCAGAAAAGTGGCAGGACGGGGTGATACAGGACATTCTGAAAAATCCGATTTATGAGGGAGATATGCTGCAACAGAGAACCTATACAGAAACAAGGTTCCCATTTGTCCGCCGGGTAAACAACGGACAGAGAAACCAGTATCTCATCAAGGACAGCCATCCGCCAATCGTCACACATGAGGAGGCAGAAGCGGTGCGGAACCTGATGGCATACCGGGTGGATGTACTGCACATGAACAAGAGTGACTACACCAAAAGATACCTGTTTTCCGGCAGAATCATCTGTGGGGAATGCGGAAGAACCTTCCGGCGGCAGAAAATCTACATCGGGAAACCCTATGAGAAAATCATCTGGACGTGCAGCGGACATGTGGAGGATAAAGAGAGCTGCTGCATGAAAGCCATCCGGGAGGATGTGCTGCACCGGGCTTTTACAGACATGTGGAACAAGCTGTACACCAATCAGGGAACGATATTAGAGCCGCTGTTAAAAGAGCTGACAGAACTTGTGGCAGCAAGGCAGGACAGTGAGGAAATCAGACAACTGGATAAGGAAATCAAAGATATAAGCGAGCAGAGCCAAATCCTAAACCAAGTCATGAGGAAAGGATATATGGACTCTGCTCTTTTTATGGAGAGCAGTAGCAAGCTTGGCTGGCAGCTGACGGAATGCAGAAGAAAAAAGACACTTTTGACCAGAAAGCTGAGAAGGACAAAAGAAATCGTGCGGACCGAACAGCTTATCCAACTGATCGCAGAACAGGACGGATTAATGGAGGAGTTTGACGAGCAACTGTTTAAAATGACAGCGGAGAAGATCGTGGTCTCCAAAGAACACGACATCACCTTCTGCCTGTACAACGGACTGAAACTGACGGAGAGGGGAGGTGGACAGGATGCAGTGGCACATGCCAATCGGCTATAAAGTTGTGGATGGAAAAATCACCATCTGCGAAGAGCAGAGAAAGATTGTGGAACAGATATTTACAGACTATGACAGCGGAGTGGCGGCAGGCAGGATCGCCCAGAACCTGAAAGGGAGAAACATATGCAATGCAAAAGGGAAAGTGTCCTGGACCCATGCATCCATTGGCAGGATACTGGAAAACCCAAGCTACCTTGGCACAGAATACTATCCGCAGCTCATAGGAGAGGAACTGTTTGAGAGAGTCCAGTGCAGACGGGAAAAGGTGAGGGCAGAGCTTGGAAGGGCAGACCACAGGCCCGGCAGGGATGAGAGAATCCTCTTCGGAGGTGTCATCTGGTGTGCAGAATGCGGGGCAGTATGCAGCCATATCCAGCCGAGCCACAAAAAAGAGCGTGGCGGCACTGCCAAGTGGAAGTGCAAGAGTTATGTGATTGGCAGAGCAAAAAACTGCAGGAACAGTTTTATTACAGACGGGCAGGCAAAGCAGGTGTGTGTGGAAGCCATCAATGCAGTGATACGAAACAAAGGCCTGCTCCGGGTACAAAGGCAGGAGGAAAAGGTCAGCCCTCAGTACCGGGTTCTGGAGCGGAACCTGCAGCGGATGAAAGAAGAACAGGAACGCACAGAAACAGACCTGATGAAATTGCTCTATGAAAGGGCAGAGGAACGCTACCGGACACTGGAGGTCAGGGATGGGGAGTTCCGGACAGAGGAGATCAAAAACATCCTTGCAGGAAAAAAGGAACTGGAAACATTTGATGAAAATTTATATAGAAAAATAATCGCACGCATCTGGGTGCATGGTGGAAACATGGCAGAAGTAGAGCTTATCAATGGGAGCCGTGTCACAGCCGGATACAAGGATTAGGAGGGAGAGCAGATGGCAGAAACAGCAAAAAAGATCAGCATGATACCTGCCAAGGTGCAGTATGACCGGAATGTGAAACTGTCAGAGAAGAAAATGAAGGTCGCTGCCTACTGCCGTGTCAGTACGGAACTGGAAGAGCAGGACAGCAGCTATGAGGCACAGGTGGAGTATTATACCAGCAAGATATCTGAAAACGAAAACTGGAAAAATGCCGGCATCTATGCAGATGACGGAAAGAGTGGAACAAACACCAAAAAGAGGGCAGACTTTAATGCCATGATACAGGATGCCCTTGCCGGAAAAATCGACATGATCCTTACAAAGTCGGTCAGCAGGTTTGCGAGGAACACGGTAGACTCGCTGGTGACCATCCGAAAACTGAAGGAAAAGAATGTGGCGGTGGTGTTCGAGAAAGAGGGGATCAATACACTGGAGGGAACCGGCGAAATCCTTATCACCATCTTAAGCAGCCTGGCACAGGAGGAGAGCCGCAACATCAGTGAGAACATCCGCTGGGGAGTCGTGAGGAAATTTGAAAAAGGCAAGGTCATCGTAAACTGCACAAAGTTCATGGGATACACCAAAAACGAGGATGGTGACCTGGTCATCGTACCCGAAGAGGCAGAGATCGTAAAGCTGATCTTCCGCCTTTATCTGGAAGGCTACAGTACCGGGAAGATCGCAAAGCATCTGGAAGAGCAGGGAATCAAGACCGCCACAGGGCAGGACAAATGGCATTCCACGGTAATAGACAAAATGCTCCGCAATGAAAAATACATGGGAGATGCATTACTGCAGAAAACCTATACGGTGGATTTCATGACAAAAAAGAAAGTCAAGAACACTGGAATCGTACCGCAGTATTATGTGGAAGATGACCATGAGGCAATCATTCCGAAAGAGCTGTTCTACAGGGTACAGGAAGAGATGATGCGGAGGGCATCCTTATGCAAGGCGGCTGTCACCCGGAAGAAGAACCAGAAAAGCAGGTATTCCTCCACCTATGCACTGACCGGCATGCTGATCTGCGGAAAATGCGGACAGGAGTACAGGAGAGTCACCTGGGCGAGAAACGGGAAAAAGAAAGTGGTCTGGAGATGCAGCAATCGGCTGACCAACGGAGTGAAGAAATGCGGGGAATCCGAGACACTCGAAGAGAACGCATTAAACAGGGCGGTGATGGAAGCCATCCACAGGATCACAAGTGATGATATGGAATTTATGGAACACTTCCGGCAGAACATCATCCATGTCATCGGGAGCTATGGCACCGCAAAAGAGTCCGGGGAATACGAGGAAAAGATAAAAGAAAAACAGGAAGAGATGGTGGCACTGATTGCAGAGAATGCAAAGACCGGTTCCTACACACCGGAGTTTGATGAACGCTACCGAATCATAGCAGAAGAAATCAATGCCTTAAAAGAGGCACAGAAAACAGCCAGAAACGAGAAACGGATGGCTGACAGTTATGAACAGAGAATCCAAGATATCGACCATTACTTAAGCACAAGCACCTGCCAGATACCGGAGTTCGACAATGACCTTGTGAGACGGCTGATCTCCACCATCAAAGTGGAATCCAGCGAGAAGCTGCTGATACAGTTCCAGTCAGGCATAGTCATGGAACAGGAGATTCGATATGAGTAAGGCTGCGGCAGGAATGGCAGCAAGTAAATAGGAAACGTTGTTCCTGCCAGTTTATGGTAAGAATAAAATGCCCGATGATCCGGGCGTTTTATTGTTGGCATAAAAATAGGAAAGGACAGCAGGAGCAGAAAGCATATAACGGAAAATGAGTAAAAGAAAGTGGATATAAAAAAGTACATGAAGTAAGTGTGCGACAGGAGGAGAAAAGCGTATGAATTATGAGCAACTGATAGAAGAACTGAGGGAGGAAATGTTACAGCTTGTAAACACCAAATGTGATGCACTGCTCCAGATGTACCGGAGTGGCGAGGTGCATACAAGTGTGAAAGATACGATCCGGGAAAGCAGCCTTATCACAGTGTCCCCGGCAGAACTGAAAGGGAAAAAACCGCTGGCAGTCCAGTTCGCACCGGGAGAATGGATAGAGACACCTACATGGAGAAAGGTGGCACAAAGGATTTTGCAGACCTGTAATGAACAGCCGGATATCCATGAGCGTTTTATGGAAATGTGTGGAAAAGTAGCCGGACGCTGGAGGACGATCCTTGGCAGTTCACCGGAAGAAATGGATGTACCGATAAAGGTGGATGAGGAACTTTATTTTGAGGGGAAATTTGACACCGAAGCGATGTTAAACATGTTAGAGAAAAAAGTGCTGGAACCGGCAGGGGTTGACTACAGCAGCATTAAAATCCGGTATATGGCAAAAGTGCAGGAGCAAGCAAAAAGTGTAGACCATGTGTCAGAACAGGATGTTTTGGAACATGAGGAGCAGGAACAACATGCGCCGGTGCAGACGATGTAAAAATTGATTGTATAAAAGAAACGGGTAAGTTATAATATAGATGTGGTCAGATGCCTTTTTAGGGATGACTATATCTGTTACAAAAAGGAGGAAGGCCAGTGAATACAGAATTGAAAAATGCAGTGAAAGCAACAGACTCAAAAGCACAGTATGATACGAGTGCAAAGCGTCTGTTAGGACAGAAAAGCATACTGGCACATATACTGGTAAAAACAGTTGATGAGTTTAAGGGCATGAATCCCAAGGATGTGGTCGACTGCATTGAGGGAACACCACATATCAGTACGGTACCGGTAGAGCTTGGACTCACAAATGCAGCCAGCGAAAAAAATGGTGAGAGACTGGTCGGTTTCAACACAGAAAATGAAGAGATCAATGAAGGTCTGGTAAGATTTGATATCGTTTTTTATGTGCGTATGAGAGACGGATTGTCACAGATCATCATAAATGTGGAAGCACAGAAAGATGAGCCGAAGGGATACGAAATCTTAAATCGGGCAATCTTTTATGTGAGCAGACTGATCTCATCACAAAAAGAACGTGATTTTGAGAATTCCAGCTACGATGACATTAAGCGTGTATATTCAATCTGGGTATGTATGAACATGGAAGAGAGCAGCATGAGCCATGTGCATCTCACAAAAGAAGATTTGATCGGTTCCTATGAATGGAAGGGAAATCTTGATCTGCTGAATATCATCATGCTTGGACTGGCAAAGAATCTGCCGGAACATGATGAGACGTATGAACTGCACCGTCTGCTGGGAGCATTGTTATCCAAGGAACTTACAATAGATGAAAAACTAAACATAATTGGAAATGAATACGATATTCCTATTGAGGAGAACTTCAGGAAGGATGTGAGCGTTATGTGTAACTTGAGTCAGGGAATTGAAGAAAAGGGTATTGCGATTGGAGAGGCAGGACTCATTATGAAAATGTATAAGAATGGTTTTACAGCAGAGCAGATAGCCTCAGCCACAGATAAGGATATAGAAGAAGTGAAAGCGATTATTGCAGGGAAGGAACCTGCGCTTGCATAGTTCTTTTATGGTGGCAGAAAAACAGTTTTCTGTGAATAAAATGGTCGGAATCAAGCCTCCAAGTCTATAATAGATTTGGAGGTTTCCTTTTATATGTCCTGTGTAAAATTTTTTGAGAAAAGAATAAATGTGATATAATGTATGAAAAGTTACAAAGATTACAAACTAGTTTATTGATAAAAAATGATTCAAGTAGAGGATGAAAAAATGATTTTTTTGGATGCAAATGCCTTTTATTCATATTATGGAAGAAGCAAATTGGGAATGACATCAGAACCAGTTGATGAAAAACGTTTGAAAAAATATTTAGATCAACAGAGCGAAAAGAGTCTTCCGACTTCAGTATATATTGAGATAATGACGCACTTTAGAAATAATCCCAAAGTGTTACAAAGTTTACTTGAATTTAGGTATGCGAAGGGGTTGCCGCTTTTTAATAATATTCCAGATTATGTTGTGAGTGAAGATGAAATTACCAGTGTTGCATATATGGATCAAGTAGCTCTCAAAAATTATGCGGATAGATTATTAAAAAGCAAAATTCAAATTGAGAGTAAATTTACACTTTTATTTTTTGAAATTACAAAAGATTTATATGCTCATTACAAACTAGAGATGACAGATGGACTGTCAAAAAAAACAAAGATGCTATATTGGGGTATATTGGAAGAGTTGCATATAAAGAATATCAAAATTTATTAGAAGAAAGAATTAAAGAAGAACTGCAGTCAGGGTATGATGAAAATAAAGAGAAAAAAGTACTCAAGGATTTTTATATCCAAGAATTGAATGAAGCATGTGTGCTTACCAATATTATTATTCAAGGATGTGTTGCTTGCAAACAGGACAAGGAGGATATCATAAGTATTGTACAGCAGACATATCAAAAGAGTATTGAAAATGGTTTGGATGGAAATATGGGAACGATGCCGTGTATAGTAGATACATTGGCAACAGACCAACATTTCCTAGATATAGCGAAAGTAAAAGTGTCAGAGATGTTTAAAAAAGGAAAATATTCTGCCACACAGAGAAGATATCTTCGGGATGTAATGTTCACATCATGGTTTGAAAGAGGAAAAAAATTAGACAAGAATGATATTTTTGATATGCTTTGTGTTGGATGCCTAGATCATATAGATAAAACCAAGAGTGCGTGTGTTTTAATAGATGCATCGTCATATGTTCTCTCATTTGACGCAAGAATGAAGAATTTTATAGGAACTGTTAAACCGGAGAATTTGAGATTAATTGAAAAAATCCAAAATGAACAGTGAATGGTTGGAATCAAGCCTCCAAGTCCCCAACAGATTTGGAGGTTTTCTTCTGCCCATTTTTATTGGAAAGTAATTTCCGAAACAAAGTAAACGTCAAATCCTACGCCTACCCTTAAATTTAACGCCGCTTTTATGAGCGGCGTGGTTTCCGGCATTCCTCGGGA